>Ga0207426_1000304_pt1 | contig 96312 bp, 93 predicted proteins | sample AraplaMF_Cvi_mMS_FD_184265 | JGI IMG/M metagenome (GOLD analysis project Ga0207426, IMG submission 184265) | Arabidopsis root microbial communities from the University of North Carolina, USA - plate scrape MF_Cvi_mMS (SPAdes) (version 2) | ecosystem: Host-associated > Plants > Roots > Endosphere... | reverse complement strand
AGCCCGCGGGAAGGACCTCACCGCCATCGGCGTCGTGAGCAAGCGCGGGCGCACGCTGGTGTTCGCCGACGTGCGCGTGAGTGAGCCGGACGGCCGGCTCGTCGCGACCGGCTCCGGGGTGGTGACCCTGGGCGCATGACCGCGCTCGGCAAGCTGGCGGGGCTGTTCGGCTATGTTTCCGACAGCCGGGAGCGGGGGCTGGTCGAGGAGTATCGCCGGGCGCTGGGCATCCGCATGGCGGGGCCGGAGCAGCAGATCGCCAACCTGTCCGGCGGCAACCAGCAGAAGGTGGTGCTCGCCCGCTGGCTGGCGCTGCGGCCGAAGGTGCTGATCGTCGACGAGCCGACCCGCGGCATCGATGTCGCCGCCAAGGCCGAGGTGCACCAGCTGCTGGGCCGGCTGGCGCGGGAAGGCATCGCGGTCATCGCCATCTCCTCCGAGCTGCCGGAGGTGCTGGCGATCAGCGACCGCATCGTCACCATGTGCGAAGGCCGGATCACCGGCGAGGTCGGCCGCGCCGAGGCCGACGAGGAAACGCTGATGCGGCTGATGACTCGCCGCCGGGCGGCATAGGAAAGACCAAGATGGCGCAGGGCACGACACTTCCGGACCGGGGCGGCTTCGATCTGTTCGGGCTTCTGGCGCGGTTCGCGCCGCTGATCTTCCTGGTGGTGCTGATGGCCGGCTTCGCCATTGCCGAGCCGCGCTTCATCTCCACCGTCAACCTGCTGAACGTGCTGCGCCAGGTCTCGATCTACGGGCTGCTGGCGATCGGCATGACCTTCGTCATCCTGACCGCCGGCATCGACCTGTCGATCGGCGCCGTCCTGGCCTTCTGCGGCCTGGCCGCCGCGATCGTGGCCAAGGGCAGCGCCACCGGCAATTTCGCGCTGGGGAGCGAGGAGGCGCAGGGCTGGGGCTGGGGCGCCGCCGCCCTGGTCTCGATCCTGCTCGGCATGGCGGCCGGCGCGGTGCAGGGCTTCGGCATCACCCGGCTGAAGGTGCCGCCCTTCGTGGTCACGCTGGGCGGCATGTCGGCCTTCCGCGGCGCCGCGCTGCTCCTGTCCGGCGGTGGCCCGATCAGCGGCTTCGACGCGGACTTCCGCTACTGGGGACAGGGCAAGATCCTGGAGATCCCGGTGCCGGTGCTGGTCTTCCTCGGCTTCGCCGTGCTGGCCCATCTGGTGCTGCGCTACAGCCGCTTCGGCCGCCAGGTCTATGCCGTCGGCGGCAATCCGGAGGCGGCGCGCCTGTCCGGGCTGAAGGTGCGGCGGGTGCTGCTCAGCGTCTATGTCATCATGGGCTTCTTCGTCGGGCTCGGCGCCTTCGTGCTGTCGGCCAGGCTGAACTCGGCCGAGGCGGTGGCGGGGCAGGGCTATGAGCTGACCGTGATCGCCTCGGTGGTGATCGGTGGCACCAGCCTGTTCGGCGGTATCGGCACCATCTTCGGCACGGTGATCGGCACCGTGCTGATCGGCGTGCTGCTGAACGGCCTCGTGCTGATGAACGTCTCCTCCTACATCCAGCAGATCATCATCGGCGTGATCATCGTGCTGGCCGTGGCCTTCGACACCTTCGCCAAGTCGCGCCGCCGACGCGTCTAGCCGGCGCGGATTTTTTCGCGGACGATGTCGAAAGGCCTGCCCACGGCCCGTCATTGGGGGTGAGCGAGACGCGCTCGACCCATTGGATGGAGACGATCATGCAGTACGCCCTGCTGTACCATCAGACCGCCGAGGTGTTTGCCGCCCGCCAGGACCCCGAGAAACGCGCCGCCTTCTGGGCCGCCTTCCTCCCCTACATGACCGCGATGCGCGAGGCCGGGATCATCGTGGCCGGCGCCGGGCTGGAGCCGCCGGAGACCGCCACCGCCGTCCGGCTGAACGACGGCCAGCGGCTGGTGCAGGACGGCCCCTATGCCGACACCAAGGAACAGCTCGCCGGCTTCTTCATCATCGAGGTGCCGAATCTCGATGCGGCGCTCGACTGGGCGGCGCGCTATCCAGCGCCGACCGGTGCCGGCGTCGAGGTCCGTCCCGTCCTGCCGCCGATGAACCCGTGACCCGGGACACGCGCCGCACGGTCGAACGGGCGGCGCGTGATTCCTGCGGCCGCCAGGGTCGCGCCGCCGGCGGGTGTAGCCGACGCGGATTTTTTCACGGACGGTGTCGAAAGGCCATCTGCCGGCCCGTCATGGGGTGAGTGGAACGATCCGCTCGATCCATGCGAGGAGACGATCATGCAATACGCCCTGCTGTTCCAGCAGACCCCCGAGGAATTTGCCGATCGCCGTGATCCGGGGAAGGCGGCTGCATTCTGGGCCGCCTTCATGCCCTATATGACGGCGCTGAAGCAGGCCGGCCTCGTGGTCGCCGGCGCCGGCTTGGAGCCACCCGCCACCGCCACCTCGATCCGCATCGGTGGCAACGGGCGGCAGGTGCAGGACGGCCCCTTCGCCGACACCAAGGAGCAGCTCGCCGGCTTCTTCATCATCGAGGTGCCGAACCTGGACACGGCGCTCGAATGGGCCTCGCGCTATCCAGGCGGCGTTGGCGGCGGGGTCGAGGTTCGGCCGGTGGCGCCGCCGAAGCCGCAGCAGTGAGCACCGACACGCGCCGCGCGGTCGAACGGGCGGCGCGTGACTCCTACGGCCGGCTGGTGACCTTCCTCGCCGCCCGGTCGCGCGACATCGCGGCGGCGGAGGATGCGCTGGCCGACGCCTTCCGCGCCGCGCTGGAGACCTGGCCGCGCGACGGCGTGCCGGACCGGCCGGAGGCCTGGCTGCTGACCGCGGCGCGGCGGCGCCTGATCGACCGTGCCCGCCATTTCCAGGTGCGGGCGGAAGCCGTTCCCGACCTCCGCCTCGCGGCGGAGGAGGCGCAGCATCTGGCCGAGGCCGGCCGGTTCCCGGACGAGCGGCTCAGGCTGCTCTTCGTCTGCGCCCATCCAGCGATCGACCCGGCGATCCACACGCCGCTGATGCTGCAGACCGTGCTCGGCCTCGACGCGGCGCGCATCGCCTCGGCCTTCCTGGTCAGCCCTGCCGCCATGGGCCAGCGGCTGTCGCGGGCCAAGGTGAAGATCCGCGACGCCGGCATCGGCTTCGAGCTGCCGGAGGCGAAGGAGCTGCCGCCGCGCCTCGACGCCGTGCTGCAGGCGGTCTATGCCGCCTATGGCAGCGGCTGGGACGACGTCGCCGGGGCCGACCCGCGCCGCAAGGGTCTGGCCATGGAGGCGATCGATCTCGGCCGGATGCTGCGGCCGATGCTGCCGGCCGAGCCGGAGGTCGAGGGCCTGCTGGCGCTGATGCTGTACTGCGAGGCCCGGCGGGAGGCACGCCGCGGCCCGGCTGGCGACTTCATCCCGCTGTCGGAGCAGGACACGGCGCGCTGGTCGAAGCCGATGATCGCGGAGGCGGAGCGGATCCTGTCGGCCGCCGCCCAGGACCGGCGCATGGGGCGCTTCCAGCTCGAGGCAGCGATCCAGTCGGTGCACACCCAGCGCGCCCGGAACGGCCAGACCGACTGGGAAGTGATCGCTCTGCTGTATGAGGGGCTGGTGCGGCTGGCGCCCACGATCGGCGCGCGGGTCGGGCAGGCCGCCGCCGTCGCCGAAGCGCGCGATGCCGCGACGGGGTGGGATCTGCTGCAGGCGATCCCGGCCGAGGCAGTGGCGAGCTACCAGCCCTATTGGGCATTGGCTGCCCATCTCCTGCGGCGGCTCGGCCAGCCGGCGGGCATGGCCTATGATCGCGCCATCGGCCTGTGCGAGGACCCGGCGATGCGGGCCTTCCTGCTGCGAAGGGCCGCCGATGGTTAGTCCCAGAGCGCCATCGTCTCCGCGATCCGCTGCCGGGCCGTGGCGACCACCGCGTCGGAGACGGCCGGGCGGGTCAGGAACTCGGCCCAGCTGAACAGGTCCGCCAGCGCTGCCATCCGGCGCCACTCCGTTGGCAGGCTGCCGCCGGCCGTGCGATAGCCGGCGACGACGGCATCGGCGAAGCCGGGACGGGACCCGAGCGGCGGCCGCAGCAGATTGCCCAGATCGAAGAACGGGCTGCCGGCGAAGGCGAACTCCCAGTCCAGCACGGCCGCCACGGCCCAGCCCTCCGGACCCTGCCGGACCAGGATGTTGGTGCCGCCGTAGTCGGAATGGGTCAGGCAGGGCGGGCCGGGCCAGCGGTCGAGCAGCCCGGCCTCACGCTCGGCGAAGGTGACCAGACGATCAGCGAGGTCGCAGCCGAGGAGGTTGCCGCCGGATCCGTCGACCAGCACGTGGCGCAGGAAGCCGATCAGGCCGGCCCCACTCACATCGGCCGGTTCGGCCACGGCCAGCGACGCGTCGAGGAAGCCGCTGCGATCGAAGGTCACCGCATGAATCGCCGCCAGCGCCGCACCGACGGATCGGGCCAGGGGCAGCAGCGCCGCGTCGTCCAGTCCGTGGCCGGCTTCGTCGAGGCGCTGCCCGTCGATCCATTCCAGCAGGGCGAAGGGCAGCCCGGTCGCCGGGTCGTCGCCGCTGCCCAGCAGACGAGGGGCCGGCAGGCTGCGTTCCGCGGCGAGGGCATGGATCGCCCGTTCCTTCACCGCCTGCGCCGGGTCGCGCTGGAACAGCCGCAGCACCACCGGCGGATGGCCGGCGAGATCAAGGCGCAGATTGGTGTTGGCCATGCCACCCGACAGCTCGGTGACCCGCAGCACCTTCGGCCGGCCGGGCAGGGACCGGACCAGCGCCGACGCCGCCTCCGGGCTGAGGACGGCCGCCGGATACGGCCTCGACCAGTTCTCCCGCATGATCCGCTACCGGCTCAGGGCGCGGACCACGCGGTCGGCCATGGCCGGCACTTCCGCGAGGTCGTGATAGAGGCCGAAGCCGAAGCGCAGCCGGTCGTCGCGGTGGTCGACGACGATGTCGGCTTCCCGCAGCCGGTCGTCGATCGCGCCGGCCTTGTCGGTGCGGTAAGTCAGGAAATGACCGCGGACCGGCGTGTCGAGCGGCACCAGCAGCCGGTTCCGGGCGAGATCCGGCAGCCCGGCCCGGTCCAGCGCATCGGCGAAAGCCTCCTGCAGCGCCAGCACATGGGCGTGGATCGCGGGTACGCCGATGCCTTGCGCGTCCAGCAGGTCGAGCACGGCGAGCAGGCGGTAGAGGCCGGAGGGGTCGAAAGTCGAGCCGAGGAAGCGGCTGCCGTCGGTGCCATAGGGCACCCGCCCGTCTTGCGCCCCGGCCAGTGCACCGAAGGCGGCGTACCAGCCGGTGTCGCGTGGCCGCGGGCCGTAGCCCGGCGGCACATGCAGGAAGCAGGCGCCTTCGCCGGCCATGGCGTATTTGTAGCCGCCGGCGATATAGAAGGCGCGGTTGGCGATCGCCGACAGGTCGGTCGGCAGCGCCATGAAGCCGTGATAGCCGTCGATCGCGACCAGCGTCTCCGGATCCGGCACAGCCGCCACCAGCGCCGCCAGGTCCGGCACCGCATAGCCGGAGTTGAAGAACACCTGGCTGAAGAACACCAGGTCGTGGCCGCCGGCCCCGGCCGCGGCGGCGAAGCGGGCCGGGAAATCGGCCGTCGGCTCCTGCGCCACACGGGTGACCGCAACCAGCCCGTCCTCCTCCAGTCGCGCCAGCTGCCGACGGACGCTGTGGAATTCGGAATCGGTGGTCAGCACCCGCGCCGGCCGGTCCGCCGGCAGGCAGGAGAGCAGCCGCTTGACGAACTCATGCGTGTTCGGCGCGAAGGCGAGCGAGGCTGGGTCGGGCAGGGCGAGGATCGCGGCGATCCGCGCTTGCAGCCGCGGCACCACATCGCCGAAGACCAGCTCCCATTTGTGGTCGGCGAGGCGGGCGGTGTCCTCGACATACCGCAACTGCGCCTCGAACACGGCGTCGGGCCACAGATGATGGCTGTGCGCGGCCAGATGCAGCCGCTCCGGCGCCGCGCCCAGGAAGCGGGAGAACAGTGGCTTGAAACTCATGCCCCGGCCTCCTCGCCATAGGACAGGCCGGTGCGGCGGGTGATCTCCTCCGGCAGCGGCGGCAGGGCCGAGCGCGGGATCAGGTAGGTCGACAGGGTGAACAGGTCGCCGAACACCCGGTGCCGCTCGGCGGTGCGGGCCAGGTAGTCGTGGCCGGAGGAGCCACCGGTGCCGGTCTTCAGCCCGATCATGCGCTGGACCATCAGCGCATGGCGGTAGCGCCACAGCGTCATTGTCTCGTCGAGGTCCATCAGCAGGCTGAGCAGCCCGAACGGCACCTGCAGCGCCGGCTCGTCGCGGTACAAGTTGATGAACAGGGCAGCCTGCAGGGCGCGCCAGGACATCCGCCAAGACCCTTCAGCCGCCTCCTCGGCGTGGCGGGTCTCGTCGAACAGGGCGTCGAAGCGCGACAGCGCCTTGCGCAGCGCCGCCACCTCGGTCTCCCGCGCCGCCTCGTCCAGCGTCGGATGGGCGGTCAGATGGCCGATATCGCCCTCCAGCATCGCCACCACGGCCTGGCGATACGCCTCGCGGAAGCGGTAGCCGCCGAGCTCGATGAAGGGGGTGCGGGCCAGCCAGGCGTCGAGCTGGTCGAACAGGCTGGGCTGGCCGCCGGCCGCCACCACCTTCTCGCGTCCCGGCGATTCCAGCCGGGTCTCGAAGGACTTGCCCTCATAGGCCAGCCGGTCGTCGGCGCGCAGGCCGAGGCGGATCTCGATCAGCCGGAACTGTGCGCTCTGGAAGCCAGAGGCCGGGCGCAGCAGGTCGCGGAAATCGAGGAAGTCGAGCGGCGTCATGGTTTCGAGCACATCGAGCTGATGCACGCCGAGCTTCAGGATCTCATGGATGCGGTGCAACGCGCGGCTGGCCCGGGCGATGGCGCGGTCGTCGACCCGGTCGGCGGCGAACACGCCCTGCACGGCGTCGAGCTCGAACAGGATCTGCTTGAACCACAGCTCGTAGGCCTGGTGGATGACGATGAACAGCATCTCGTCATGCGCCGGCCGCCCGGCCTTCTCGCTTTCGCGGGCCTGCAGGTCGAGCAGCTTGTCGAGCTGGAGATAGGATGCGTAGTGGACGCCTGGTTCGGCCATGGCGCGTCTCCCGGTGGCTGTGCCTGCCGGTTGCCGACGGAGTCGGCCGCGGTCCAGTGCTGGTGGTGACGGAAGGCTAGCGCGGCGGCGGCGGAGACGGCAAGAGTCAGGGCCAGGGATAGCCGGCGACGGGAATGCCGAAGGCGCCGTGTCTCACAGGGCCACGAAGACGGCCCTGCGAGAGACGGTCCGAGCCAGGGATCGCCCGGCCGGTCAGGCTGCCAGCAGTTCGTCCGTCGGCCCGAAGAGCTCGAAGTGTATGCGATCCGGCAATACCCCGGCCCCTGCCAGTTCGCTCACCAGGTTCCGCAAGAAGGGCCTTGGGCCGCAGAGGAAGATGTCCGCGGCGTGAAGCGGCGTGTTGGCGCGCAGCCAGTCCGTCGTGATGAAACCGGTGACGTCATGCGTCTCGCCCGGCGCGTCGCCCTCCTGAGGGTCACTGTAGAAGTTCGCGATCGTGATCCGGCCATGCCGCCGCGCCAGCGACCTGACATGATTTTCCATCGCATGTGTTTCGCTGTTCAACGTTCCGTGGATGAAATGCGCTTCGAGCTCGGGATGGTCTGCTGCGATCGTCTCGATCATGCTGACCATGGGCGTGAGACCGACGCCGCCGGACAGGAGCACCACCGGCCGCTGCGGGGCGTCTGGCAGGAAGAACTCGCCAGCCGGCGGCGTGATCTCGAGCACGTCGCCGATGCCGATATGATCATGAAGGAAGCGCGAGCCTCCCTTGCCGTTCGCCTCCCGCTTGACCGAGATCCGGTAGTGGTCCCCATTCGGCGCGCATGAGATCGAATAGTTGCGCTTCATCGCCGGTTCTCCGGCCGGACCGAAGCGGAAGGTGAGATACTGTCCGGGCCTGTGCCGCAACACAGGCTTGCCATCGACGGGGCGCAGGACAAAGGAGGTGATGACGCTGCTCTCGCGGACCTTGTCGGCGACGACGAATTCGCGCCAGCCGTTCCAGCCGCCTTCGATCTCCAGGATTTCCTCGCGGATCACTGCCTCCCGTCCTTTCAGGATCTCCGCCAGGAACCAATAGGCCTCACCCCATGCCTTGATGATGTCGGGTGTCGCGGCCTCCCCGAGCACTTCGGCAATGGCACCGAGCAGCGCCTCGGCGACGAAAGGATAGTGCTCGGGCAGGATGTGATAGCCGACATGCTTGTGGGCGATCCGCTCGACCACCGGCGTGAGCGCGCCGAGATTTTCGATGTTCTGCGCATAGGCGAGGATCGCTGTCGCCAGTGCGTTGACCTGGGCACCGCCATCGCCCTGATTCGCCTGGTTGAACAGTGCCCGGATGTCTTCCCGCACGAACAATCGCCGGTACATCGTCCTGGTGATGGCCTGACCGTGCGCAGCAAGGGCCGGCACTGTTGCTTTGACGAGCGCAATCGTTTCCGCGCTGAGCGGCTTCATCATTCTCGAGATTCCTTACGAGCTTGCGGGGGTTATCCGGGGAGAGCGACCGACAACGGTGGCTCCCGGGCTGGATTGGTCAGCGGCGCCCCGCGCAATCGCAGGGTGCCCTTGAGGGTTTCGGCGATCCGGCGCGCCTTGGCCTGCATCGCCGCGGCGACCGGACCCGGAAGCATCTCGGAGGTGGTTTCCTCCCAGAGCGCCAGCCATCGGTCGAACATCTCCGGCGTGATGCGGTGTGCATGCATCAGGTGGATGACGACGGGATTTCCCTTGTACCGGCCGCTGGCCAGCATCACCGACGACCAGAACTCCGAGATCCGGCCTAGATGCTCGTTCCAGTCTTGGACGACGTCGTTGAACAGCGGACCGAGAGCGTCGTCGCGCCGGACCTTGTCGTAGAATCGTGCCAGCAGCGCCGGAAGGACGTCTTCATTCAGGGCATGCGCGGGGTCCATGAGCCACCTCAACGATTCATCTTGAATGAATCTATCGGCGCATCGAAAAACATGCAACAAGGATGAATGTTAATTCGGAATGTGCCGCGCCGGGACCAGGCGCCATGAAGCTGACACGCTATACCGACTATGCGATGCGGGTAGTGATCCACCTGGGCACCCATGACGGCGAGCTGACATCGATCGCCGAGATCGCGCGCGTCTATGACATATCGCACGCCAACCTGATGAAGGTGGTGCAGGACCTCGGAAGCGCTGGCTATGTCGAGACCGTGCGCGGCCGGCATGGCGGCGTCCGGTTGGCGCGACCGGCGAACACGATCAATCTGGGTGAACTCGTCAGGCACACCGAAGCGGGTTTCGATCTCGTCGACTGCCAAGGCTGCCTGATCGCGCCGGCCTGCGGGCTCCCGGCCATCCTGGCCGAAGCGACGCGGGCCTTCCTGGGCGTGCTCGACAAATACACCGTCGCCGACCTGCTCGGCCGGCGCTCAGCGCTGCGCGAGCTGTTCGGTGCGCCACTGCCGGAGATTGAGACCGCGCGGTCATAACATCTGTCCGGCAGCCCGCCTGGGGTGCCAACACCTCTCCGATCAAGCCTGAAGGAGTCGCAGCGCTGGAGCGGCCGACGTCACTCGAGCTTGCGGGTGTCCTCGATCACCTTGCCGTCATTCGGCAGGCTGCCCGGCGGCACCGCCGCCACCGCGGCACGCAGCTTGGCGACGTCGAGCATGGTCTCGGACACGGCTTCGGCCACCGATGCGTCGGCGCTTTCCACCTGCAACACGACGTCGTCGATGCCTTGCTGGCTCTTCACCACCAGCCGGCCGCGCTCCAGACCGTGGCGCTTCAGCACCTCGGCGATCTGGCCGGGATGGACGAACAGGCCGCGCACCTTGGTGCTCTGGTCGGCCCGGCCGAGCCAGCCGCGCAGCCGCGGCGCGGTGCGGCCGCAGGGGCTGCGCCCAGGCAGGATGGCCGAGAGGTCCCCGGTGGCGAAGCGAATCCAGGGCGCGCAGCGGTCGAAGCTGGTGACCACCACCTCGCCGACCTCACCCTCCGGCACCGGGTCGCTGGTGCCGGGGCGGACGATCTCGACCAGGATGCCTTCGGCCAGCACCAGCCCCTGATGCGCCTCGGTCTCATAGGCGATCAGGCCGAGATCGGCGGTGCCGTAGCTCTGGAACAGGTCGATGGCGCGGGCGGCGTAGAACTCGCGCAGCGGCGGCAGCAGCGGCCCGCCGGAGACATGGGCCAGCTTGACCGCGCTGCTGTCGTGGCCGAGCTGGTCCGCCTTTTCCAGGATCAGCTTGAGGAAGTCGGGCGTGCCGACATAGCCGCGCGGCTTCAGGTCGGCCATGGCCCGGGCCTGCAGCTCGGTGTTGCCGGTGCCGGCCGGGATCACGGCACAGCCCAGCGCCTCAGCACCGGTCTCGAACATCACCCCGGCCGGAGTGAAGTGGTAGGAGAAGCAGTTCTGCAGGATGTCGCCCTCGCGGAAGCCGCTGGCGAACAGGGCCCTGGCGGTGCGCCAGTGGTCGATGCCATGCGCCTCGCCCTCGTAGATCGGGCCAGGGGAGGCGAAGATCCGGCGGAACTGACCCGGCCGGATCGTGGTCAGCCCGCCGAAGGGCAGGTCGACCGCCTGGATCGTCGGCAGCTCGGACTTCCGGGTCAGTGGCAGCTCCGCCAGCTCGGCCCGGCTGGTCACGGCCGCCGGGTCGACCTCGGCCAGGCGCCTGGCGAAACCACCGGCCGAGGCCTTGGCATGGGCGATCTGGGCCGGCAGTTCGGCCAGCAGCGCCGCCTCCCGCTCCTCGGCCGGACGGGTCTCGAGATCGTCGTAATGCTCGGCCATGGGGGTGCCCCACCCTGTGTCGTGTCGAAAAGCTCGGCCTCAAGCATGACGCCGCCCGCCGGGGCAGACAATGCCGCGAGGCGGATACCGCTATAGCCAGCGCTTGCGGCGCTTGAAGCTCTTCAGGTTCTTGAAGCTCTTGCGCTGCTCGCCGCCGCCGCCGAGATAGAACTCCTTGACGTCCTCGTTCGCCGCCAGCGCCTCGGCGGTGCCGTCCAGCACCACCTTGCCGTTCTCCATGATGTAGCCGTATCCGGCGCAGGACAGCGCCATCCGGGCGTTCTGCTCGACCAGCAGGATCGAGATGCCGAGATCGGTGTTGAGGCGGCGGATGATGCCGAACACCTCCTTCACCATCAGCGGCGACAGGCCCATCGACGGCTCGTCCATCAGGATGAGCTTCGGCCGCGCCATCAGCGCCCGGCCGATCGCCAGCATCTGCTGCTCCCCGCCGGACAGGTAGCCGGCCAGGCCGTTGCGCTCGCGCAGCCGCGGGAAATACCCGTAGACCCGGTCGATATCGTCGGCCACCCCGCGGTCGCGCCTGGTGTGCGCGCCGAGCCGGAGATTCTCGACGCAGGTCATGTCGGCGACGATGCGGCGCCCCTCCATCACCTGGAAGATGCCCCGCCGTACCACGGCGCCGGGGTCGAGGTCGTGGATCGGCTGGGCCTCGTAGCGGATGGCCCCGCGGGTGACCGCCCCGTCCTCGGTGCGCAGCAGGCCCGAGATCGCCTTCAGCGTCGTCGACTTGCCGGCCCCGTTGGCACCGAGCAGGGCGACGATCGCGCCCTGCGGCACTGCGAGGCTGAGGCCGCGCAGCACCAGGATGACGTCGTTGTAGACGACCTCGATGTTCTCGACCGAGAGCAGCGGCGGGGCGGCGGTCATGCCGGGCTCAGTACCCCAGCCATTCCGGGCGGCGGGGCAGGGTGATCTCGGCCACCTTCTCCAGCGACATGGTGCCGTCGGCCATCAGCGCCGTGACCTCCTTGCCCTGGGTCGGGCCCTTCACATGGCCCTGGTAGATCGGCACGGTCATCAGCCCGCGATGGTCGGTCGCGGTCCAGGTCGAGGGCAGGCACACGCCTTCCAGCCCGGCCGGCACCCAGTCCTTCTTCTCATACATCGCGTCGCGGATGGCGACGCCGGTGACCGCGCCCTTGGCCTTCGCCGCCTTGATCGCCTCGACCATGTAGGAGGTGGCGCAGACGCCGGCGATGTAGCTGAGCGGCCGATAGGCCTCGCCGCTGGAATCGCTGATCTTGGAGATCTCGCGCACCCGGTCCATGCCGGCGTTCTTGTCGGTCCAGATCGCGCCGGTGCGGACCGCGACCACCACGCCGTCGGCGTTCTGGCCGGCCGCCTTCATGATGTTCTCGTCATAGCCCCAGACATTGGCCACGAACTGCACCTTGGTGCCGGCGGTGGCGCAGGCGTTCAAGAGCGACGGGGTCGAGCCGGCGATGTTGGCGACATAGGCGTAGTTGGCGCCCTTCTCCTTCAGCGTCAGGCATTGCGGCGTGAAGTCGCCCGGCGCCATGGTGTACTGGATCGGGTCCAGCACCTCGAAGCCCAGCTCCTGCGCGTATTCGTTGCAGGCCACCTTGGGCGAGTTGGGGTACGGGTGGTTGTCGCCCATATGGACCCATTTCGGCTTGCCCTGGCCGCCCTTCTTCTTCCAGTCCTCCGATGCCCATTGCGCCAGCGCCCGGCAGGCGTCGGAGTAGGAGGGGCCGTAGAAGAAGTTGAACGGCGTCGCCTTGGTCGCCTTCGGCGCCTTGCCCGTCGGGTCGGTCAGCGCCCCGGAATAGGAGCCGGAATAATAGGGGATCTGGTCCTTGCCGATGAACTCGATCAGCGCCTCGGTGTCGGCCGTACCCCAGCCGGCGATGGCGACGACATGCTCGTTCGCCACCAGCCGCTGGTATTCCGAGACCGCCTGCGGAGCCTTGTAGGCGTAGTCATAGGTCTCGAAGGCGATGTCGTCGCCGTCGACGCCGCCATTCTCGTTCACCCAGTTCAGCGTGTCGGCGACGCCGTCGGCATAGGGCACGCCGATCGAGGCGGTCGGGCCGGTCAGGTCGGCGATGTGGCCGACCGGGATGTCGTCAGCGAAGGCTGGGGCGGCGCACAGGCCGACCAGGGCGGTGGCGGTGAGCAGGGATCGCATCGGTGTCTCCTCCATAGCGGCCGTTCTGTCGCGGCCGGGTTCAATACGAGAAGGGGTATAGCTTCCACCAGGCCTTGATCTGGCGCCAGCGATGGGCCAGCCCGTCCGGCTCGAAGATCAGGAACAGGATGATGGCGATGCCGACCGCCATCTCCTTCAGGAAGTTGATGCCGACCCGCAGGTCGAGCGTCTTGTACAGCCAGGTGCCGCGGATCAGCCGCACCAGCCAGTCCATCACGTCCGGCAGCGAGACCATGAAGACGGTACCGAGGATGGTGCCCATGATCGAGCCGAGCCCGCCGATGATGATCATGCCCAGGAACTCGATCGACTTCAGGATCGTGAACTCCTCGACCGAGACCACCTGCAGGTAATGGGCGTAGAGCGCGCCGCCGACCCCGGCATAGAAGGCGGCGATGCCGAAGGACAGCACCCGGTACCGGGTCAGGTTGATGCCCATGATCTCGGCGGCCAGGTAGTGGTCGCGCACGGCGACGAAGGCGCGGCCGTCGCGCGATCGCATCAGGTTGGTCGCGGCGAGGTACAGGAGCGCGCCCCAGAACAGCACGATGTAGAAGTAGTTGATGCGGTCGACCTCCCAGCCGAACAGGGTCACCGGGGCGGCATGGGCGCCGGCGACGCCGCCGGTGAACCAGCTGGCGCGGGCGAAGAAATCCTCGAGAATCACCTGGGCGGCGAGGGTGGCGATGGCGAGGTACAGGCCCTTGATCCGCGCCGCCGGGATGCCGAAGACCAGGCCGACCGCGGCGGTCATCACCCCGGCGATCGGGATGCAGAAGAACACCGGGATGCCGGTCGTCCGGTTCAGCCAGGCCGAGGCGAAGGCGCCGAAGCCGAAGAACACGGCGTGCCCGATCGAGATCTGGCCGGTGAAGCCGACCAGGATGTTGAGGCCCAGCGCGGCAACGGCCAGGTAGCCGATCTCGATGAAGCTGTCGATCCAGCCTTTGGACAGCCAGCCCAGCTGCACGGCGATCGGCGAGAAGGCCAGCAGCAGCAGGATGACGACGACGCTGCGCCGGCTGAACGCGTCGGCGAAGATGGTGGTGTCAGCGGCGTAGCTGGTGCGGAAGTCACCGCAGGGGCGGGCGTAGGCGTTGGCCACTAGAAGCCCCTTCCTGCAGGCGAGTTGGGACGGGCTCGACGCTTCCCCTTTTTGTCATCGCCGGGCTTGACCCGGCGATCCAGGGGCCACCCGGAGCCGCCCTTGCGGCCCTGGATGCCCGGGTCAAGCCCGGGCATGACAGTAAAAGGAAGGCCGGTGGACGGCTTCATCCTCACACCCTCTCGATGTCGCGGGTGCCGAACAGGCCATAGGGCTTGATCATCAGGATCACGATCAGGACGTAGAAGGGCGCGATCTTCAGCATGTTGCCCCAGCCCAGGAAGGTGACGTCGAGCCAATGGGCGAAATGCTCCAGCACGCCGATGATCAGCCCGCCCAGCACGGCGCCGACGACGCTGTCGAGCCCACCCAGGATCACCGCCGGGAACACCTTGATGCCGAAGCCGGAGAGGGCGGAGGACACGCCGTTGACCACGCCGACGACGATGCCGGCGACCGACGAGACCATGGCCGAGATCGCCCAGGCCATGGCGAAGACCTGCTTCACAGAGATGCCCATCGACTGGGCCACCTGCTGGTCGAAGGCGGTGGCGCGCATCGCCAGGCCCATGCGCGAGAATTTGAAGAACCAGGCGAAGCCGCCCATGATGAACAGGCTGATCGCCATCGACAGGATGTAGACGGTCTGCACCTGCAGCCCGAGGATGTCGACCGACTGGGTCTCGAACACCGGCGGGAAGGGCTGGGCCGAGACGCCGAAGATCCAGGCCATCAGCGGCTGGAACACCAGCGACAGCCCGATGGTGACCATGATGACGGAGATCACCGGCTCGCCGATCAGGGGCCGCAGCACCACCACCTGCAGCAGGATGCCGAACACCAGCATGAAGGCCAGGGTGATGGCGAAGCCCAGCACAAAGGGCACCTGGTACTTGGTCAGCACCCACCAGCAGATCCAGGCGCCGATCAGCAGGAACTCGCCCTGGGCGAAGTTCACCACCCGGCTGGCCTTGTAGATCAGCACGAAGGACATGGCGACGACGCCGTAGAGCGTACCGACGATCACGCCGTTGACCAGCAGCTGGAACAGGAAGGCGAGGTTCATGTCCGTCCCACTCCGCTTGAGTGACCAAGCCTGACCCCATCGTCATGGCGAGCCCCGAAGGGGCGTGGCCATCCAGGGCGGCTCGCACCGGCCCCTGGATGGCCACGGCGCTGCGCGCCTCGCCATGACGATATGGGGACATGTCCACCGCGGTTCTGACAGGTCATGCCGTCACTCCGCCGCGTGGCGCTGCCCGGCGCGGCCGGGGGCGAGGTCGACCACCTTCAGCGTGGTGCGGATCCGCTGCCTGGTGCCGTCCTGGAAGGCAATGGTGGTGTCGACCGGGATCGCCGGGTCGCCGCGATAGATGGCGTCGATGATGTCGCCGTATTTCTCGCCGATCACGCCGCGGCGCACCTTGCGGGTGCGGGTCAGCTCGCCGTCATCGGCGTCCAGCTCCTTGTACAGCAGCAGGAAGCGGCGGATGCGCTGCGCCTCCGGCAGGCCGGCATTCACCGTCTCGACCTCGCGGCGGATCAGGCCGTAGACCTCCTCCCGCGCCGAGAGGTCGGTGTAGGTGGTGAAGGCGATGCGGCTCTTCTCCGCCCATTTCGACACGATCGGGAAGCGGATGCAGATGATCGCCGCCAGCTCCGGCCGGCCATGGCCCAGGATCACCGCCTCGCCGACATAGGGCGAGAATTTCAGCTTGTTCTCAATGTATTGCGGGCTGAACCTGCCGCCGTCGCTGGTGACGGCGAGGTCCTTCATCCGGTCGATCACGACCAGATGGCCCTTGCCGTCGACATAGCCGGCGTCGCCGGTCGCCAGCCAGCCGTCGCGCAGGTCGGCCTTGGACGCCTCCTCGTTGCGGTAATAGCCGAGGAACATGTTGGGGTGGCGGGTGACGATCTCGCCGACGCCGTTCGGGTCCGGTGCCTCGATCCGCAGCTGGACGCTGTCGTCGAAGCCGATTCCGACCGTGTCGAAATCGACATCGCCTTCCCGGTGGATGGTGTAGGCGCCCAGCAGCTCGGTCTGGCCGTAGAGCTGGCGCAGCGGCACCCCCATGGCGAGGAAGAAGCGGAAGGTCTCCGGCCCCAGCGCCGCCCCGCCGGTCGCGGCCGAGCGCAGCCGGGAGAAGCCCAGCCGGTCGCGCAAAGCGGCGAAGAGCAGGATTTTCGCGAGCGCCGATTTCTTTTTCTGGTCAAGCGCTTTTAGACCGAACTTCATGCCGAGGTCGAAGAGGCGACGCTTGAGCCAGGAGGCGTCCATCATCCGGCTGCGAACGTCGGCGGCCAGCCCCTCCCACACTCGCGGCGCCAGCAGCACGAAGGTCGGGCCGATCTCGCGGAAATCGGCCCAGCTGGTGCTCTGCTCCTCGACGAAGTTCACCACCATCCGGCATTGCAGCGCCTTCCCGAAGACGTAGACCTGCTCCATGATCCAGGGCAGCGGCAGGACGGAGACGTATTCGTCCCGCGGCCCCTGGGGATCGACCGCGAGGTAGCTGGCGGTGTGCCGGATCACCGCCCCGGCCGCGAGCATGGCCAGCTTCGGCTGCGCCGTGGTGCCGGAGGTGGTGCACAGCACCGCGACATCCTCGCCCCGCGTCTCCGCCACCATGCGGTCGTAGAGGCCGGGATCCGCCGCCAGCAGCGGGGCGCCGAGGGCGATGAAATCCTCGACCGGCAGCAGCCGCGGATCCTCGTATTTCCGCATGCCGCGCGGGTCGGAATAGACGATTTGGCGGACGCTCGGGATGCGGTCGCCGAGGCCCAGCAGCTTGTCGACCTGCTCCTCGTCCTCGGCGAGCACGAGGACGACCGAGGCATGCCCGATCAGATAGGCCACCTCCTCGTCCAGGGCGTCGCGGTACAGGCCCAGGCTCATGGCACCGGCGGCATGGGCGGCGATCTGGCCGGCCACCCAGTCCGGCCGGTTGTCGCCGATCAGCCCGACCACGGCGTCCCGCCCGATGCCGAGGGCGCGCAGCGCCAGGGCGAAGCCGCGCACCCGGGCGTGGAAGCCGGCCCAGCTGATCTCCTGCCAGATGCCGAAATCCTTCTCGCGCAGCGCCACCTCGTCCGGCCATCGCGCGGCGTTGCGGGCCAGCAGCTTGGGGAAGGTGTCGAAGGCGGCGTCGTTCAAGCCGCGGCCTCCGCGGTCTCGTCATCGACCTCGCCGAGATAGGCGCGGCGGACATGGGCGTCGGCCAGCACCTCCTCGGGCGTGCCCTCGGCGATCTTGCGGCCGAAATCCAGCACCATGACGCGGTGGGAGATGTCCATCACCACGCCCATGTCGTGCTCGATCATGATCACCGTCATGCCCCATTCGGCGTTGAGGTCGACGATGTAGCGGGCCATGTCCTCCTTCTCCTCGAGATTCATGCCGGCCATCGGCTCGTCCAGCAGGATCAGGTCGGGCTTCAGCGCGATGGCGCGGGCCAGCTCTACCCGCTTGCGCAGCCCGTAGGACAGGGTGCCGGCCAGCGCGCGGCGGACATGCTGGATCTCGAGGAAATCGATGATCTCCTCGACCGCGCGGCGGTGCCGCAGTTCCTCCTGCCGGGCGCCGCCCAGCCACCACAGCGCGCCGGTCAGCACGTTGTTCTTCAGCAGGTGGTGGCGCCCGACCATGATGTTGTCGAGCACCGACATATGAGCGAACAGGGCCAGGTTCTGGAAGGTGCGGCCGAGGCCGAGCTCGGCCCGGGCGCTGGGCCTCAGCCGGGTGATGTCGCGGCCCTTGTAGTGGATGCGGCCGGCGGTCGGGCTGTAGCGGCCGGAGATGCAGTTGACCATCGAGGTCTTGCCGGCGCCGTTCGGGCCGATGATCGAGAACAGCTCGCCGCGGCGGACGGTGAAGCCGACATCGGTCAGGGCCTTGACCCCGCCGAAGGCAAGGCTGACCGACTCCGCGGTCAGTAGCGCATCTCCCGGTGCGGGCGCAGCGGCGCCAGCCTGCATGCTCTCTCCCCCTGTTCGCGTCCGGCACCTCTGACGGGTGCCTTGTCCTGGTCAGTGTCGTGGAAGCGGCCGGAAACGCAATCAGCAAAACGTCTACAGCATGCCGATCGCGACATCGCCGATGGCGTGGTCGTCCTCCGGCCCGGCGCCGGCGATGCCGAGGGCACCGACCACGGCACCGGCGTCGCGCCAGGGGAAGCCGCCGGGCTGCACCAGGATCTCGCCCAGACCGGCCAGCTGTGCCGCCTCGGCTGGGTCGCGGGCCAGGCGCAGGGCCGGCTCGCGGGTCGGCTCGCCGAGATGCAGTGCCGCGGCCGCCCGGCGGCGGGCGATCTCCAGCGTCAAATGGCCGACGCCGTCCATCCGCGCCGCGGCGACGATGTGGCCGCCGCGATCGACCACCACCGCCGCGACCTGCTGCTCGCGCCGTCCGGCCTCGGCCAGGGCGGCCGCCAGCACGGCCTGGGCTTCGGCCAGGGCGGGGGCGAAGTCGGTCATGGCGGTCTCCGGCAGAGTCGGCGCGACCAGCATAGCAGCGCCGGCCCCCTTCGCCGCAGCGCGAAAGAATCGTACGCACGCCCCTTGATCCGGGGCCCGGTTGCGGCCACGCTCATTCCATGAGCTTCACGCTGAACGCCGACCAGGACGCCATCCGCGATGCCGCGCGCGCCTTCGCCGCGGAGCAGATGGCACCCCATGCCGCCCGCTGGGACGAGGAGCAGATCTTCCCGGTCGATACGCTGCGCCAGGCTGCCGCCTTGGGCTTCGCCGGCATCTATTGCGGCGAGGCGCATGGCGGCAGCGGCCTGACCCGGCGCGACGCCGCGATCGTGTTCGAGGAGCTGTCGGCGGCCTGCGTCTCCACCGCCGCCTATATCTCGATCCACAACATGGTCGGCTGGATGATCGACAGCTTCGGGTCGGACGAGCTGAAGGCGCGCTTCCTGCCTTCGATGATGACGATGGAGCGCTTCGCCAGCTACTGCCTGACCGAGCCCGGCTCCGGCTCCGACGCCGCCTCGCTGCGTACCAAGGCGGTGCGCGACGGCGATCATTATGTGCTGAACGGCACCAAGGCCTTCATCTCCGGCGGCTCGACCTCCGACATCTATGCCGTGATGGCGCGGACCGGGGATGCGGGGCCGAAGGGCATCTCGGCGATCGTGGTCGAGAAGGGCACGCCCGGCCTGTCCTTCGGCAAGAAGGAGAAGAAGCTGGGCTGGAACAGCCAGGTCACCACCATGGTGATCTTCGAGGATTGCTGCGTGCCGGTCGCCAACCGTCTGGGCGAGGAGGGGCAGGGCTTCACCTTCGCGATGAAGGGGCTGGACGGCGGCCGGGTCAATATCGGCGCCTGCTCGCTCGGGGGCGCCCGCGCCTGCCTGGAGGCGGCGCGCGGCCACATGCTGCAGCGCAGCCAGTTCGGCCGCAAGATCGCCGAGTTCCAGGCGCTGCAGTTCAAGCTGGCCGACATGGCGATCGACCTGGACGCGGCCCGGCTGATGATCCATCGCGCCGCGGATTCGCTCGATCGTCGCGACCCGGACGCGACCCAGCATTGCGCCATGGCCAAGCGCTTCGCCACCGACGCCGGCTTCCGGATCTGCAACGATGCGCTGCAGCTGCATGGCGGCTACGGCTACATCAAGGAGTATCCGGTGGAGCGCTTCCTGCGCGACGTCCGCGTCAACCAGATCCTGGAAGGCACCAACGAGATCATGCGCCTGATCGTGGCCCGCCGCCTGCTGGCGGAGTGAGATCCGGATGACCGAAGAGATCCTGATCGACCGCGAAGGGCCGATCGCCATCGTGACGCTGAACCGGCCGAAGGCGCTGAACGCGCTGACGCTGGCGATGTGCCGGGCGCTGCTGCCGAAGATCGCGGAGTGGGCGGAGGATCCGGAGCTGCACGCCGTGGTGGTGCGCGGCGCCGGCGACCGCGCCTTCTGCGCCGGCGGCGACATCCGCGCAGTGGTCGAGCGCGGGCCGCAGTCGGGCGTGCCTGGTGGGGACCTGGAGCAGGACTTCTTCTGGGTCGAATACCGGCTGAACCACGCCATCCATCATTTTCCCAAGCCCTGGATCGCGTTGCTGGACGGCGTGACCATGGGCGGCGGGCTCGGCCTGTCGGTGCATGGCTCGCACCGGGTGACGACCGAGAAGACACTGAGCGCCATGCCGGAATGCGGCATCGGCCTGTTCCCGGATATCGGCGGCGGCTGGTTCCTGTCGCGCTGTCCGGGCGAGACCGGCACCTACCTCGCCCTGACCGGGGCGCGGATCGGCGCCGCCGACATGCTGTTCACCCGGATGGGCACGCATCACGTCGCCTCGGCCCGGGTCGACGACCTGGTCGCGGCCCTGGCCGATGCCGAGTGGATCGGCCAGGGCGGGCTGGTGGCGGAATCCGTCCTGCAGAGTTTCGCCGCCGATCCCGGCGATCCGACCCTGGCGCCGCTGAGCCCGGTGATCGACCGTTGCTTCGGCCATGACACGGTGGAGGAGATCCTGGCGGCGCTCGATGCCGAAGGCGGCGCTTGGGCCCAGGCCGCGGCGGTGCAGATCCGCGCCGGATCGCCGACCAGCCTGAAGGTGACGCTGCGCCAGATCCGCCAGGGCAAGACCATGATCTACGACGCGGTGGCGGTGATGGAGTACCGCATGGTCCACCGCTTCCTGGCGGCGCCGGACTTCTTCGAAGGGGTGCGGGCGCAGCTGGTCGACAAGACCCGCGATCCGAAGTGGCGGCCGGCGACGCTGGACGCGGTGGACGACGCCGCGGTGGCGGCCTATTTCCAGCCGCTGCCCGGCCATGAGCTGAGCTTCGACTGAACCAACAGGACGGGCGGCCAACGCCCTGGTGTGAGGAGACTCCGATGTCGCTGCGAATCGCCTTTCTCGGGCTCGGCCATATGGGCCGGCCGATGGCGCTGAACCTGGTCAAGGCCGGGCACAAAGTCTCCGGCTTCGACCCGGTGGAGTCGGTGCGGGAGGCGGTGGCGAAGGAGGGGATCGCCGCCAAGCCCTCGATCGCCGCGGCGGTGGAAGAGGCGCAGGTGGTGGTCAGCATGCTGCCGACCGGCGGCCACGCCCGCGAAGCCTATCTTGGCGCTGACGGGGTCTGCGCCAACACGCCGGCGGGGGCGCTGCTGATCGACTGCTCGACCATCGATGTCGACAGCGCGCGGCTGATCGCGAAGGAGGCGGCGGCCCGCGGCTTCGCCATGGTCGACGCGCCGGTCTCGGGCGGCACCGGCGGCGCCGCGGCCGGCACCTTGACCTTCATGGTCGGCGGCCCGGACAAGGCCTTCCACCAGGCCGAGCCGGTGCTGCAGGCGATGGGCAAGGCCGTGATCCATACCGGCGGGCCGGGCACCGGCCAGGCCGCGAAGATCTGCAACAACATGGTACTCGGCATCTCGATGATCGCGGTGTCGGAGGCCTTCGCCCTGGCCGACAAGCTGGGGCTGGAGCGGCAGAAGCTGTTCGACGTGTCGTCGAAGAGTTCTGGCCAATGCTGGTCGCTGACCACCTACTGCCCGGTGCCGGGGCCGGTGCCGACCTCGCCGGCCAACCGCGACTACAAGCCCGGCTTCACCGCGGCGATGATGCTGAAGGATCTGCGCCTCTCGCAGGCCGCGGCTCAGGCGGCGGGCGCCGCCACCCCGCTCGGCGCCGCGGCGGCGTCGCTGTACACCCTGTTCGTCAACGAGGGCGCGGCGGAGACCGATTTCTCGGGCATCTTCAAGCTGATCTCCGGCGAGAAATAGGCGGCTTCTCCCGTTTGTCGGGCATAATTCCTGCCCAAAGACTCGGGAGGGACCTCATGCGCAAGTTCGCCGCGTCGGTCGCGGTTCTTCTGTCGTTTTATGGAGCGCCGTCGATGGCCGCCGATCCCGGCATTCCCGCCCTGCCGCCGGCCGACCAGCCGCTGCGCGACTTCGTCACCCGGGTCGAGGCGGACCGTCGCATCACCTTCCGGCTGTTTGCGCCGGAGGCGAAGGCGGTCTCGGTCGTGTTCGGCTCGATGGACCCGACTGAGGTCAAGGCGACGCCGATGGTGAAGGACGGTCGCGGCGTCTGGAGCGTCGCGGTCGGCCCGGTCGCGCCTGACCTCTATGAATACTATTTCAACGTCGATGGCTTCCGCACGGCCGACACCGGCACGAACGCGCCGAAGCCACAGCGGCAGGTCAACACCAGCCTGATCCTGGTGCCGGGCAGCATCGTCGACACCAGGCCGGTGCCGCATGGCGACCTGCGGGTGGTGACCCTGACCAGCAAGGCGCTGGGCTCGGAACGGCAGATGCTGGTGTGGACGCCGCCGGGCTATGGCGACGGGTCGGCGCCGCTGCCGGTGCTGTACCTGTATCACGGCTTCGGCGACACGGTGTGGTCCTGGGTGACTCAGGGAAGAGCGCCGCAGATCCTCGACAATCTGCTGGCCGAGAAGAAGATCGTGCCGATGATCGTGGTGATCCCGGATACCGAGACCGACATCGCCGCGGCGGTGCCGGAGGATTTCCCGGGCTCGACCCGGCGTCAGACCTTCTATCCGGCGAATGCCGCCGCGGCCGACCAGGAGCTGATCGGCGACATCATCCCGTATATGGAAGCGCATTACCGGGTCCGCACCGACGCGGCGGGGCGGGCCCTCGCCGGCCTGTCCCAGGGCGGCTACCAGGCGCTGGTCTCGGGCCTCGGCCATCTCGGCACCTTCGCCTGGCTGGCGACCTTCAGCGGCGTTTCGCAGACCACGGTGCCGGAGGCCGGCATCGCCAAGGCGCTGGCCGACCCGGCCAAGGTCAATGCCAGCCTGCTGGGCTTCACCGTGACGGTGGGCAGCGACGACACCGTCACCGGCAAGGACATCGCCGGGCTGCGCAACGACCTCGACGCCGCCGGCATCCGCTACGACTACAAGGAATATCCCGGCCTCTATCACGAGATGGCGGTGTGGCGCCCCTCGCTGGCGGATTTCTTGCAGAAGATTTTCAAGTAATAACAGCGCAGTATGGAGATAAGTTCACCGTCATTGCGAACGCAGCGAAGCAATCCGGGGCCGCTCGCCATGGCCCCTGGATTGCTTCGTCGGCTTCGCCTCCTCGCACAGCAATGACGGTGTGACTTCAGGAGTCAGTCCCAGTCCGCGACCTTACCGGGGGCGAGGCCGTCCCCGGCCAGCAGCCGGGCGAGCAGCCGGTCGGCGGCGGCGTCGGGTGTCGGCTGGGCGCCGGAGGCCTCGCCCGGGAAGCCCTGCTCGCGCAGGCGGGTGGCCATCGGGCCGGGATGGAACAGCGCCACCCGCAGCTCCGTCTTCGCGGTTTCCGCCGCGTAGAGCCCGGCCAGGGTGTCGAGCCCGGCCTTGGCCACGGCGTAGGCGCTCCAATAGGCGATGCCGCTGCGGGCGATGCGGTCGGTGACGAAGACCGCGCGCGGCGCCGCGGCGGCGCGCAGCAGCGGGTCGACCGACCGGATCAGCCGGTAATTCGCGTTGAGGTTGAGGTCCAGCACCTGGCCCCAGACCTTCTGGTCGCTGTAGGCGACCGGGCCGAGATGACCAAGCATCGCGGCATTGCCGACCAGCAGGTCGAGCTTGCCGAAGCGCTGGGCCAGCGAGCCGCCGAGCAGGTCGATCTGCTCGAACTTGAACAGGTCCATCGGCACCAGCGTGGCGCTGCCGCCGACGGCCTTGATGGCGTCGTCGGTCTGCTCCAGCCCGCCGACGGTGCGGGCGGCGCAGACGACATGGGCGCCGGCGGCGGCCAGCCGGACCGCGACCGCGGCGCCGAAGCCGCGCGATGCACCGGTGACGAGCGCGATCCGGCCGTCCAGCGGCCTCATGGTCTCGGCCATCGGGTCAGACGCGCTCGGAGAGGGCGGAGCTGCGGCGCGGTGCCGCCGTGTGGTCGGTCAGCGGCGTCGGATAGTCGCCGGTGAAGCAGGCGTCGCAGAACTGGCGGGCGTTGCCGGCCCGCTTCGGCGCGCCCATGGCGCGGTACAGCCCGTCGATCGAGATGAAGGCCAGGCTGTCGACGCCGATCAGCTCGGCCATCTGCTGGACCGAGTAGTTGTGCGCCAGCAGCTTCGACTTCTCCGGCGTGTCGACGCCGTAGAAGCAGGGGTTGGTCGTCGGCGGGCTGGAGATCCGCATATGGACCTCCTTGGCGCCGGCCGCGCGCACCATCTTCACGATCTTCTGGCTGGTGGTGCCGCGCACGATCGAATCATCGACCAGCACCACCCGGCGGCCCTCGATCATCGCCCGGTTGGCATTGTGCTTCAGGCGCACGCCGAGATGGCGGATCTGGTCGGTCGGTTCGATGAAGGTTCGGCCGACATAGTGGTTGCGGATGATGCCGAGCTCGAACGGCACGCCGCTCTGTGCCGCGAAGCCGATGGCCGACGGCACGCCCGAATCCGGCACCGGGATGATGACGTCGGCCTCGACCGGCGATTCGACCGCCAGCTCGGCGCCGATCCGCCGCCGCGCCTCGTAGACCGACGTGCCCTCGACGACGCTGTCGGGCCGGGCGAAGTAGATGTATTCGAAGATGCAGAAGCGGCGCTCGGCCGGCTGGAACGGCTTGATGCTGGTCACGCCCTCGGCGGTCAGCACCACCATCTCGCCCGGCTCGACGTCGCGGATGAACTCGGCGTCGATGATGTCCAGCGCGCAGGTCTCCGACGCCAGCACGTGGCTGGTGCCGGACGCGGTCTCCAGCTTGCCCAGCACCATCGGCCGGAAGCCCATCGGGTCGCGGATGCCGATGACGTGGTCGGGCGACAGCGCGATCAGCGAATAGGCACCCTCGACCTGGCGCATCGCCTCGACCAGCCGGTCGATCACGTTGCCGCCGCGGGCCGTGGCCATCAGGTGCAGGAACACCTCGGTGTCCGAAGTCGACTGGAACAGGCAGCCGCGGCTGACCAGCTGGTGCCGCAGGCGGCCGGCATTGGTCAGGTTGCCGTTGTGCGAAATGGCGAACCCGCCGAACTCGAAATCCGCGAACAGCGGCTGGACATTGCGCAAGCCCGCGCCGCCGGTGGTGGCGTAGCGGTCGTGGCCGATCGCGGCATTGCCCTTGAGCTGGCCGACGACCGCTTGCGACGAGAACGCGTCGCCGACCAGGCCGTTGGCGCGATGGACGTAGAACTGCTCGCCGTCATGGGAGACGATGCCGCAGGCCTCCTGGCCGCGGTGCTGCAGCGCGTGCAGCCCTAGCGCGGTCATGGCGGCGGCCTCGGGATGCCCCATGATGCCGAAGATGCCGCACTCCTCACGGAGCGTGTCGCCATAGAGGTCGAAGGGATCGGTCGTCAGCATGTCGCTGCGAGGGCTCCTGGTCCTGGGCGCCATCGGCACCATTCGGCCCGGCACCCTTTGCAACACCTGGCAGCTATATAATGTCAACCGCCACCGGTTGCACCCGCGTTCGACGGGGGGGCCGGATGCGTCTGGGTCGGGTGTGTCGGCGTGATGCCGGGCGCAGGCGGAGCGGAGGCCGGCGGCTGGGCGGGCTGCGGCTGGGCCGGGGCGTTCGCGGGGGGCGGGGTCTGGTTCTGGTTGAGCAGGCTGCCGATCGGGTCGGTGATCTCCTTCGGCGTCAGGGCCGGGGCCTCCTGCTTGGCCTTGTCGATCGCCCCGGCCAGCGCCTCCTGCGGCACCAGGGTCTTCAGGTATTCGGCGCCGGCCTGCACCCAGGGCAGCATCCGGGCGTTCTCCAGCCAGGGCGGCCGCCGGGTCTCGGGGAACACCCAGGTCAGCAGCAGATAGGCGAGGCAGACCAGAACGGCGCCGCGCACCACGCCGAAGACGAAGCCGAGCGACCGGTCGACGGCGCTGAGCGCGGAGCCCTTCACCACCCGGGCAATCAGGTGGCTGATGGTGGAGAAGATCACCAGCGCGACGACGAAGATGCCGACCCCGGTCAGGATATCGGCCAGGAGCTGCATCTCGATGTACTGACGCAGATAGGGCCGGGCGTCGTTGAAGGTCCACAGCGTCACCAGGGCGGCGCCGAGCCAGCCGGCGATCGACAGAACCTCGGCCACGAAGCCGCGTGCCAGCGCCAGGAAGGCGGAGATGGCGAGGATGATCAGGATCGCGATGTCGCCGGCGGCGATGGGAAGGCTATCCAGAATCGGTCTCCTCGAAACTCCTGCGGCGGCCTGTCGAAGCGCCGCGCCCGTCGACATGGAACAGGGCCACCAGCTCCTCCAGCCGGGCGATGCTGCGCCGCTCGATCGGCAATGCGTCGCGGCTGGCGGCGCGGCCCCGCTTCGGGTGTCCTTGTGGCACGATCGCGGCGGCGAATCCAAGCTTCGCGGCTTCCTTCAGCCTTGCATCGCCCTGGCCCACCGCGCGGATCTCGCCGGACAGGCCGATCTCGCCGAACACCACCGTGTCGCGCGGCACCGGCACGCCGGTGAGGGAGGAGATGAGGGCGGCCGCCACCGCCAGGTCCGCCGCCGGCTCGGCGATGCGCAGGCCGCCGGCGACGTTGAGATAGACGTCGTTCATGCCGATGGCGACGCCGCAGCGCGCCTCCAGCACCGCCAGCACCATGGCCAGCCGCGCGCTGTCCCAGCCGACCACGGCGCGGCGCGGGGTGCCGAGCGACGAGGGCGCGACCAGGGCCTGGATCTCGACCAGCACCGGCCGGGTGCCCTCCAGCCCGGCGAAGACGGCGGCGCCGGAGACGTCGCCGCTGCGGTCGGCCAGGAACAGCTCGGACGGGTTGCTGACCTCGGACAGGCCGCCATCGGTCATCTCGAACACGCCGATTTCGTCGGTCGCGCCGAAGCGGTTCTTCACCGCGCGCAGGATGCGGAACTGGTGGCCGCGCTCGCCCTCGAAATACAGCACGGTGTCGACCATGTGCTCGAGCACGCGCGGGCCGGCAATGGCGCCGTCCTTGGTGACATGGCCGACGATCAGGAGGGCGGTGCCACGGCGCTTGGCGTGGCGGATCAACTCGGCCGCCGAGGCGCGAACCTGGGCGACGGTGCCCGGCGCGCTCTCCAGCGCTTCCAGGAACATGGTCTGGATCGAATCGATCACCACGACCTTCGGCCCGTCCGGCCGGTCCATCGCGGCGATGATGTCGCGGACATTGGACGAGGCGGCGAGGCGGACCGGCGCGTCGGCCAGGCCCAGGCGCCGGGCCCGCATGCGGATCTGGTCGACCGCCTCCTCGCCCGAGACATAGGCACACTCGATGCTGCCGGCCAGGCGGCACAGCACCTGCAGCAGCAGGGTCGACTTGCCGATGCCGGGGTCGCCGCCGATCAGGATGGCCGAGCCGGCGACGATGCCGCCGCCGCAGACCCGGTCGAACTCGTCATTGCCGCTGCGCCAGCGCGGCTCGTCGATGGTGGCCGCGGCCAGGTCGGTGAAGGCGATGGCGCGGCCGCCGCCGGCCTTGGCCCCGCCGAACGCCTTGGGTGCGGCCTCGACCACCTCCTCGACCAGGGTGTTCCACTCGCCGCAGGACTCGCAGCGCCCGGTCCAGCGGGCATAGCTGGCGCCGCAGTTCTGGCAGATGTAGCGGGTCGCGTTCTTCGCCATGGGCGAACCCTATCAGGAAACCCGGACCTGCATCTGGATCGGCCCGTCCGCGCGGCCGTGCACGAATTGGTCGACATGGGCGTTGCCGGACTCGTTCACCTGCGCCGCCGGCCCGGCCCAGATGATCCGGCCTTCATAGATCATGGCGATGCGGTCGGCGATCTTGCGGGCGCTGGCCATGTCGTGGGTGATCGACAGGGTGGTGGCGCCGAGGTCGCGACGGCACTTCACGATCAGGTCGTTGATCACGTCGGCCATGATCGGGTCGAGGCCCGTGGTCGGCTCGTCGAAGAAGATGATCTCCGGCTCGGCCGCGATGGCGCGGGCCAGGCCGACGCGCTTCTGCATGCCGCCCGACAGCTCGGCCGGGAAGAGGGCGGCGACGTCGGGGCCCAGCCCGACCTGGGCCAGCTTGTCGACCGCGATCTCCTGCGCCCGTTTGCGGGATTCGCCGCGACCCTGGATCAGGCCGAACGCCACGTTCTCCCAGACGGTCAGGCTGTCGAACAGGGCGGCGCCCTGGAACAGCATGCCGAAGCGCTTCATCAGGTCGACCCGGTCGCCGCCCGAAAGCCGGGTAGTCTCGGCGCCATCGATCAGGATGCGGCCGCGATCCGGGCGGATCAGGCCGAGGATCGACTTCAGCAGCACCGACTTGCCGGTGCCGGAACCGCCGATCACCACCAGGGATTCCCCGGCCGCGATCTCGAGGTCGATGCCGCGCAGCACCTGCTTCGGACCAAAGGCCTTGGTCACGCCTTCCAGCTTGATCTTGGGGGTGGTCGCCATCGCCGTCACCCCACGTACAGGCCGGTGATCATGAAGTCGAACAGCAGGATCAGGATCGAGCTCGAGACCACCGCATTGGTGGTGGCCGCGCCGACGCCCTGCGCCCCGCCGCGCGAATTGTAGCCGTGGTAGCAGCCCATCAGCGCGACGACGAAGCCGAAGGCCGCGGCCTTCATCAGGCTCAGCACGATGTCCTCGACCTCCAGCGCCTGCCAGGTCGCCGTCATATAGGCCGAGGGGTTGTCGCCCAGCCGGTAGACGCTGATCAGGAAGCCGCCGAACACGCCGATGATGTTGGCCACGATCACCAGGCAGGGCAGCATCAAGAGGCCGGCGATCAGCCGCGGCGCCACCAGGTATTTGTACGGGTTGGTCGACAGGGTGCTGAGCGCGTCGATCTGCTCGGTCACCCGCATGGTGCCGATCTCGGCCGCCATCGAGGCGCCGATGCGGCCGGCGACCATCAGCCCGGCCAGCACCGGCCCCAGCTCGCGTACCACCGACAGCAGCACGACGCTGGCGCCGAAGCCGCCGGCGCCGAAGCGGGCGAAGCCGGCCTGGGTCTGCAGCGCCAGCACCATGCCGGTGAACAATGCCGTCAGGCCGACCACCGGCAGCGAGTAATAGCCGATGTCGACGATCTGGCGCAGGAACAGCCGCGGATAGAAGGGCGGCTTCAGGCACTGCGCCAGCGCGGTCAGGGTGAACAAGGCGAGGCGGCCGACCGCGGCGAGGAAGCCGAGGAAGGTGCGCCCGATCGTGGCGAGGAAGTTCATTCGGCCCCGCCGAGATAGCGCCGGGCATAGCGCCGGCCGAGGCTGGTGAGGATCTCGTAGCCGATGGTGCCGGCGCTCTCGCCCAGCCGGTCTGGCGTCAGCTCCGGACCGATGATCTCGGCCAGGGCGCCGGGCGCGGCCAGCGGTTCGGGAATGTGGGTCACGTCCACCGTGATCAGATCCATCGAGATGCGGCCGGTGATCGGCGCGGTGAAGCCTGCGATGCGCACGGCGCCGCGACCACTGGCGGACCGCGGAACCCCGTCGGCATAGCCCACGGCGATCGTCGCGAGCCTGGCCGGACCCTCCACGCGGTGGGCGGCACCGTATCCAACGGTCATGGGGGTGTCAACGCGGCGGATCTGCAGGATTCGGGCCTGGAGCCGGACCACATCCGCCATCGGATTCGGCCGGCCCGGAATCGGGTTGATGCCGTAGAGCGCGGCGCCCGGGCGGGTGAGGTCGCCATGGAAACCACGGCCGAGGAAGATGCCGGAGGAATTGGCGATGCTGACCGGCGCCGGCGGCAGCGTCGCCACCGCCCGACGGAACCGGTCGAGCTGCGCCCGGTTCGTCGGGTTCCCGGCCTCCTCGGCACAGGCAAGGTGGGTCATCCAGGTGATCGGCGCGATTCCGTCGAGACTGCCCGGGTCGGCGGCCAGACGGTCCTGGTCCTCGGGCGCGAGGCCGAGCCGGTTCATGCCGCTATCGAGATGGACGAAGCCGGGCAGGGCGGTGCCGAGCGCCCGGGCATGTCCGGCCCAGGCGGCGATCTCCCCGGGATCGTTCAGGGCCGGGGTCAGGTCGTGGGCGGCGTAGTCGGCGGCCAGGCCCGGCAACAGGCCGTTGAGGACGACGATGCGAGGTTCGGAGGGAGCAGTGGGTTTTGCGTCGCCTCTCCCGCTTGCGGGAGAGGTCGGAGCCGCGTTGGCGGCTCCGGGTGAGGGGAGTTTGTCGAGGCCTGGGCCGGCCCTCACCCGGTCGTCCTGCGGACGCCCGACCTCTCCCGCCAGGCGGGAGAGGCGACGCGAGTTGGTGAGTGCGGCTCGGAGCGCGATGCCTTCCTCGAGATGCGCCACGAAGAAGCTGCGGGCGCCGGCGGCGAACAGGGCGCGGCCGACCGGCGCGGCGCCGAGGCCGTATGCGTCGGCCTTGAGCACGGCGCCGCATTCCGCCGGGCCGCCCAGCGACCGGAGCCGGCGCCAGTTTTCGGCGATGGCGTCGAGGTCGATGGTCAGCAGGGCGCCGGCCCGGCCGAGCGCCGCCGCCTCACTGGTCATCGAAGCTGGGATCGACCTGGAGGTTGGAGAACTTGGTATACTGGCCCTCGAAATGCAGCCGCCGCGTGCCGGTCGGGCCGTGGCGCTGCTTGGCGACGATGACCTCGGCCACGTTGTGCACCCGGTCCATCGCCGCCATCCAGTCCTGGTGTTCCGGCGTGCCCTCCGGCGGCTCGCCCTTCGACAGGTAGTACGCCTCGCGATACACGAACATGACCACGTCGGCGTCCTGCTCGATCGAGCCGGATTCGCGCAGGTCGGAGAGCTGCGGCCGCTTGTCCTCGCGGTTCTCGACCTGGCGCGACAGCTGGGACAGGGCGATCACCGGGATGCTCAGATCCTTGGCCAGGATCTTCAGGCCGCGGGTGATCTCCGAAATTTCCTGCACGCGGTTGTCGGTCTTCTTCGATCCGCCGGCGCTCATCAGCTGGATGTAGTCGACCACCAACATGCCGAGATTGTGCTGCCGTTTCAGGCGCAAGGCACGCGTTCTTAACGTGCTGATGGAGACGCCGGCGGTGTCGTCGACGAAGAAGGGCGTCTGCCGGATCAGGTTGGCCGCCTCGACCACGCGCGGGAAGTCGGCCCGCTTCATGTCGCCCTTGCGGATCTTCTCCGATGCGATCTCGGCGACCTCGGACAGGATACGGACGGCGAGCTGGTCGGACGACATTTCCATCGAGAAGAAGCCGACAACGGCGCCTTCCTTGCCGTTCTTTCGCAGATAGGCGGTGGCGGCGTTGAAGGCCATGTTGGTGGCCAGCGCGGTCTTGCCCATGCCCGGCCGTCCGGCCAGGACGATCAGGTCCGATGGCTGCAGGCCGCCCATCATCTTGTCGATCTCGGCCAGGCCCGTGGTGACGCCGGTCAGCGGCGTGTCGCGCTCCAGCGCCTTGCCGGCGGCCTCGACCGCGCGGGCCAGGATGTCGCCGAAGGGCTCGAAATCCTTGCGCAGCACGCCCGCGCTGGACAGGCGGTAGAGCTTCTCCTCGCCCTCCTGGATCTGGGCCGGGCCGTCCAGCTCGTTGTCGAGCTTGTAGGCGTCGTTGACCACCTCCTCGCCGATGGTGATCAGCTGGCGCCGCAGCGACAGGTCGTAGATGGTCTGGGCATAGTCCTCGGCGTTCATCACCGAGACCACGCTGGCCGCCAGGTCGGTCAGGTACTGGGCACCGCCGACACCCTCGAGCTCGTTGTCGGTCTCGAAATACTGCTTCAGGCTGATCGGATCGGCGATCCGGTTCTGCTCCGCGAGTCGCAGCGCCGCGGCATAGATCCGGCCATGGGCCGGCACATAGAAATGCTCCGGCCGCAGGAAGTCCGATGCCTTCTCCAGCGCCGTGTTGTTGGCCAGGATGGCGCCCAGCAGCGCCTGTTCGGCCTCCTCGTTCGCCGGCATCCGGCGATAGGTCGGGCTCGCCATCTGGTCGGTGCTGTGAACGAGGGTGAGGGGGGATTCGGGTCGGAACTTCTCCATCGACCCAACCTACCGCAGGCGGGCGGGGCATCGCCAGCCATGCGCCGCTGTGGATATCGGGGCCGGTTTGTGGGCAGATCTGTGGACAACCGGAATCCGGTTGTCGGATCAGGGCGTTGCCGGCTTGGTAGTGGCGGCCGAAAGCCCTGCCTGCTGCCGTTTCGCAGCGCCGTCCATGATGACCTTCGCGAGGCTGTCGTAATCGCCGTCGAAATGGTGCCCGCCGGTGGTCTTGATCACCTCGGCGCCGGCCATGGCGGGGGTCGGGCAGACGGTGTCGTCCTCCTCCTCGCCGTAGAAGCACTGGATCCGGGCCGGGTCGATCGACTTGAGCTCAGGCGCGACAGGCGGCGCATCATCGTCGGCGCTGACGCCGAGCCAGCCGGTGACCCGGATCTCGAAATCGGTCCGCTCTGCGAGTCCCAGCAGGCTGATCTGGTCGATCTTCGCCTTCTCGGCCGCCGGCAGCCGGTTGTAGGCGAAAGGCAGGACATTGGCGCCGAAGGAATAGCCGATCAGGACCACGCGCTGGGTGCCCCAGGCCTTGCCGTAATGGTCGATGATATGGGCCAGGTCCTTGGCCGTCTGCTCCGGCGTCTGCTGGCTCCAGAAGTAGCGCAGGCTGTCGACGCCGACGACGGAAATGCCTTTGCTTTGAAGGGCTTCGCCGATGGACTTGTCGAGATCCTGCCAGCCGCCGTCGCCGGAATAGATGATGGCGAGGGTGGGCGAGGGGCCGGCGGCCTGCAGCTCCTCCAGCGGCAGGCTGCTGACGGCGGAAGCGTCGGCATCCGTCGGCGCATCCTGGTGCAGCATCGCCGCGACCTGGTCGGCCAGCGGAGCATCCTGCGGCAGCGTCATCACCTCGCCGCCGGACGCCGTGGCGAGATCGTTCATGGCCGCGTCGGGCTGCTGCAGGCCGATCCGCCACCAGCCCGGGATGTGCGGCTGCGGCCCGTAGGTGAAGCCGCCACCCGGGGCTGGCGTCGCCACCGGCGTGTCGGCCGGGCCGGAGCAGAGCGGAAGTTTCGTCTTCAGCGGCGGCAGCGGGCCGATGCTGGCGCCGCCTGCGATCGTGGTCCTGGCCGCCGCCTGGGCCACCGCGCCATAGGCCACGGTGGCGCCCTGGCCCCGGCCGACCACGATCGGGGCATGATAGGCGGCGAATTTGAACTCGCGCTCGAGCCGCTGGCTCAGATCCTCGAAGTCGCCGGCCGGGGAGTGGCAGTCCTCGTCGTCGCTGTGCTCCAGCCCGTCGAGATAGCTCTTCAAGTCGACGCCGACGACGAACGCACCGGTGCCCTGCAGCCGCTCCGCCGCCGCGTCGAACTCCGCGGTCCAGCCGGTGTCATCCGACAGCAGGAAGACCATGGAGCCCGGCTGGCCCTCCGGCTGCCACAGCCTGACCGAGCCGAGGGTGCCGCCGTCATAGCTGCGCGGCGGCGCGGCCGAGGCGCGCTGGTCGGGGATCAGCCAGGCCGCCGCGGCCAGGGCGACCCCGGCCGTCACCGCCAGCCCGGCGGCGGCCAGCCAGGAGATGCGCTTCATCGTGCCACCAGCCCCTTGATCCCGCCGCCGATCAGCGCCGCGATATCCGAGATCGCGAGGGCCGGGGCTAGGCCGCTCGGCGTCGCCAGATAGCGCGGCTCCCAAACCGGGTCGTATTTCTGCTTGAAGCTGCGCAGTCCCTCGAAATTGTAGAAGCGGGCGCCGCTGCGGTAGAGGAAGCGGCCGATGCGGTGCCACAACGGCGCCAGCGGGTGGCTCTCCAGCCCCGACAGCGGCGCCATGCCGAGGCTCAGCGTCTCGTAGCCCTGATCCTTGAAGTGCACGATCAGCTTGGTGATCAGATACTCCATCACCAGCTTGGAATTCGCCTCGGTGTGACGCATCAGGTCGATGGCGACCTCGCTGTTCTCCCCCGTCACCATCAGCGTGGCGAAGGCCACCAGCCGGCCGTTCTCCCGCACCAGGGCCGTCGGCGAGCCATGGACGTAATCGGGAATGAAGGCACCGAGCGAGAACCGCTTCTCCTTGGCCGCCTGCTTGTGCAGCCAGTCGTCGGAGACGGCGGCGAGCTCGCTGATCAGGCCCGAGCCGGTGCCGGCCGGCACCATCTCGAAGCTCAGCCCGTCCTTCTCGCCGCGCGACAGGGCGTAGCGCAGCGCCTTCTTGCGGCTGCCGCCCTCGAGCGTGAAGGACTGCAGCGGCACCCGCGCCTCCTCGCCCAGCTTCGACAGGGTCATGCCGGTGTCGAGATACAGCGGCAGGGTCTCGGCCCGGACGCCGTAATAGGCCGGGCGGCCGCTGGTGGCCTCGGTCATCTCGCGGAAACGCCAGATCAGCTCCGGCCAGTCCTCGCGTGCGCCGACCGGGTCGCCCAGCGCGGCCCAGGTGCGGCCCTGGATGGCGTACATCAGGAAGGCGCGGCCGCTGTCCGAGAACAGGATCGCCTTGTCGCCCATCCGCACCAGATTGGCCTCGGCGCGGGGCTGCTGCCGCAGGATCTGCTCGGCCTGGTGGAGCTCGGCGGCGGTCGGCGCCGTCATCCGGCCGCGATGGGCCCGGACCAGGTGCCACAGGCCGTACAGCGTGGCCAGCAGGCTGACCGCCACCATCGCGCGCAGTGCGCGCGACGCTTCCTCATGGACCTCGAAGGTCCACCACAGGTCGTTGGCGTAGGCGACGTGGCGGAAGGAGAAGAAGGTCAGCCAGGCCATGCCGCCGACAACGCTGCCCAGCGCGACCAGCCAGCCCGGCGTCATCGGCTGGTCGAACAGGGCGGAGCGGCGCCAGAATTCCTCCCGGCAGGGCAGCATGATGACGAGGCACAGCAGCAGCAGCAGCGCCTCGCGCCAGGCGAAACCCTTGCCCAGCGCCAGCACGGCGCTGACGCCGAGCAGCAGCAGGGTCAGCCAGTAGGCCGCGATCAGCCGGCGGAACAGGCCCCAGGCGACGACCAGCAGCGCCAGCCCGGTGACCGCCGCGAGGATGTGCGACAGCTCGACCACCGCGACCGGCAGGGTCTCCAGGATCTCGAAGCGGCTCTTCAGCGTCGGCGTCGCCGCCGAGACCAGAAGCAGGGTGCCGACGACGAAGATCAGCGCCGCCATCACCGACGGCATCAGCCGGCCGGCGACGTCGAGCGTCAGCCGGGTCGGGGCGTGGCTCTGCAGCCGGCGCAGCCCGCGCGCCGTCTCGGCGCCGGCGAGGATGCCGACGGCGAGGATCACCGGGAGCAGGAAATAGACCGCGCGGTAGATGATCAGCGCCGCGGCGATGGCCTGCGGCGGCAGCACCGGGCCGAGGCCGAGCAGCATCACCGATTCGAACACGCCGACGCCGCCCGGCACATGGCTGATGATGCCGGCCACGGTGGCGACGACGAAGACGACGAAGAAGGAGGAGAACGGCACGCTGCCATGGGGCAGCAGGACCCAGAAGGCGAAGCCGGCGAACAGCAGCTCGACCGTCGAGATCAGCAGCTGGCCCGCGGCGATGCCGAAGCTGGGCAGCGGGATCCGGCCCAGCAGCGTCTGGCCGGGCCGGCGCAGGGCGCAGAGCAGCAGGAACAGCGCGGCGCCGGCGAGGATCACGGCAGCCGCGGCGTTGGTCCAGCCGCTGTGGATGCCGAGCGCCCGGGTCAGCAGATGCGGCTGCAGCAGCACCCCGGCGGCGCCGACCGTGACGATGCCGAAGCCGAAGGCGAGGGCGCAGAAGCCGGCGATCCTGGCGATGTCGCCGAACTCCAGCCCGGTCGCGGTGTAGACGCGGTAGCGCACCGAGCTGGCGGTGACCAGGCCGCCGATGGTGTTGCCGACGGCATAGCCGCAGAAGCTGGCCAGCGCCATGGTCCGGAACGGCACGCGGGCGCCGACATAGCGCAGCGCCGACCAGTCATACCCGACCAAGGCGATGAAGCTGCCGATGGTGCCCATCAGCGCCAGGCCGACTGAGGTCCAGGGCAGGGCGCGGATCCGGGCGATCAGCTCGTGCCAACTCATCGCCGCCAGCTCATGCCGGATCGCATAGGCGGCGCCGGCGAACAGCAGCAGGGTGACGATCGTCAGCAGGGCCGGCTTCAGGCGCTGGTGCATGGGTCGAAGGGTCAGGCCGCCGGTGACGGCGGCCGCGTCGGCAGTCGGAACGGAAACCGCCTGCGGCTGTGCCGTGAACATGGACGGGAACTCGATGGGACCGGATGGTGCGGACGCTAATCCCGGCCGCCCCCCGGATCACGTTAAGAGTTTGCAACCTGTTGTTCAGGTTGCGTCGCCGCCGGGCGGGCCGCAGCCCAAGAAAAAGGCGCGGACCCGAAGGTCCGCGCCTGTTCGCTACAGACGAACCGGGCTGGTTACGCCGGCTCTTCCTCGGTGCTCTCGGTCTCGGCCTCGGCGATGGCGGCCGCAGCAGCCGCCTCGGCCGCCGCTTCCTCTTCCTCGAGGACCGAAGCCACGACCATGCCGCCGCGCTGGCGCTGCATCTCGGCCTCTTCGGCCGAGCGGGCGACGTTCACGGTGACGATGACGCTGACCTCGGGGTGCAGCCGGATCCGGACCTTCTCCAGGCCCAGGGTCTTGATCGGCTGCTCGATCGCGACCTGGCCGCGCGAGACGGTGTAGCCGGCCTCGGTCAGGCCCTCGGCGATGTCGCGCGCCGACACCGAACCGTAGAGCTGGCCGCTGTCACCGGCCTGGCGGATGACGACGATGTTCACATCGTCCATCCGGCCCGCGACGGCCTCGGCCTCGCCCTTGGCCTCGAGGTTGTTGGCCTCGATCTGGGCCCGCTGCTTCTCGAACACGGCCAGGTTGGCCTTGGTCGCGCGCAGCGCCTTCTTCTGCGGCAGGAGGTAGTTGCGGGCGAAGCCGGGCTTCACCTTCACCACGTCGCCGATCTGGCCGAGCTTCTCGACCCGCTCGAGCAGGATGATTTCCATTGGATCCTCCCCTTACTTCACGATGTAGGGCAGGAGGCCGAGGAAGCGCGCGCGCTTGATGGCGCGGGCCAGCTCACGCTGCTTCTTGGCCGAGACCGCGGTGATGCGGCTCGGGACGATCTTGCCGCGCTCGGAGATGAACCGGCCCAGCAGCTTGGTGTCCTTGTAGTCGATCTTCGGCGCGTTGGCGCCGGAGAACGGGCAGGTCTTCCGGCGACGGAAGAACGGACGCCGTGCACCCATCGCGCTCATGCCTGGGCTCCTTCACCTTCGGCCTGGTCGCGGCCGAAGCCACGGTCCCGGCGCTCGCCGCGGTCGCGATCGCCGCCGCGGCTGTCGCGATCACCGCGGCCATCACGGTCGCGACCGTCGCGGTCCCGGCCGGCCCGGCTCTGCATCATCGCCGACGGACCCTCTTCGAGGGCGTCGACGCGCAGGGTCAGGGTGCGCAGCACGTCCTCGTTGATGCCCATCAGGCGCTCCATCTCGGCCACGGCGGCCGCGGGGGCGTCGATGTTCATCAGGACGTAGTGGCCCTTGCGGTTCTTCTTGATCCGGTAGGCGAAGCTCTTCAGGCCCCAATACTCGGTCTTGGTGACCTTGCCGCCATTCTCGGTGAGGATGGTGGTGAAGCCCTCGGTCAGGGCCTCCACCTGCGTGGCGGACACGTCCTGCCGCGCGATGTACACGCTCTCGTAAAGTGGCATGATGACTCCTTGTGGCTGTTCCCGACATGGCGCTGTGCGGGGACCGCCAGCCGCCCATGTCAAAGCCGGCCGCTATGCCAAGCGACCGGCAAGGAGCATGACGAAGCCGCGCACTATACTCGGGACCGCCCGAAGATCAAGCGCGATCGGAGCCCTGTATCATTGATCAGGCTTGACTTGCGGTGGTGAGGCTCTAAGACCAGCGCCCTCATTGTGATGCGGGGATCGCCGCCATGGCGCGCGCTTTCGTGTTTCCGGGACAAGGCAGCCAGGCTGTCGGCATGGGCAAGGCGCTGGCCGACGGGTCCGCGGCCGCCCGCGAGGTCTTCGCCGAGGTCGACGCGGCGCTGGGCCGGAAGCTGTCCGAGCTGATGTTCGGCGGCGACATCGAGACACTGACGCTGACCGAGAACGCCCAGCCGGCGCTGATGGCGGCCTCGGTCGCCGCGGCGCGGACGGTGGCGGAGCGGTCCGGCCGGTCGCTGGCCGATCTTGCCGGCTTCGTCGCCGGCCACAGCCTTGGCGAATACTCCGCCCTGGCCGCGGCCGGGGCGATCAGCGTCGCCGATGCGGCCCGGCTGCTGCGCCTGCGCGGCCAGTCGATGCAGAAGGCGGTGCCGGTCGGCGTCGGCGCCATGGCGGCGCTGCTGGGCCTCGACCTCGACCAGGCGCGCGACGTCGCCGCCCGCGCCTCGACCCCGGATTCGATCTGCTCCGCGGCCAACGACAACGCCCCCGGCCAGGTCGTGGTCAGCGGCCACAAGGACGCGGTGGAGCGGGCGATGGCGCTGGCGGCCGAGCTCGGAGCCAAGCGCAGCATCCTGCTGCCGGTCAGCGCGCCGTTCCATTGCCCGCTGATGGCGCCGGCGGCCGAGGCCATGCGCATGGCCTTGGCCGCGGTCGAGATCAAGGCGCCGGCCCTGCCCGTGGTGGCCAATGTCACCGCCGCCCCGGTCACCGCGCCGGACGAGATCCGCCGCCTGCTGGTCGAGCAGGTGACCGGCACCGTGCGCTGGCGCGAGTGCGTGCTTTACATGAAATCGGCAGGCGTGCAGGAACTGGTCGAGCTCGGGGCCGGCAAGGTGCTGGCCGGCCTCGCCAAGCGCATCGATCGCGACCTGGCCGCGGTGTCGCTGCAGACGCCGGAAGAGATCGACGCCTGGATCGCATCGACCGGCGCCTGAAGCACAAGGCCGCAGCACGAGGGAAGAGAGCATGTTCGATCTGAAGGGCAAGTCGGCGCTCGTCACCGGCGCCTCGGGCGACATCGGCCGCGCCATTGCGACCCTGCTGCACGCGCAGGGCGCCGCCGTGGCTCTGTCCGGCACCAAGGTCGAAAAGCTGGAGGCGCTGGCGCAGGCGCTGGGCGAGCGCGCCCATGTGACCCCGGGCGACCTGTCGAGCGCCGAGGGCGCCGAATCGGTGGCCAAGGCGGCCGAGGCTGCGACCGGCGGCCTCGACATCCTGGTCAACAATGCCGGCCTGACCCGCGACGGCCTGGCGATGCGGATGAAGGACGACGATTTCGAGACCGTGCTCGACGTCAACCTGGTGTCCGGCTTCCGCCTGGCGCGCGCGGCGCTGCGCGGCATGATGAAGAAGCGCTGGGGCCGGATCGTGTCGATCACCTCGATCGTCGGCCACACCGGCAATCCGGGCCAGGTGAACTACGCCGCCTCGAAGGCGGGCATGACCGGCATGACCAAGGCGCTGGCCCAGGAGGTCGCGAGCCGCGGCATCACGGTCAACTGCGTCGCCCCGGGCTTCGTCACCAGCGCCATGACGGACGCGCTGAACGACGAGCAGAAGGCGCGCATCTCCGCCACCATCCCGATGGCGCGGATGGGCGACCCGGCCGAGATCGCCGCCGCGGTCCTGTATCTCGCCAGCAACGAGGCCGCCTACGTCACCGGCCAGACCATCCATGTGAATGGCGGAATGGCAATGGTTTGACGTCGCCGGACTGGACATGGCCAGATGCTTGGCCATGTTCGATCAGGTGTGTTATGTGACCGCGGGTCTACGGGGCGGTCACTCGTGCGGGGGTTCAGCACTGCGGAATTCTGCCCCGTTCCGCTCTCTTGAAAGGTAGAACGAATGAGCGAAAGCATCGCCGATCGCGTTAAGAAGATCGTCGTCGAGCATCTCGGCGTCGAAGAAGGCAAGGTCACCGAATCGGCCAGCTTCATCGACGACCTGGGCGCCGACAGCCTCGACACTGTCGAGCTGGTCATGGCGTTCGAGGAGGAGTTCGGCTGCGAGATTCCGGACGACGCGGCCGAGAAGATCCTGACGGTGAAGGACGCGATCCAGTTCATCGAGCAGCATTCGACTCCCGCCTGATCGCAGGTCCTTGCCGCAGAACCGGATGAAATGATGCGACGTGTCGTAATCACCGGCATGGGGATGGTCACGCCTCTCGGTGCCGGTGTGAAGACCAATTGGGATCGACTGACCGCCGGCAAGTCCGGCATCGGCGCGATCTCGACCTTCGACGTCTCGGATCTGCCGGCGCGGATCGCGGGCATGGTGCCGCGCGGCACCGGCCCGGGTGATTTCGACGTCGACAGCGCGGTCCCGCCCAAGGACCAGCGCAAGAACGACGTCTTCATCCATTATGCGATCGCCGCGGCCAACGAGGCGATCGCGAATTCGGGGTGGGTGCCGCCGAATGACGAGGAGCGCGAGCGCACCGGCGTCATGATCGGCTCGGGCATCGGCGGCTTGCAATGGATCGCCGAGGGCTCGCTGACCCTGGAGGAGAAGGGGCCCCGCCGGATCTCCCCCTTCTTCATCCCGGCGGCGCTGATCAACCTGGCCTCCGGCCAGGTCTCGATCCAGCACGGCTTCCGCGGTCCGAACCATGCCGTGGTCACGGCCTGCTCGACCGGCGCGCACGCGATCGGCGACGCGGCGCGGCTGATCATGTGGGACGATGCCGACGTCATGGTGGCGGGCGGGGCGGAGGCGGCGGTGTGCCGGCTCGGGCTCGCCGGCTTCGCCGCGGCCCGGGCGCTGTCCACCGGCTACAACGAGACCCCCGACCGGGCCTCGCGCCCCTATGACAAGGGCCGCGACGGCTTCGTCATGGGCGAGGGCGCCGGCGTGGTCGTGCTCGAGGAACTGGAGCACGCCAAGGCGCGCGGCGCCACGATCTATGCCGAGGTGGTCGGCTACGGCCTGTCGGGCGACGCGCATCACATCACCGCCCCGCCGGAAGACGGCAATGGCGGCTTCAGGGCGATGTCGGCGGCGCTGAAGCGGGCCGGCCTGACCCCGTCGGACATCGACTACGTCAACGCCCACGGCACCTCGACGCCGCTCGGCGACGAGATCGAACTCGGCGCGGTCAAGCGCCTGTTCGGCAACGCGATCGAGACGGTGTCGATGTCCTCGACCAAATCGGCGATCGGCCATCTGCTCGGCGCCGCCGGCGCGGTCGAGGCGATCTATTCGGTGCTCTCGATCAACCACGATGTGGTGCCGCCGACGCTGAACCTCGAGGACCCGTCCGACGCCTGCCTCGGCGTCGATCTGGTGCCCAGGCAGGCCAAGGCGCGGCCGGTGCGCGCCGCGCTGTCGAACAGCTTCGGCTTCGGCGGGACCAACGCGTCGCTGGTCTTCCGCGAGTACGTCTGACCGGATGGTTCGGGCACTCGCCCGTGCGCTCGTCTTCCTGGTGGTGCTGGCGGCCGTCATCGGTGGCGGCGTCGCCTGGTTTCTCCACGCCTATCGCGCACCGGGGCCGCTGACCGCCCCGGCAACGCTCGTGATCGAGCGCGGCAGCGGCCTGGCCGCGATCGCGGCGCAGCTCGAGGCGGCTGGAATCGTCGACAACCGCTGGGTGTTCCTGGCCGGAACCGCGCTGGACGGCGGCGACCGCGCCCTGAAGGCCGGGGAATACGCCTTCGCGCCCGGGACCTCCCCGGCCGAGGCGGCCGACCTGCTGGCCCGCGGCAGCAACGTCTCGCACAAGATCACCATCGCGGAGGGCCTGACCTCGGCCGAGATCGTGGCCCTGGTCCAGGCCGAGCCGCTGCTGACCGGCGATGCCGGGGACGTTCCGGCCGAAGGCTCGCTGCTGCCGGAGACCTACCAGTTCATCCGCGGCGACACCCGCGCCGCGGTGATCGACCGGATGCGCAAGGCGATGCGGCAGGAGGTCGACGGGTTGTGGGACAAGCGCGGCAACGGCCTGCCGGTCAAGTCGCCGCAGGATGCCGTCACCCTGGCCTCGATCGTCGAGAAGGAGACGGGCGTGCCGAAGGAGCGGCCGGTGGTCGCCAGCGTGTTCCTGAACCGGCTGCAGGCCGGCATGCCGCTGCAGTCGGACCCGACCGTGATCTACGCCCTGACCGATGGGAAAAAACCGCTCGGCCGGGCGCTGACCCGGGCCGACTGGAAGCTGGATTCGCCCTACAACACCTATGTCGTGGCGGGCCTGCCGCCGGGGCCGATCGCCAATCCCGGGCGCGACGCACTTGCCGCAGTGCTCAAGCCGGCGGTTACGGACTATTATTACTTCGTAGCCGACGGCTCCGGGGGGCACGTCTTTGCCCGGACGCTCGAGGAGCACAACCGCAACGTCGCCGAATGGCAGAAGCGACGGCAGGCCGCCCCGCCCGATCCTGGCGACACGGCCCCGGACACCGGAGACAAGACGCCTTGAACGGTAGAGCTGACCCCCACCTTCTGCACACGATCCGCGGGGTCCTGGTGCCGATTCACCCGGCCGGCTACCCGTTCATCGGCGTCTTCGCCGTCGCCACCGTGATGCTGTTCATGGTCTGGGAGCCGCTGGGCTGGCTCGGCGTATTGGCGACCGCCTGGTGCATCTACTTCTTCCGCCATCCGCCACGGGTGACGCCGAGCCGGCCCGACCTGGTGGTGGCGCCGGCCGACGGCGTGGTGCAGATGCTGGTGCAGGCGACGCCGCCGGCGGAGCTCGGCCTCGGCAGCCGGCCGCTGACCCGGATCAGCATCTTCCTCAACGTCTTCAACGTGCATGTGAACCGGGTTCCGGCCGACGGCGCCGTGATCGACGTGAAGTACCGGCCGGGCAAGTTCCTGAACGCCAATCTGGAAAAGGCCAGCGAGGAGAACGAGCGCAGCGCCGTCTCGCTGCGCCTGCCGGACGGGCGGATCCTGGTCTTCGTCCAGGTCGCGGGGCTGGTGGCCCGGCGCATCATCTGCGACCTCTCGCCCGGTCAGCCGGTGGTCGCCGGCGAGACCTACGGGCTGATCCGCTTCGGCAGCCGGACCGACATCTACCTGCCGGACGGGGTGGAGCCGCTGGTTTCGGTCGGCCAGACCATGATCGGCGGCGAGACCGTGCTGGCCGACCTGGCGGCCGCCGCCGCGGCCAACCCGGTCGCGATGGCCCGATGATGAAGCCGGAGCATCGTCGTCGCCGGCGGTCTTTCCGCCGCCGCCCGGTCGTCCGCATCCGCGGCCTGACGATCAACCGGCTGCTGCCGAACATCCTGACCACGCTGGCGCTGTGCGCCGGGCTGACCGCGATCCGCTATGCCGTGCAGGACCGCTGGGAGCAGGCGGTGACCGCGATCCTGGTGGCGGCGGTGCTGGACGGGCTGGACGGTCGCGTCGCCCGGCTGCTGCGCGGATCGAGCAAGTTCGGGGCGGAGCTGGACAGCCTGGCCGACATCGTCAGCTTCGGCGTCAGCCCGGCGATCATCCTGTATCTGTGGATGATGCAGGATACCGGCAGCCTGGGTTGGCTCGCCGTCATGGCCTATGCCGTCTGCGCCGCGCTGCGCCTGGCGCGGTTCAACACGGCGCTGGACGACACCACCCTGCCGCCCTTCGCCTACAACTACTTCACCGGCGTGCCGGTGCCTGCGGGCGCCATCCTGATCCTGATGCCGCTGATGATCAGCTTCGAGTTCTCGCCCGGCTTCTGGGCGGCGCCGCTGCTGGTCGGGCTGTGGACCGTCTTCGTCGCGCTGCTGTTGGTCAGCCGGATCCCGACCTTCTCGATGAAGGTGGTGCGGATCCCGCAGGAATACATCGTGCCGGTGCTGGTCGCGATCGGGCTGGTGGCGACGCTCCTGGTCACCGCGACATGGCCGACGCTGGTCGCGCTCGGCCTGATCTATGTCGGCAGCATCCCCTTCAGCATCCGGCGCTACGCGCATCTCAAGCGCCAGGCCGCGCTGATGATGGGGGAACTGGACGAGGAAGAAGCGCCGGCTGTTGCTCCGGCCAAAGGGCCCCCGGATCAGCCGAACGCGGCGTAGGCGACCAGCAGCAGGGCGAAGGTCGTCGCCACCCAGCCGACGATGGTCACGATCTCGCGGATCAGGTCGAACGGGCTGTCGGTGTCTTCGTCGTCATGGATCAGATGCATGGTCGTGCTTTCACTGTGCGTGATAGGACCATGCACGGTCTTTCGTGAGCGCACCGTGACGGCAGTCACACCCGCATGACACGGCGGATCAGGGCGTCGGCCCAGGCCGCGGGCAGGGCGGCCAGCAGCCGCGAGCCGGCATGGATCGGCCAGGGGAACGCGATCAGCGGCCGGCCGCGCGCCAGGCCGCGCCGGATCGCCGCCGCCGCGTCCTCGACCTCCATCAGCATCGGCATCGGAAATCCGGCCCCGTCGGTCATCGGCGTGCGCACGAAGCCGGGGCAGATCACCGAGACCCGCACGCCGCGCGGCCGTAGCTCGGCCCGGATCGCCTCGCCATAGATCCGCACCGCGGCCTTCGAGGCGCCGTAGGGCCCCATGCCGGGAAAGCCGCGGAAGCCGGCCAGCGAGCTCATCAGCGCGATCTGCCCGGCGCCGCGTGCCGCCATGCGCGGCCGGATCGGGTCGACGGTGTTGAGCACGCCGTCGAGATTGACCGCCAGGATCCGGCGGCCCTTCGCCGCCGCATCGGCGCCCTCCGCGCCACCCGGGCCGACGCCGGCATTGGCGATGACCAGGTCGAGCGGACCGGCCTCGTCGGCCGCGGCCACCGCCGTCGCCATCGCGGCCTGGTCGGTGACATCCGCTGTCGCTGTCTCCACCGACGCGCCGAGGGCGCGGACCGCTCCGGCCACCGCCTCCAGCCGGGCCGGGTTGCGCCCGAACAGCACCAGCCGGACGCCAGGAGCGGCATAGCCCCTGGCCAGCGCCGCGCCGAGGCCGCTCGAGGCGCCGGTGATCAGGATCGCGGCCGGCGCCGTCATGGCGTTCTCCTATGAGCGAAATGGATATTTCCGATCGGCGGGGGGAGCAGTCAGCCGGAGAAAATGGACGTTTCCTTATGGCGACCCATCCGGGCGACCGCTATAAGCCGGTCATGACAAAGGATATGGCCGTCTCGACCTCGCTTTCCAGCATGACCGGCTTCGCCCGCAAGGAGGGCGGCGTCGGAGGCGTGTCCTGGGTGTGGGAGGCGCGCAGCGTCAACGGCAAGTCGCTCGACCTGCGCCTGCGCACCCCGGCCGGCTTTGAGCGGCTGGAAGCGGCCGCCCGGATCGAGCTGGCCAAGCGCTTTCGCCGCGGCAACGTCACCCTCAACCTGTCGCTCGGCCGCAGCGAGGTGGCGCCGCAGTTGCGCATCAACCGCGAGGTGCTGGATCAGTTGATCGCGCTGGTGCGCGAGGTGAACGGCGACACCGCGCCGGTCCAGGTCGACGCGCTGCTCGGCGTCCGCGGCGTGGTCGAGAACGGCGACTCCGCCTCGGCCGAGTTGAACAGCGCCGTCGAGGCGGAGGCGGGGGCGGCGATCGCGCCGCTGCTCGACGACCTGCTGGCGACGCGGCTGGAGGAGGGCGGGCGACTGCGCGACGTCCTGGCCGGCCAGATCGACCAGATCACCGAGCTCGTGACCCAGGCCCGGGCCTCGGCCGCCGCCCAGCCGGAGGCGCTGAAGGCGCGGCTCAAGGCCCAGCTCGACCTGTTGCTCGAGGCCCGGCCGCCCTTGGCCGAGGACCGGCTGGCGCAGGAGGTGGCGGTGCTGGTCGGTCGCTGCGACGTGCGCGAGGAGCTCGACCGGCTCGACGCCCATATCGGCCAGGCGCGCGGCCTGCTCGCCGCCGGCAGCGGCGTCGGGCGCCGGCTCGATTTCCTGTGCCAGGAGTTCAATCGGGAAGCCAACACGCTCTGCTCGAAGGCGGCGGATGTGGCGCTGACCCGGATCGGCCTCGACCTCAAGGCCGTGATCGAACAGTTCCGCGAGCAGATCCAGAACATCGAATGACCACAGAGATTCCCCGACGCGGGCTCATGCTCGTCCTGTCCTCACCCTCGGGTGCGGGAAAGACCTCGATCACCCGGGCCGTGCTGGCGCAGGACCCGAATCTCACGATCTCGGTGTCCGTCACCACCCGCGCCCAGCGGCCGGGCGAGATCGACGGCACGCATTACCACTTCATCGACCAGGCGACCTATGACGCCATGGTCGCCAATGACGAGCTGCTCGAACGCGCCAAGGTGTTCGGCAACGGCTACGGCACGCCGCGCGCGCCGGTCGAGGCGGCGCTGGCGGCCGGCCGCGACGTGATCTTCGACATCGACTGGCAGGGCACCCAGCAGCTGGCGCAGAAGGTGCGGACCGACCTGGTCAGCGTGTTCGTGCTGCCGCCGACGGTCGAGGCGCTGGAGCAGCGGCTGCGCGCCCGGGCTCAGGACAGCGACGACGTGATCGCCGGCCGCATGGCCAAGGCGGCGGACGAGATGAGCCACTGGCCGGAATACGACTACGTGATCGTCAACCGGGACCTCGCCGCCAGCATCGCCCAGGTGCAGGCGATCCTGGCGGCGGAACGGCTGCGCCGCAGCCGCCAGACCGGCCTGCCGGACTTCGTCCGCTCGCTGCAGGCCAGGCTCTAACCCTTCGCTTGGCGGGCCGCCCAGGCCCGGGCCAGGCGGACGAAGCCGGCGATGTCGATTTCCTCGGCCCGCGCGGTCGGCGGCAAGCCGGCCTCGGCCAGCAGCGCCTCGGCCTCGCCCAGGCTGCGCAGGCTGGCGCGCAGCATCTTGCGGCGCTGGCCGAAGGCGGCGGCGGTGACCGTCTCCATCGCCTCGAACGGCACATCCTCGCGCTGCGCGCGCGGCCGCAGCTGCACCACCGTCGAATCGACCTTGGGCGGGGGCGTGAAGGCGCGGGCCGGCAGGGTCAGCAACGGATCGGCCTCGGCCCGCCACTGGGCGATCACCGACAGACGGCCATAGGCGTGGCTGCGCGGCCCGGCGACCAGCCGGTCCGCCACCTCCTTCTGGAACATCAGCGTCAGCGACCGGAACTCGTCGATCCGGCGCAGCCAGCTGATCAGCAGCGGCGTTGCCACATTGTAGGGCAGGTTGGCGATCACCGCGCGGGGCGCGGGCACCAGCGCCAGGATGTCGGTCTTCAGCGCATCGGCCTCGACGATCCGCAGCCGGTCGCCGGCGACCGCCGCCAGTTCCTCCAGGGCCGGCTGGAAGCGTCGGTCGCGCTCGACCACCGTGACGCTCTCGGCGGCGGAGGCCAGCAGGGCGCGGGTCAGCCCGCCCGGGCCCGGCCCGATCTCGACCACATGAACGCCGGCCAGATCGCCGGCCTCGCGCACGATCCGGGCGGTGACGTTGAGGTCGAGCAGGAAGTTCTGGCCGAGCGACTTCTTCGCCGCCAGCCCGTGCTGCGCGATCACCTCGCGCAGCGGCGGCAGGGCGGCGATCGCGTCGCGGAGGGCGTCGCCGGACAGGGTCAGGGGGCCCTCAGAGCCGGATGTCGATGTAGGCGTTGCCGCGCAGGTCGCGCAGCAGCCGGCGCTGCATCATGTCGATCTTCTGCTCGGCCAGGCCGGCGCGGATCTGGTCGCGGTCGACGCCGTCGCCGCCGGCATCCTGGCGCGAGCAGACCATCATCACGGCGACACCGCCCGGCACGCGCAGGGGCGAGCTGACCTGACCGTCGGGCAGGGCGCTGACCACCTGGCGCATTACGTCGGGCAGGCGGCTGAGCAGGACGTCGCCCAGATCCGTGTTGGCGGTCACGCCCAGTTCCTTGGCTTTGGCCTGGAAGGCCTCGCAGCCACTGACGCTGGAGAAGTCGTTGCGCATCTGCGAGACCACCGTCTCGACCCGGTTGCGCGGCGCGGTCGGCGGCACCGGCACGACGATCTGGTTCAGGCGGACCTTGACGCCGCCCGCGGTGTTGGCGTTGATCGTCCGCTTGTCGCGCAGCAGCAGGATGTTGTAGCCGCCGAGGGTACGGATCGGGTCCGACACCTGGGCCTTCTCCATGGTGCCGAGCACCTGGTCGAGCGCGGGTTCGAGCTGACCGGCCAGGACCCAGCCCATGTCGCCGCCGCCCTGGGCGCCCGCGGCCTGGCTGAATTGGCGGGCCACGGCCGGGAAGGGGGCGCCGCGGCGGATTTCCGAGACCAGCCGGTCGGCCAGGGCCTTGACCTGGGCTTCGCCGGCATCCTGGTCGACCGCGAGGAAGATCGAGGCGACGAGATATTGCGGCTTGCCCTGGTTGGCCTTGAGCCGCTCCACCACCTCGTCGATCTGGGTGTCCGAGACCTCGACCTGGGAGACGAAGCGGCGCTGAATCAACTGGCGCCAGCCGAGCTGGGCCCGCACCTGGTTCTCCAGCGCGGATTGCGGCACGCCGGTGGACTTCAGCATCGTGAACAGCTGCTGCGTCGACATCTTGTTCTGGCCGGCGATCGACGCCAGCGCCCGATCCACGTCCTGGGCCGGAATGGCGATGCCGGCGCGGGTGGCCTCCTGGCCCTGCAGCTTCTCGTCGATCAGCAGGCGCAGCACCTGGGGCAGCAGCCGCTGCTGGGCGTCCGGCGTCGCCGGCAGGCCGCTGCTCATCAGCGCCAGCCGCATGCGCATCTGCAGGTCGGCCACGGTGATCACGTCGTCATTGACCACCGCGGCGATGGTGCCGACGGCAGAGGCCGGGGCGGGACGGGTCTGCGCCATGGCCACGGGAACGGCGACGGAGGTGATGGCCAGGACCAGGGCGATTATCGGGGCCGACAGACGACGGATCATGAGGGCGACACGGCCTCGCTGTTGAAAGGCGCAGATACAGCACGTGACTTTGGCCGACTCAAGGCAAAAGCGGCCGGGGCCATAGCGGGTTCAACCATCCTCGAGGTGCAGCAGCGCGGTGACGCCGAACAGCAGGGCGACGCCGGACGTGGCCCAGGCGGCCATCGGCACCGGCAGGGAACCCTGGCGCCCGAGCGCCGCCACGATGTCGCCGAGCACGAAGATCGAGAAGCCGGTGACGATGGCGCCGACGATCATCAGCACGGTGTCGACCCGGCGCCCCGGCCGCAGGCTGAAGGCGGCGGCGACCAGGATCATCGCCGCCATCAGCAGCGGCTGCGACAGCAGTCCCTGATAGGCGATGCGGTAGCGGGTCGAGGAGAAGCCGGTGGCTTCGAGGTTGCGGATGTAGTCCGGCAGGTCCCAGAACGAGATGGTCTGCTGCGAGGCGAAACGCTCCTGGATCCCGTTGCGGGTCAGGTTGCTGGGGATCGAGGTGGTGTCGACATGCTCCGCCGGCGTCTCGCCCTTTATCACCCAGGCATTGCTGATCACCCATTTGCCGTCCTGCAGCTGGGCGCTGGCGGCGTCGATCCGGCCGCGATAGGTCTCGTCCGGGTTCAGCAGCAGGAACATCGCGTTCTGCAGCTGGTCGCCGTTGCCGCCCACCTTCTCGGCATGGATGACGACGATCCCGCTCTCGTCCTTCTGGCGCAGCCAGAAGCCGGTCTTGGCCACCTTCATGACGTCGCCCGTGCCGCCGAGGAAGTCGAGGTCCAGGCGCTCGAACCGGCTGTACATCGCCGCCGAGATCGGGTTGACGACCGTGATCTTGAGCACGCCCAGCACCATCGCCGCGGCGATCACCGGCGCCAGGAACTGCCAGGCGGAGAGGCCGCTGGCGCGGGCGACCACCAGTTCGCGGCTGCGGGTCATGCGCCAGAAGGTCACCATCGCCGCGATCAGCACGGCGAAATGGAACAGGATCTCGACATCGCTCGGCAGCTTGAAGGCGGCCAGGGTGAAGGCCAGGCTGACCGGCAATTCGGGGATGGAGCTGACCTGGCGCACGAACTCGACAAATTCGAACACCGCGATCACGCCGCTCAGCACCAGCAGCACCGCCAGGAACCAGAACAGGAACTGCCGCACGATATAGGCATAGAGGGTGGGGGAGCGGAGCATCGGGTGCGGCTGGCCTGTGGTGCCGAAGGCGGCGGTTGGGCGGATCTTCTACCTCAGACGGCCCGCCGCCGCGACCATCAAGGAGTCGCAGCCGGGCGGCACCGCCGTTTTCGACCGGTGACGGCTGTGAAACCCGCTGTTACCTTGCAGGTTCCGCCGCCTTGGCCGCGGCCATCGGAAATCGCCCGGAAGACGACAAGATGCAGATCTCCTTCGCTCCGCCCGCTTCCGTGGAAGCCGGCGCCCTGGTGCTCGGCGTGTTCGCCGACGGCGTGCTCTCGACGGCCGCCGCCGCGGTCGACAAGCGGTCGAAGGGCGCCCTGTCGCGGGCGCTGAAGGCCGCGCCGAAGTTCAAGGGCGGCCGCGACGAGTCGCTGGCGCTGTACGGCGTCGCCGGCGCGGATCAGATCGTGCTGTTCGGCCTCGGCAAGCCGGAAGACGTCGACGCGGTCCGGCTGCAGCGGGCGGGCGGCACGGTCGCCGCGCTCTTGAACCAGGCCCGGATCGATGCGGCGACGGCCCAACTCGACGGCATTGTCCTCGCCGGCCAGGGCGCGGGCGCCGCGGCTGCCGAATTCGCCTTCGGCGCCCAGCTTCGCGCCTGGCGCTTCGAGCGCTACCGCACCACGGAGAAGCCCGAGGCGAAGCCCGCGCTGAAGAGCCTGGCGGTGCAGACCGGCGAGGCCGCGGCAGCGAAGAAGGCCTTCGCCCGCGCCGATGCCGTCGCCCAGGGCGTGTTCCTGACCCGCGAGCTGGTGTCCGAGCCGGCCAACATTCTCCATCCGGAGAGCTTCGCCGCCAAGGCCAAGGAGCTGGAGGATCTCGGTGTCGAGGTCGAGATCCTGGGCGAGAAGCAGATGCGCAAGCTCGGCATGGGCGCGCTGCTCGGAGTCGGCCAGGGCTCGGCGCGCGAGAGCCAGCTGGTGGTGCTGCAGTGGAAGGGCGCCGGCGGCAAGCGTAAGGACGAGGCACCGGTCGCCTTCGTCGGCAAGGGCGTCACCTTCGACACCGGCGGCATCTCGCTGAAGCCCGGCCAGGGCATGTGGGATATGAAGTGGGACATGGGCGGCGCCGGCGTGGTCACCGGTCTGTTCAAGGCGCTGGCGCTGCGCAAGGCCAAGGTCAATGCGGTCGGCGTGCTGGGCCTGGTCGAGAACATGCCGGCGGGCGACGCGCAGCGGCCGGGCGACATCGTCACCTCGATGTCCGGCCAGACCATCGAGGTCTGGAACACCGACGCCGAGGGCCGGCTCGTGCTGGCCGACGCGCTCTGGTACACACAGGACCGGTTCAAGCCGAAGGCGATGGTCAACCTGGCCACCCTGACCGGCGCCGTGATCATCGCGCTGGGCACCGACCATGCGGGGTTGTTCTCGAATGACGACGCACTGGCCGAGAAGCTGGCCGCCGCCGGCAAGGCGGTCGAGGAGAAGCTGTGGCGCCTGCCGCTGGCCGACGCCTATGACAAGCAGATCGACAGCGACATCGCCGACATGAAGAACATCACCGGCAGCCGCGATGCCGGGTCGATCATCGGCGGGCAGTTTCTGCAGCGCTTCGTCAACAAGGTGCCCTGGGCCCATCTCGACATCGCCGGCACGACCTGGTCCAGCAAGGACACGCCGACCGTGCCGAAGGGCGCCACCGCCTTCGGCGTGCGGCTGCTGGATCGCTTCGTGACCGACAATTACGAAGGCTGATGCCAAGACCTTGATGGCAGAGATCCGGTTTTATCATCTGACCGCGCGGACGTTCGAGCAGACCCTGCCGGTGCTGCTCGACCGGACGCTGCAGCGCGGCTGGCGGGCCGTGGTCCGCGTCGGCTCGGAGGAGCGGGCGGAGAGCCTGGCCGGCCATCTCTGGACCCATTCCAAGGAAGGCTTTCTTCCGCACGGCACCAGGCGCGACGGCTTCGCCGAGGAGCAGCCGGTCTGGATCACCGACCAGATGGAAAACCCGAATCAGGCTCAGGTGCTGTTCCTGGGCGATGGCGCGGAGTCGGACGGCGACGGCGCCTTCGCCACGGTCTGCGACCTGTTCGACGGCAATGACCCCGAGGCCGTGCAGGCCGCCCGCGGCCGCTGGAGGCGGTTCCGCGATGCCGGCCACACCCTGGTTTACTACCAGCAGGACGAGGCCGGCGCCTGGAGCGAGAAGCAGCGGGTGGGCGGGTGACCCCTCGAGTCGCGCTGTGGCTCGCGGTTGCCTTCTGTGCCCTGCTGGTCCTCCTGCCCGGAATCGACCTCGTCGTCGCCGGCTGGTTCTACGCCCCGGATAGCGGCTTTGCCTGGGAGGGCGCGCCGCCGGCGGAGGCGATCCACGAGCTGGTGCAGGTCCTGGTCCGCACCGCCGCCGTGCTCCTGCTGCTCGCGGCAGGCTGGACCTGGCTGCGGCAAGGGCGGCTGTTCGGCCTCGATGCAAGGCGCTGGACCTTCCTGGCGCTGGCGCTGGCGATCGGACCCGGGCTGGTCGCCAACGCCGTGCTGAAGGACCATTGGGGCCGGGCCCGGCCGCGGCAGGTCGAGGCGTTTGGCGGCACGGCCGTGTTCACCCCGCCGCTGATCCCGGCCGGCCAATGCGCCCGCAACTGCTCCTTCGTCGCCGGCGATCCGACGGTCGGCTTCGTCGTGCACAGCGTTGCTTATGTCGTGCCGGCGCGGCGCCGCCGCCGGATCTTCTGGGGATCGATGGCGCTGGGCGGCCTGCTGGGTCTGCTGCGGATCGGCATGGGTGGGCACTTCTTCAGCGACGTGGTCTTCGCCGCCGCCGTGACGTTGCTGGTCAGCGCCGGGCTGCACACCCTGCTCTTCGACCGCTGGAGCACCGCGGCCGCCTGGCGCGACTTCACCCGCGGCCTGATCCGCTGGCCGCAGCCGGGGTGAGTTGCAGCGGTAGCCAATTTGTCCGGCATGCGATGCACGGACGCCGATCGCGACCATATAGACTGACAGCCAAGACCGCCGCGGGTCAGGCATCCGGGCGGTTTCCCAGCCAAGGTGACGAGTGATGACGGACAGATCGACTGTCGGACGGTTCGGCAGCGGGCGCGAGGTGCGGCGGATCGAGGATGCCGGGCTGCTGGCCGGCGCCGGCCGGTTCAGCGACGACATCTCCCGGCCCGGACAGGCCTATCTCGGCTTCCTGCGCTCGCCGCATCCGCACGCCCGGATCGTGTCGATTGATGCGTCGGAGGCTCTGGCGATGCCCGGCGTCGTCGCCGTGGTGACCGGCGCCGACCTGGTCGCGGATGGGGTGAAGCCGCTGCCGCTGGCGCCGATCTTCAAGCGGCCGGACGGGTCGCCTGGCGCTTCGCCGCTGCGGCCGGCGCTGGCGCATGAGGTGGTGCGCTTCGTCGGTGAGGGGGTGGTCGCGCTGGTGGCCGACAGCCGCGCCGTGCTGAAGGACGCACTCGACGCCATCGTGGTCGAATATGACGAGCTGCCCGCCGTCACCGGGGTAGCGCAGGCCCTGGCGCCGGATGCACCGCAGGTCTGGCCGGCGGCGACTGGCAACATCGCGGCGCAGATGCGGCACGGCGATGCGGCGGCGACCGACGCCGCCTTTCGGGCCGCCGCCCATGTCGTCTCGCTCGACATCGTCAACCAGCGGCTGGCGCCGACGCCGATGGAGCCGCGCAGCTCCCAGGCCGAGTACGATGCCGAGGCCGACCGGCTGACGCTGCGCCTGTCGAGCCAGATGCCGTCCGGCGCGCGCGACACGCTGTGTGATGCCGTGCTCGGCATCCCGCGCGAGAAGGTTCGGGTGGTGGTCGACGATGTCGGCGGCGGCTTCGGCATGAAGACCGGCCTCTACCCCGAGGACATCATGGTCGCCTACGCCGCGCGCAAGCTGCAGCGCCCGGTCAAATGGACCGCCGAGCGGATCGAGGAGTTCCTGGCGGCGACCCATGGCCGCGATGTCGAGAGCCATGCCGAGCTGGCGCTGGACGAGACCGGCCGCGTGCTGGGCTACCGGGTGCGCTCGCACGCCAATGTCGGCGCCTATGCCACCACCGCGGGCATCATCATCCAGCTGATGATCGGCCCTTGGGTGTCGACCAGCATCTACGACATCCGCACCATCGACCTCGACTTCACCGCCCTCCTGACCCATACGGCGCCGACCGGCGCCTATCGCGGCGCCGGGCGGCCGGAGGCGATCTACCTGATCGAGCGGCTGTTCGACGCCGCGGCCCGCCAACTCGGCCTGGATCCGGTCGAGATCCGGCGCCGCAACCTCGTTCACCCCGAGCAGATGCCCTACACCAACGCCATGGGGCAGACTTATGACAGCGGCAAGTTCGGCTCGATCGTCGACCAGGCCGTCGGCCTCGCCGACTGGGACGGCTTCGCCGCGCGCGAGGCCGAGTCCCGGACCCGCGGCAAGCTGCGCGGCCGTGGCCTGGCCTCGTTCCTGGAATGGACCGGCGGCAATGTGTTCGAGGAGCGGGTGACGGTCCGGGTCTCCGGCGACGGCGACATCGAGGTGTACGCGGCAACCATGCCGATGGGGCAGGGGATCGCGACCTCCTACGCCCAGCTGGTGGTCGACGTCTTCGGCGTGCCGATCGAGAGGATCCGCATCGTCATGGGCGACACCGACCGCGGCCAGGGTTTCGGAAGCGCCGGGTCGCGGTCGCTGTTCACCGCCGGCTCGGCGATCCGCCACGCCTCCGAACGCGCGGTCGACACCGGGCGCGAGCTGGCCGGCGACGCGCTGGAGGCCGCGGCGGCCGACATCGAATATGCCGAGGGCGTGTTCCGGATCGCCGGCACCGACCGCGCCATCGGCCTGTTCGAGCTGGCGGACCGCCAGCCCGACCGGCGCATCTTCATCGACGCCACCAGCACTGTGAAGGGGCCGAGCTGGCCGAATGGCTGCCACATCTGCGAGGTCGAGGTCGATCCCGAGACCGGCACCGTCGACATCGTCTCCTACGTCTCGGCCAACGATGTCGGGCGGGTGGTCAACCCGATGATCGTGCGCGGCCAGCTCGACGGCGGCGCGGTCCAGGGCATCGGCCAGGCGTTGGGCGAGCACATGGTCTACGACCGGGAGACCGGGCAGGTCATGACCGCCACGCTGATGGATTACGGCGTTCCGCGCGCGGACGTGATCCGCAGCTTCGTCCATGTGCTCGACGAATCGATACCGTGCCTGAACAACCCGCTGGGCGTGAAGGGCGTGGGCGAGCTCGGCACCATCGGCGCCACCCCGGCCGTGGTGAACGCCGTCGCCGACGCCCTGGCGCGTGCCGGCCACGCCGAGGCCGCCGACCGCCTGCAGATGCCGCTGACCCCGGCGGTGGTGTGGGAGGCGCTGCGGTAGTTGAGAGAGCGGGGCCGCCCCCTCACCCGAAATCGCTGGCGCAATTTCGACCTCTCCCCAAGGAGAGGTGAAGGGAGTGCGGCCCCTGTTCCCCTCTCCTCGGGGAGAGGGAGGGGCCCGCCGCGTTGGCGGCGGGAGGGTGAGGGGGTATGCCTCAGCCCGCCAGCGCCTGCGCCGCCTCCAGCTTGCCGTTGGCCTCCAGCCAGGCTTCCTCGGCGGCGTCCAGCTTGCTTTGCACATCATGCGCCGCGATCTGCTGCTCGGTCGCGGCCGCCGGGTTGTTGTAGAGCGCGGTGTCGGCCAGCTTCGCGTCGATCGCCTTCTTGTCACGCTCCAGCCCCTGGATCCGCTTCTCGATCTCGCGGATCTGCTGGCGCAGCGGCGCCAGCTGGGCCCGGGCCTCGGCGGCGGCGCGGCGCTGCTCCTTGCGGTCGGCCTGGCTCAGCTTCTCCGCCTGGCGCCCGGCGCGCTCCTGCCGGCGCTGTTCGTTCAGCAGGCGGCGATAGTCGTCGAGGTCGCCCTCGAACGGGCTCACGGCCCCGTCCTTGACCAGCAGCAGCCGGTCGGCGGTCAGCTCGATCAGATGCGGGTCGTGGGTGATCAGCACCACGGCGCCGTCATACTCGTTCAGCGCCTGCACCAGCGCCTGCCGGCTGTCGACGTCGAGATGGTTGGTCGGCTCGTCGAGCAGCAGCAGCTGCGGCGCCTCGCGCGCCATCAGGGCCAGCAGCAGCCGCGCCTTCTCGCCACCCGACATGTCGCCGATCCGGGTCTCGGACCGGCGCTGGACGAAGCCGAAGCGGCCGAGATGGGCGCGGATCTTCTCGTCGGTCTTGTCCGGCATCACCCGCCGCGCCTGGGCGATGGCGTTCAGCGACAGGTCCAGCTCCTCGGCCTGGTGCTGGGCGAAATAGCCGACCTTGAGCTTGTTCGACTTGCGCAGCTGCCCCGTCATCGGCTGCAGCCGGCCGGCGAACAGCTTGACCAGCGTCGACTTGCCGTTGCCGTTGGCGCCCAGGAGCGCGATGCGGTCGTCCATGTCGATCCGCATGTCGAGGTTCTTCAGGACCGGCCGCTCGTCATATCCGACGGTGACCTTGTCCAGCACCAGGATCGGCGGCGCCAGCTCCTCCGGCGGCGGGAAGTCGAAGCTGATCGACTGGTCCTCGACCAGGGCGACGATCGGCTCCATCTTCTCCAGCGCCTTGACCCGGCTCTGCGCCTGGCGGGCCTTGGTGGCCTTGGCCTTGAACCGGTCGATGAAGCTCTGCATATGCGCGCGCTGGGCAATCTGGCGCTTCTGCAGCGCCGCCAGATGCTCCAGCCGCATGCGGCGCGTCTGCTCGAACTGGTCGTAGCCGCCGGTATAGGCGGTCAGCTTCGCGTTCTCGAGATGGATGGTGGTGTCGACCACGCGGTTCAGCAGGTCGCGGTCGTGGCTGACCATCAGGATGGTGTGCGGGTAGGATTTCAGCCAGGTCTCGAGCCACAGCGTCGCCTCGAGGTCGAGGTGGTTGGTGGGCTCGTCGAGCAGCAGCAGGTCGGGCTGCAGGAACAGCGTCGCCGCCAGGGCCACGCGCATGCGCATGCCGCCGGACAGGTCGCCGACCGGCTGCGCCTGTGCCTCGGTGTCGAAGCCGAGGCCGGCCAGGATGGTGGCGGCCCGGGCCGGGGCGGTGTGCGCGTCGATATCGGCCAGGCGCATGTGGATCTCGCCGATGCGGTTGGGATCCTCGGCGGTCTCCGCCTCGTCCATCAGAGCGGCGCGCTCGGTGTCGGCGGCCAGCACGGTGTCGAGCAGGCTGGCCGACCCCTCCGGCGCGTCCTGGGCCACGCTGGCCATCCGCCAGCGCCCGGGATAGCTGATCTGGCCGCCGTCGAGCCCGATCTCCTTGCGGATCGCGCGCAGCAGCGTCGACTTGCCGGTGCCGTTGTGGCCGACGAGGCCCGCCTTGTGCCCGGCGGCCACCGACACCGAGGCGGAGTCGAGCAGCACGCGGCCGGCGATGCGGATGGTGATGTCCTGGATCTGAAGCATGGCGGCGGGGTCATAGCACGACCGGGCCGGATTCGGGCGCTCGGATTCGGCTGCGGTTGCCGGATCGGGGCGGCCCGTCTATAAGGCCGCGCAATTCCGATCGCCAACGCCTGAAAAACCGAGGATCCAATGGCCGAGCGCACCTTCTCCATCATCAAGCCGGATGCCACCCGCCGTAACCTGACCGGCAAGATCAACGCGAAGTTCGAGGACGCCGGCCTGCGCATCGTCGCGCAGAAGCGGCTCCAGCTCAGCCGCGCCCAGGCCGAGGCGTTCTACGGCGTGCACGCGGCGCGGCCGTTCTTCAACGACCTCTGCGCCTTCATGATCTCGGGCCCGGTCGTGGTCCAGGTTCTCGAGGGCGACAACGCCGTGGCCCGCAACCGCGAGATCATGGGCGCCACCAACCCGGCCAATGCCGCCGAGGGCACGATCCGCAAGGAGTTCGCGGAATCGATCGAGGCGAATTCGGTGCACGGATCCGATTCGGCCGAGAACGCGGCGATCGAGATCGCCTTCTTCTTCGCCGGCACCGAGATCGTCGGCTGATCTGAGGCGCTAGCGGCCGTCTCCGCTGTGGCGGGGACGGCCGAAGGCAGTCCTTCGGCAACAAAAAAGGCCGGTCCGCGAGGATCGGCCTTTTTTGTTGCCGACGGCGAAAATCAGAGCAGGAACAGCGCCATGCCGATCAGCAGGATGGCGATGGCGACAATGCCCCAGGTGCTGAAACGCACGAAGCTGGCATACATCTGCTTGCGCGAAGCCAGCAGTTCTTCCGGAACCTGATTCGTGCCCTCGCTGGCCATCGCGCCCATCCTCGTCACGCTTTCGTATGTTTGCGATCGAGGCACCATTTACGGATGCCCCCCGGCCTTGTCCAGTGAAATAGGGTTTAATTGTCGCAGCGTCGAGTTGGACTTTGTGACAATTATCACAAGGGGTTGCGGATCGCGCCTGCAGCGCCGACCGCGCCGTCGATCCGCACCCGTCCGCCCTCGATCCGGACCCGCCCCTCGGCCACCCAGCGCAGCGCCAGCGGATAGCAGCGATGCTCCTCGACCAGGATGCGCGCGGCCAGGCTGGCGGCGTCGTCGCCGTCTAGCACCGGCACCGCCGCCTGGACCAGGATCGGCCCGTCATCGACCACCGGGCGCACGATATGCACGGTGCAGCCGGCCAGCTTTACGCCTGCCGCCAGGGCCCGCTCATGCGTGTGCAGCCCCGGGAAGGCCGGCAGCAGCGACGGGTGGATGTTGAGGATGCGGTCGTGCCAGCGTCCGACGAAATCGGCGCTCAGCACCCGCATGAAGCCGGCCAGGCAGATCAGCTCGACCCCGGCGGCGCGCAGCGCCTCGTCCATCGCCCCCTCGAAGGCGGCCTTGGAGGGGTGCGCCTTGCGGTCGACCGTGGCGGTGGCAATGCCGCGCCCGGCCGCGACGGCCAGCCCGCCGGCGCCGGGGATGTCGGACAGCACCAGCGCGATCTCGGCCGGGAAATCCGGCGCGGCGCAGGCCTCGGCCAGGGTCGCCATGTTGCTGCCCCGGCCGGAGATCAGGACCCCGACCTTCAGACGGCCCATGCCGCCTCCGTGCCCGCGATCGCCACCGAATGCCCGGCATCGGCGACGACCCGGCCGATCCGGTGCACGGTCTCGCCCTGGCCGGCCAGGATGGCCGACACCGCCTCCGCCCGCTCCGGCGCCACGATCATCACCATGCCGATGCCGCAGTTGTAGGTGCGGGCCAGCTCGGCCGGGTTCAGCCCACCCTGGGCCTTGAGCCAGCGGAACACCGGGGGCAGGGGCCAGCCGCCGGCGTCGAGGGCGACGCCCAGCCCGTCCGGCAGCACCCGCGGGATGTTCTCGGTCAGCCCGCCGCCGGTGATGTGGGCCAGGGCGTGGACGCCGCCGGCGCGGATGGCCGCGAGGCTGCTCTTCACATAGATCCGGGTCGGGGTCAGGAAGGCCTCGCCGACCGAGGTGTCGTTGGCGAAGGGCGCCGGAGCATCCCAGGCCAGCCCAGCATCGGCGACAGTGCGGCGGACCAGGGAATAGCCGTTGGAATGGACGCCGGTCGAGGCCAGGCCCAGCACCATGTCGCCGTCGCGCACGTCGCGGCCGGTCAGCGCCTGGTCGCGCTCGACCGCGCCGACGGCGAAGCCGGCCAGGTCGTAGTCGCCGGCGGCGTACATGCCCGGCATCTCCGCCGTCTCGCCGCCGATCAGGGCGCAGCCGGCCTGGCGGCAGCCCTCGGTGATGCCGCGCAGCACGCCGACGCCGACCGAGCGGTCCAGCCTGCCGGACGCGAAATAGTCGAGGAAGAACAGCGGCTCGGCGCCTTGCACCACCAGGTCGTTGACGCACATGGCGACGAGGTCGATGCCGACCGTGTCGTGCCGGCCGGTCTCGATCGCCACCTTCAGCTTCGTGCCGACGCCGTCGGTGGCGGCGACCAGGATCGGATCACGGAAGCCGGCGGCCTTCGGGTCGAACAGCGCGCCGAAGCCGCCCAGCCCCTCCATCATGCCGCTGCGGCGCGTGCTCTCGGCCAGGGGCTTGATGTCGCCGACGAAGGCCTCACCCTCGGCGATGTTGACGCCGGCCCGGGCATAGGCGTCGGAGCTGTCCTTGGGGTCGACCGGCGGGCACATGATGACCTCGCAGAGAGGGGTGCTATATAAAGGCGGATTATCCGTGCGGATGGGCGCGGACCATAGCGAAACCGGAAGGCATTGCAATGATGCTTCGCATCGGATCGACCCTGGCTCTGGCAGCCGCGCTTCTCTGTGCCGGGCTGGTGCCGGTGCGTGCCCAGACCCCCGGCGGGGCCCCGATCGCGGGCAGCGCCTCCGGCTATTCGGTGGACGATGTCGCGGTCGAGGCCAGCGCCGGGAACGCGACCGAGGCCCGCGCCAAGGCCTTCGCCCAGGGGCCGCGCAAGGGGCTGCAGCAGCTGCTGCAGCAGATCGGCGCCGACCCGGCCCGGGTCTCCGGCATGTCCGATGCCGATGTCGAGCGGCTGGTGCAGAGCTTCCAGGTGAAGTCGGAGCAGGCCTCGCCCGGACACTATTCCGCTAATCTGGCCTACACCTTCCGCAGCTCCGGCGTGCAGCAGCTGCTCGGGAGCAGCGCCGCGCCGCCGGTCACCGCAACCGCCCCGGGCACGGTTCCCGGGACTCAGCCGCAGCCGGGCGCAGCCCCCGGCTTCGAGGCGCGCGGATCGGTCACCGTCACGGTGCCGATCGCGGCGCCGGCCGACTGGTACGACGTGCAGGGCCGGCTGACCCGCCTCGGCGGCATGGTCTCGTCCTCCCTGGTCAGCCTGACGGCGCGGCAGGCGGTGTTGGAGCTGCGCTTCCCCGGCGACCAGACCCAGCTCAACCAGATCCTGTCGCAGCAGGGTCTGACGGTGCAGCAGGGCGCCCAGGCGCTGGAGCTGCACCGCGCCGGCGGGCAGTAGGCTTCGGCGTGGCCACACTCTTGCCATCGAGGTCAGGCTTTTTGCGTCGCATGGTCCGATACCTGCCGAACCTGCTCAGCCTGGCCCGGCTCGTTGTGGCCCCGATCACCATCTGGCTGATCCTGGACGACCGCCTGGTCACGGCCTTCTGGATGTTTTCGGCGGCGGCGCTGACCGACGCGATCGACGGCATCCTGGCCCGCTGGCTGCAGGCGCGCACGGCGCTGGGCAGCTATCTCGACCCGATCGCCGACAAGTCGCTGCTGGTCGGCACCTATCTGGCCCTGACCTGGACGGCGGAGCTGCCGGTCTGGCTGGTGGTGCTGGTGGTGGCGCGCGACATCGGCCTGGTGCTGGGCGTGGTGGTGCTGCATTTCGCCGGCCGCGGCACCCGCGCGCTGACCCCGTCGATGATCAGCAAGCTGAACACGGTGATGCAGATCGCGCTGGTGGTGCTGGTCATGGCGGCGCCCGGGCTGAATGTCGATGCCAGCGGCGTCATCGCCGTCCTGGTCTGGGTCGTGGCCGGGACCACCACCCTGTCGGCGGTCGGCTATCTGCGCGAGACCATCCGCCGCTTCTTCGGTCCGGTCGGGGCGCACGCGTGAACGGCTCCACCCAAATCCGCTTCTGGCTGATCGGCTTCGTCGTCTTCTGCCTCCTGGTGTGGCTGCTCAGCGGCGTGCTGGCGCCCTTCGTCACCGGCATGATCATCGCCTATCTGCTCGACCCTGTGGCCCGGCGGCTGCAGGCGATCGGCATGGCCCGCTGGCTGGCGACCACGGTGCTGCTGCTGCTGTTCGTGCTGGCCGCCGTGCTGGTGACGCTGATCGTGCTGCCGATCCTCTTGAACCAGGTGACCGGCCTGCTCTCGGCCGTGCCCGACTATGTGGGCCGGGCCGCGACGCGGCTGCAGCCGCTGATCGCCGAGCTGCGCCACCGCGTCTCCGCCGCCAACTTCAACGAGATCCAGAAGGCCGTCAGCCAGTATGCCGGCAGCGCCGTGTCCTGGATCGGCACGGTGATCGGCAGCCTTTGGCAGGGCGGCATGGCGCTGATCGACCTGCTGTCGCTGGTCTTCATCACGCCGGTCGTCGCCTTCTACATGCTGCGCGACTGGGACCACATGATCGGGGTGATCGACCAGAACCTGCCGGTGGCGCAGCGCGAGACCATCCGCGGCCTGGGGCGGGAGGTCAACCACACCCTGTCGCGCTTCATCCGCGGCCAGTTGATCGTCTGCCTGCTGCTGGGCGTGTTCTACGCCATCGCCCTGACCATCGTCGGGCTGAATTTCGGCCTGCTGGTCGGGCTGATGACCGGCATTCTGTCGATCATCCCCTATGTCGGCTCGCTGGTAGGCCTGGTCAGCTCAATGGGCATCGCGCTGGTGCAGTATGACGACTGGACGATGTGGGCGCTGGTGCTGGGCATCTTCCTGCTCGGCCAGTTCCTCGAGGGCAACTTCGTCACCCCGAAGCTGGTCGGCGAATCCGTCGGGCTGCACCCGGTCTGGGTGATCTTCGCGCTGCTCGCCGCCGGCAGCCTGTTCGGCTTCACCGGCGTCATGCTGGCGGTGCCGATGGCCGCGGTGATCGGCGTGCTGACCCGCTTCGCCCTGCGCCGGTACCGCCAGAGCGCGCTGTACGGGCAGCCGCCCGGCGATCCGCCGGATATGGACATCCCCACGGTTTCATGAGCAAGAGCACCGAAGGGGTGGCCCAGTTCGTCTTCGACCTGTCGCTGCCCCCGGCCCTGGGGCCGGAGGATTTCATCGTCGCCGACAGCAACCGCGAGGCCGCGGGCTGGATCGCGCGCTGGCCCGTCTGGCCGGGGCCGGCCCTGGCCCTGCACGGCGCGCCCGGGGCGGGGAAGAGCCATCTGCTCGGCATCTGGGCGCGGCGGGCCGATGCCCGGATGCTGGCCGGCGACGCGCTGGCTGGCGCGGACCCGGCCGAGTTTGCCGCCGCCGGGGCGGTGGCGCTGGACGATGCCGACCGGGTGGCCGGCGACGCGGCGGCGGAGCGGTCGCTGTTCCACCTGCACAACCTGCTGAAGGAAGCCGGCGGCGCCCTGCTGCTGGCGGCGCGCGAGCCGCCGGCGCGCTGGCCGGTGGCGCTGCCGGACCTGGCCTCGCGGCTGAAGGCGGCGCCGGCGGTCGGCCTGGGCGAGCCGGACGACGTGCTGCTGGCCCAGGTGCTGGCCAAGCTGTTCGCCGACCGCCAGCTCGCGGTGGGGCCTGAGATCGTGCAGGCGATGCTGGCGCGGATGGAGCGCAGCTTCGCCGAGGCGCGGCGGCTGGTGGCCGAGATCGACGCCGCCAGCCTGGCCCAGGGCCGCTCGATCACGCTGCCGCTGGTCCGTTCGATCCTGGCGGAGCAGGGCTAGGATTTCGGCAGCGCCTCGAAGGCGGCGAGGGCGAGGCGGCGGGCATCGCCATGGTCGACGATCGGCCGTGGATAGGTCCGGCCCAGCGCCACGCCGGCCTCGGCCAGCACGGACTCGGGCGCCTGCCAGGGCTTGTGGATCCATCTCGGCGGCAGCTTCGAGAGTTCCGGCACGAAGCGGCGGACATAGCCGCCGTCCGGGTCGAACTTCTCGCCCTGCAGCACCGGGTTGAAGATGCGGAAATAGGGCGCGGCGTCGGCGCCACACCCGGCCACCCATTGCCAGTTGAAGGCATTGTTGGCCAGGTCGGCGTCGACCAGCGTGTCCCAGAACCAGGCTTCGCCCTCGCGCCAATGGATGCGCAGGTCCTTGATCAGGAAGGACGCTGTGATCATCCGGACGCGGTTGTGCATCCACCCGATCCGCCACAGCTGCCGCATCCCGGCATCGACGATCGGATAACCGGTCCGGCCCTGCTGCCAGGCTTGTAGTGCCTCGCGGTCCGCGTCCCAGGGGAAGGCCCCGAAGCGGCCGTCGAGCGGCTCGGTCGGCATCTCGGGGCGGGCCACCAGCATATGGGCCGCGAATTCGCGCCAGCCGAGCTCGCGCTGATAGGCGTCGGCGGCCGAGCGCAGCCGCGGTGTCTCGGCTGCCGCGTGCTCGACCGCCTGCCAGATCCGGCGCGGGCTGATCTCGCCCCAATGCAGATGCGGCGAAAGAGCCGAGCTGCCGTCGATATCCGGCCGGTCGCGCTGGGTCTCATAGCCGGCCAGGCCCTGCCGCAGGAAGGCCGACAGGCGCTTGCGGGCCCCGGCCTCGCCCGGTGTCCAGGCCTCGCGCAGCCCGCCGGCCCAGTCTGGGTTGGTCGGAAGAAGCTTCCAGCCCGCCAGGTCTTCGCTGCGCGGCCAGCGGCGAGGCGCCGGGATGTCCCTCGGCGCGGCATGCGCGGCGGCAATTCCGCCGCGCTCCAGGCAGGCGCGCCAGAACGGGGTGAAGACCTTGAATGGCGTCTCCGATTTGGTGCGGATCTCCGAGGGCTCGAACAGCAGGGCCGCAGCGAAGCTCTCGGCGGCGATGCCGCGCTGTTTCAGGTCGCGCGTCAGGGCTGCGTCGCGCTCGGCCGATGCCGGCTCATGGCGGCGGTTCCAGAGGACGGTCGCGACGCCGGTCTGCTCGATCAGGTCTTCCAGCACCTCGGACGCTGCGCCTCGGCGCAGGACCAGCCGGCTGCCGCGCGCCGCCAGCGCATCGGCCAGGGCGGTGAGCGAATGGTGCAGCCACCAGCGGGCGGCGCCTCCCGGCGGCCGGTCGCCGTCGCCTTCGGGGTCGAGGATGAAGGCCGGGATCACCGGCCCGCCGCGCCGGACGGCAGCGGCGAGAGCCGGGTTGTCGTCGAGGCGGAGATCCTGGCGGAACCAGAGCAGAACTGGGGCGGTCATGACCACGAAGCTGGGTCGGTCGCGGCCGATATCCAGCCTGTCAGGCCACCAGCCAGCGCGGCGCGATCGGAGACAGGCGGGCGTCGGGGAAGCGGTGCAGCCCGGCGCGGCCGATCAGCCAGACATGGAAGAGGGGGCCGAGCAGCCCGCGGATGGCGGGGTCGAGCACGTCGAGGCCGCCGGTATAGGCACCGAAGGCCGGCAGCACCAGCCGGTGCTCGTCGGCGACGAAGCAGCGCCCGGTCACCCGCCCGGCGCGGCCGCTGATTGCCGCCTTGGGATGGTAGTGGCCGGAGATCTCGCCGGCGGCTCCCGGCGCGGCGGCGTGGCGGCAGACCAGGCCGTCGACCCGCAGCTCCTCGGTTCGGTCGCCGGGCAGCGTCGCCGGCAGGTCCGGGTCGTGATTGCCCAGCACCCAGATCCAGTCGCGCCCGCGCGCCAGCCGGGCCAAGGTCGCCAGGTCGTCGGCGGCGAGGCGGTCGGCGCCCCCCGAATCATGGAAGCTGTCGCCCAGCGCCACCACGGTGACCGGGTCCAGCCGGTCGATCGCGGCGCCGAGCCGGGCCAGGGTAGCGGTGCTGTCATAGGGCGGCAGCAGCCGGCGCGAGCGCTGCGCCAGCGCCGTCGCCTTCTCCAGATGCAGGTCGGCGACCAGCAGCCAGCGCCGTTCCGCCCACCACAGCACGCCCGACAGGTCGGGCCGGAAGGCATGGTCACGGAGCAGGATGGTGCGTGTCGGCATGACTCCGGTTTAGGCGTCCGGCCCACTGCCGGCAACTGGTTTGTTCGACTTCTGTTCCGTTCAAGCCAGGGGCGGTTGCCGGGGTTCCAGGATCGCCCCGATCTCCTGCGCCTTGCGGTGGCCCAGCCAGAACAGCCCGGAGGCGAGGCCGACGAACAGGACCAGGAAGACCCACAGCGCGGTCGCCAGATAGCCGTACATCGGGTCGGCGGCGGCCGGTCGGATCATCAGCAGCCCCAGCACCAGGATGAACAGCACGAAGCCGATGACGCTGAGATTGACGGCATAGGTGTGCCAGGTCGCCAGCCGGCGGTATTCGATCCGGCATTCGACGATGGCGCGCTTCTGCGCCTCGTCGCCGGCGAAGCGGTTCAGCTCGATCTTCTGGCGCAGCGCCAGCAGGTCGCGCAGCCACTGGCTGAGCTGGATGTAGAAGAAGCTGCCGACGAGGCCGGCCAGGGTCAGCAGGGGGCTGAGCAGCGACAGCGGGTTGGTCATGGCCGATCCTCCCGGCGCAACGCGTCGACCAGGGCCAGGATGGTCTCCGCCGTGATCGAGAACCAGGTCAGGGTGGGCGAGGAGGGCTTCTTCGCCGGCGGCGCCGGCCGGTCGCCCCCGGCGATCGCCGCCGCGACCGAGTCGTAGTGGGTGACGAGCTCGTCATAGCCGCCGCGCGACAGGCTCAGCTCGAAGCGCTGCACCTGGGCCCGGCCGGCCTCGGCCGCGGCGCGGGCGTCGGCTTCGGCCCGTTCCAGCACCTGGCGCAGCTCGGCCCGGGCGGCGGCCCGCCACTGCGCGGTGCGCCGGGCGCGCAGCAGCCGCGCCAGGTACTGCGCCCGCGGCAGGCCAAGCTGGTAGCGGGCGTAGATCCGGTTGGCGTCCGGCTGCTCGTCGCCGTGCAGCGCGTCGTAGAAGCGGGCGATCCAGGCCTCGGCCTGCTGCCCCTGGGTCTCGTGGCGGCGCTCGCCGAGCACCCATTCGCTGACCAGGTCGACGCATAGCGCCTCGTAGCCGGCCTCGATCCGCTTCCGGCTGGCCGGCGAGGCGTCGATCGCGAGTGCCGCCTTGGCCCGGGCCAGGCGATTCCGTGTGTCCGTATCCTCCGCCATCACCTCTCCCCGATTCCGCTGCGCGGATCGGGATCCTAGCGAATCCTGCCGGCGGCGGCAGGACACATCTCGTGACGTGGGGTGGCAGGATACGGTCCGGCCACCGCGAATTCGGTCCGCGGGCAGGACTGTGCGCCAAGCTCGTCTCTGGTAGAGTCGGGTCTGGTTCAGCCGCCCGGCCGGAGAAGCGTCGCATGACCAAGCCGCTCGTCGTGGTAACCGGCGCCAGCCATGGCATCGGCCGAGCCGTCGCCCGCAGCTTCGCGGCCGAGGGGCATCCGCTCCTGCTCGTCGCCCGTCATCCCGAGCCGATCGGCGATGAATTGCCGGCCGACCAGGTTCGGCAAGCGTCGGTGGATGTCACCGACTATGCGGCTCTCGAGAAAGCGATCCGTGCAGCCGAGGCCGTCCACGGACCCACCGAATGCCTCGTCAACAATGCCGGCATCCTGAGGATCGGGGCACTGGACGGCCGTGACGTCGCCGAGATGTCCTATGAGATCGACGTGCTGCTCAAAGGCGTCATTCATGGCATCCGCGCCGTGCTGGGCGGCATGAAGGCGCGCCGGAGCGGCACGATCATCAATGTCAGCTCGATCGGGGACCGCGCTCCCGGCCCGGACGGCGAGGTGTACCACGCCTGCAAGGCGGCCGTTCGCTCGCTCGGCGCTTCCCTTCAGAAGGGCGAGGCGGCGAACAACATCCGCGTGATCAACGTGGCGCCCGGCCTGATCAGGACCAACATCCACGCCGAGATGGGCATCAGCTTCGAAGAGTATTGCCGCCGGCTGGGCAATCCCGAGTTCATCAGCGCGGAGGAGCTTGCCGACATCATCCTGTTCTGCTGGAGGCAACCGCCGCGGATCTGCGTGCGCGATATCGTGGTGATGCCGACAACGTCGAGCTTCGGTTGAGGGTTTCGGCGAATCTCTGCCGGCTGCTGCAGAACGAGAATGCGGGGGGCTCTCAATGACGGGATCGACAGGTGTGGCCCGGGCCGCGGTGGGGATGATCGCCGTCGCCGGCCTTGCCGCTTGTGCGGAACGGATGGCCGGCGCCGGCGACGATCTCGCCCAGCTCTATCAGGCGGCCATCTATGACGCCGCCGTCAAACGGCCGTCCTTCCAGCGCAAGCTGGTGCCGATCGATCCACGGGTGTCGGAGGTCACGGTCGTCACCCTCACCACCAGGAAGGACGATCCCGTCGCACCGACGGATGCCGTGACGCGGTCCAAAGGGGTTCTCCGGCTCAAGCGGGATTCCGGCGGCACCGGCAGGTTGCTGTCGGCGACATGGGTCTCGCTGCCGTCGGAATCGCGGCCCGCATGCAGGGGCGCACCGGACCCGGTGCTGGCTCTCGAGCAATTGCTCGGGATGCCGCCGGCTGGGGGCGATTGGGAGCTCGTCCAGTTCAGCGTCGCCCCGGAACATGTCTTCCGGCCCTGCGCCAGCGGACCGGAGATCAACACGATTCAATGCTCCTTTGCTCTGCCGAAGCGTTCGTCTTCACCGGAGACACAGCTCTTCGTCTTCGGCCAGATGTGGAGCTCCTACATCGCGGATTTCCAGGACCCCGGCTATCCCTTTACGGGCATGGGATGGACCTACAACTGGAGCCCGGCCTCGAAGGACCATTACGGGGTGTCCGAATACGTGGTGAAGGAAGGGGCGCCGGTGAGCGACATCCGGGTGTTTACCCCAAGCGAGTTCTGCAACGGGGCGGGATGACCTGAGGCCGGTCCCGTCAGCGCCTCGCGGCCGCCCCGGATCGCGTTCGGATGCCGGATGTGGTTTCCCTTGACCGTATGTTCCTATTTTGTTCTAATGCGGCATGGTCGACACCAGTACCACCGAGGCTCCGTCCGCCGCTTCGCCGGCCACGGATGAGACCGTCCGGGAAACCGAGGTGCTGTCCGGGTTGACCAGGCTCGCCCTGGAGATGGCGCGGTCCTTCCAGGCTCAGGCGCTCGCCGCCGTCGCGGCCGGCGATCTCGGCCGGGCCGGCAAGGCCGAGGGCCGCTTCAGCACCCTCTTCCTCGCCATCCGCCGCGTCGTCGCGCTTCAGGCCAAGCTGCGCCGGCAGCAGCAGGAAGCCGCTTCGCCGATCGCAGACGCGGCCGCGACGCTGCACGAGCTGATGGAGCTCGCGGAGGAACTGGCCATCGGCTTCCAGGCCCTGGGCATCGCCGCCCTCAAGGCCGGCGATCTCGACCGCGGCGGGGATGCGGAGACCCGTTTCAGCAGCCTGTTCCTCGGCATCCGCCGCGCCGTCGCACTGAAGATCAAGCTGCGGGAGCTGCGGGAGAAGGCGCAGCGCGAGGCCGAACTCCGGCGGAAGAGCCGCCAGGCCGAGAAGGACGACCGGCGCCAGGCCGTCGCCCAAGGCGTTGCCCAGGCCATCGCCGCGGCTCCCGACGCCGACACCGACGCCAAGGAGCAGCTGACCGTCGATCTCTGGAAAAAGCTGACCGAGGACGAGCGCATCGACACCGACCTCGCCGACAGGGCCTTGCCGATCGAGGCGCTGATCGCCAGCCTGTGCCGGGCCCTCGGCTTACCGCCCCACGGGACCCCTCCGCCCGGCGGCCCCGCTGCCGGCGGCGCCCCCGCCGCGGCGAAAGCCGGGGCCGATGCTGCCTGCGCTGGTCCGAAGCGCCAGGCCTCCGGCCCGGCCCCGGGCCGCGCCTCCTCCAGCCACCCCATCGCGGCCGCGGATGACGGCGGGCCCGAGGACGACCGGCCGTCAGGCGACACCGGGCCGCCGGCCACGGCTCCGCCCGGCGACCGGCGGCAAGGAACCAACGCCGACCGGGCCGGACATCGCCGCCGTGAGACCGGGCGCAACGCCTGGCACCACCCGCAGATTATCCCCCACATCCGTCGCCACGGCTGACCGGAGGACCGGTCGCCGTGGCCGCAGGCATGCGCGTGGTGTTTCTCGCGTGCGGGAGTTTTTCAAACCCCCAATTCGTCATCCCCGCGAAAGCGGGGATCTCCCTCCGCTCTCGATGCCATCGAGATTCCCGCTTTCGCGGGAATGACGGCAAAGGGAGGAGACGCTGTTCTGAAACGGGTCCCGCTCCAGGCGTTCCTGATTCGAAAGATATCCCGGCCGTTCAGGCGGGCAGCCCGGCCTTGAGCAGGCCGTCGCGGCAATGGGCGCGGTCCTCGTCGCGCTTGTAGTGCAGCGTCGCCAGGAACGCCTCCGCCGCGAAGTCGGGATTGGTCCGCAGCACCGCCTGGGCATGGGCGCCGGCGGCGGTGGCGTCGCCCATCCAGGCCAGCGCGGCAGCCAGGAAGGCGTGATGGGTGTGGTCCGGCTTGGTGATGTGGCTGTAGGCCTCCACCGCCTCGGCATAGCGCTGGCCAGTGTAATAGGCCCGGCCGAGATGGCTCCAGAACCGCTCCGGGTGATGCGGGTTGAGCCGCATCGCCTTGCGGATCCAGTCGATGCCTTCCTCCGGCCGGCCGAGCCAGGTCAGGATCTCGCCCTGCTGCACCACGATCAGGTCGTAATTCGGGTTCGAGGCGATCGCCCGCTCCTGGTGGTAGAAGGATCTCTCGAATTCGTGCCGCGTCAGGGCGACCGCGGCGAGGATGCGGTGGACATCGGCGTCGTTGTCGTCGAGGGCGATGGCGGTCTCGAGCCCACCGACCACGGCGTCCCAGGTGGCGTCGCGGTCGGCGCACCAGCCATTGACCCAGCTCTGGCCCAGGACGCAGGCCCGCCAGGCATGGGCATGGGCGTATTTCGGGTCGAGCGCGATGGCGCGGTCCAGCATCGCCAGCGCCTGGGCGTTGTCGTCCCGCGTCGACCGGTGGTGCAGGATCTTGCCGGCCAGCAGGCACTCATAGGCTTCCAGGTTGTCGGTGGTCTTCCGCTTCGCCCGGTCGCGCGCCGCGGCCTCGACCCGGCCGGGCAGGGTGGCGGCGATCGCCGACGTCACCTCGTCCTGGATGGCGAAGATGTCGGCCAGGTCGCGGTCGTAGCGCTCGGCCCAGATGTGCCGGTCGGTCTCGGCATCGATCAACTGCACCGTGACCCGCACCCGGCCGCCGGCCTTGCGCACGCTGCCCTCGACCACGTAGTGGACGCCGAATTCGCGGGCGACGTCCTGCACCTTCACCGCCTTGCCCTTGTGCACGAAGGCGGAGTTGCGGGAAATCACCAGGAGCTCGTGGAAACGCGACAGCTCGGTGATGATGTCCTCGGTCAACCCGTCGGCGAAGAACTCCTGCTCTGCATCGCCGCTCATGTTGTCGAAGGGCAGCACGACGATCGAGGGCTTGGTCGCGGCCGGCGCGGCGGCGGCGGCGTCGGGCGGAGCTTCGGCCGCCACCGTGTCGAGCCGGACCCGGTAGACGCGGATCGGCCGCGAGATGTTCTTGACCGTCTGCTCGCCGAGATCGTCGAAGCCGAAATCGAGCCGGTCGCCGACCTGGTCGCGCACCGCGCCGGACACGCAGATCCCGCCCGGCTCCGCCAGCGCCTCCAGCCGCGCCGCGACGTTGACGCCGTCGCCGAACAGGTCGCCGTCCTCGACGATCACGTCGCCGAGATTGATGCCGATGCGGAACTGGATCCAGCGCGCCGGCGAGACGTCGCTGTTGCGCCGGGCCATGCGGCGCTGGATCTCGGTGGCGCAGGTCAGGGCGTCGACGATGCTGGCGAACTCGACCAGCAGGCCGTCGCCCGTGGTCTTGACGATGCTGCCGCGGGCCTTGGCGATCGCCGGGTCGATCAGCTCGAGCCGATGGGTCTTCAGCCGCGCGAGGGTGCCGGACTCGTCAGCCTCCATCAGCCGGCTGTAGCCGACCATGTCCGCCGCCAGGATCGCGGCCAGCCTGCGCTGGACCTCGGGCTGTTCCATGGGCTCGTCCTCGCCCCGAAAGACGCAATTTTAGCAAAGCCGGGACGAGGGGACAAAGGGAGACAGTCGCCGCTGTGGACGATGACAAGAAGGTGCCTTGCCTCTCCTGCAAGCGAGATCGTTTCAGAATCCCCAAACCGTCATCCCCGCGGAAGCGGGGATCTCGCAACGCTCTGACCGGAAAGAGATTCCCGCTTCCGCGGGAATGACGGCAAAGGGACAAGGTCGTCACTCCGAAGCGGTCCCGCAAGCGGGAGAGGCAACGGGTGGCCGCTGCCACCAGCCATTCGCTCACGCCCGCCGCCGTCCTCTCTCCCCCCGTTTCGGCTGGGCTTCGGCGATCATTTCGGCGGCGGCTTCCTCCAGCATCGCGTCGATCGCACCGGCGGCCACGCTGACGCGGCCGATCTCGAGCAGCACCGGGACGGCGAGGGGGGAAACGCGGTCGAGCGCGCGGTGGGTCAGCTTGCGCCGGGCCCGCTTCAGCGACAGGGCGACGCGGGCGACGTCGACCAGGCCGCGCGCCGCATCCGCCCGGGTGGCCCGCAGCAGCACATGGTCCGGCTGGTGCCGGCGCAGCACGTCGTAGATCAGGTCGGCGCTGACCGTGACCTGGCGCCCGGTCTTCTTCTCGCCGGGGGACCGGCGCTCGATCAGCCCGGCGATGATGGCGACGTTGCGGAAGGTGCGGCGCAGCAGGCTGGAATCGCCCATCCAGGCCTCCAGGTCGTCGCCCAGCATGTCCTCGCTGAACAGCGGCGCCGGGTCGGTCACCGGGTGCAGGCTCCAGGTCGCCAGCACATAATCGGTGGCGACGAAGCCGATCGGCCCCAGCCCGGCCCGCTCCATCCGCTTGGTCAGCAGCATGCCCAGCGTCTGGTGCGCCTGCCGCCCTTCGAAGCAGTATGCCACCATGTAGTGCCGGCCGCCGCGCGGGAAGGTCTCGATCATCAGCTCGCCCGGCCCGGGCAAGCCGGAGCGGTCTCGCTGCAGCTCGAGCCATTCGCGCACGTCGTCCGGCAGCCGAAGCCAATGGGCGGGGGTCGACAGCAGGCGGCGTACCCGGTCGGCCAGGTGGGTGGTCAGCGGCATGCGCCCACCCGCGAAGGCCGGCACCTTCGGCTCGCCGGTGGCGGCGCGGCTGGCGATCACCGCCATCTCGCGGATGCCTTCGAAGCGCAGCAGCTGGCCGGCGAACATGAAGGTGTCGCCCGGCACCAGGCCTTGGGCAAAATACTCCTCGACCTCGCCCAGCACCTTGCCGAAGCCACCGCCGAGCCGGACCTTCAGCGTCTCCTGCTCGACGATGGTGCCGACATTCATCCGGTACTGTCGGGCGACCGCGGCGCTGGCCACTTTCCAGCGACCATCGGCATCCTGCTTCAGCCGATGGAAACGGTCGTAGCTGCGCAGGGCGTAGCCGCCATGGGCGACGAAATCGAGGACATCGTCGAAATCGCGCTTCGGCAGCGCGGCATAAGGCGCCGCCCGGCGCACCTCGGCGAACAGTGCCTTCGCGTCGAAGGGGGCGGAGCAGGCACAACCCAGCAGGTGCTGCGCCAGCGTGTCCAACGTGCCGGGCGCCGGCGGGTCGCCGTCCAGCGTCATCGCCTCGACCGCGTCGGAGGCGGCCTGGCATTCCAGCACCTCGAACCGGTTGGCCGGAACCAGCAATGCCACCGAAGGAACGTCGAAGCGGTGGTTCGACCGGCCGATGCGCTGCAGCAGCCGGCTGGCCCCCTTCGGCGCGCCGATCTGGATCACCAGGTCGACCGCCGCCCAGTCGATGCCGAGGTCGAGCGAGGAGGTGGCGACCACCGCACGCAGCTCGCCCCGCGCCATCGCCGCCTCGACCTTGCGGCGCTGCTCCGCCGCCAGGCTGCCGTGATGCAGCCCGATCGGCAGCACGTCGTCATTCACCCGCCACAGCGCCTGGAACACCAGCTCGGCCTGCGCCCGGGTGTTGACGAACAGCAGCGTGGTGCCGGCCTTGCGGATGCGCTCATACAGCTCGGCGGCGGCATAGGTGCCCATATGGCCGGACCAGGGCAGGCGGCCCTCCGTTTCCAGGATCTCGACCACGGGTTTGATGCCCGGAGGCCCCTTGACCGTGCGCACCAGGGCCGGGTCGGCATGGCCGGTCGGCGACAGCCAGGCGACCAGCGCGTCGGGATGCGCCACCGTGGCCGACAGCCCGATCCGGCGGGCTCCTGGCGCCAGCGTCGCCAGGCGGGCGAGGCCGAGCGCCAGCAGGTCGCCGCGCTTGGTGCCGGCCAGGGCGTGCAACTCGTCGACGATGACGCAGCGCAAGGACCCGAAGATGCGGTCGGCGTCATTGTAGGACAGCAGCAGCGCCAGGCTCTCCGGCGTCGTCATCAGGATCTGCGGCGCGTGGCGGCGCTGCCGCTCGCGCTTGATCTGCGGCGTGTCGCCGGTGCGGGTCTCGGCCCGGATCGGCAGCCGCATCTCGGCGATCGGCTGCTCCAGGTTGCGATGGATGTCGACCGCCAGCGCCTTGAGCGGCGAGATGTAGAGCGTGTGCAGCCCCTCGCGCGGCCGCTCCGCCAGCTCGGTCAGGGTCGGCAGGAAGCCGGCCAGGGTCTTGCCGCCGCCGGTCGGGGCGATCAGCAGGGCATGCGTGCCGTCGCGCGCCGCCTGCAGCATCTCCAGCTGATGCAAGTGCGGCGTCCAGCCCTTGTGCCGGAACCAGCCCAGGAAGGCCGGTGGCAGCAGCGGTTCGGCGATCTCCGCCAAGGCGGTTATGAGCCCTTCGTTTCGGCCGGGAATGCGTTCGACCAGATCAGCCCAGGACCGGCCCGGATGCAACTGTTGTGTTTTTGTTCTCGTCAACCGGCGGTCGTAATGCAGATGCAACGCGTCTGCCCACGATCGAAATCCCGCTGACATCTGGATCCGGCTTCCTGGTCCGGCAACAAGCTGGAGCAGATCGGCATGGTCGCGATAGAGCCGGCACGGCGGTCCTTCCGTTTGCCACGCGCGAAGACGGTGGTCTTCGCGCTGATCCTGGCGATGACGGCCTATGTCATCAGCCACAACGAGCGTTTCCTGGTCGAACCCGACAACCCGGTGTGGCAGCACTACCAGTCCTTCCAGTGGTGGCTGCTGCCGCATGGCGTGGCCGGGGCCAGCGCGCTGCTGCTGGCGCCGCTGCAGTTCTCCGACCGGCTGCGCCGGCGCTTCGCCGTGGTGCATCGCGTGGTCGGCCGGATCTATGTCGCCGGCGTCTTCGTCTTCGCGCCGCTGGGGGCCTATATCCAGTGGATCAACGAGGCGGCGGGGGCCTCGCGCTCCTTCACCGTCGCCGCGATCGTCGATGCGGTCCTGGTGATGGTGACGACCGGGATCGGCCTCGCCTTCGCGCTCAAGGGCAGGATTCCGCAGCACCGCCAGTGGATGACCCGCAGCTATGCGGTGGCGCTGACCTTCTTCGAAGGCCGCCTGATCCTCGGCCTGACCGGGCTCGACCGGCCGCCCGATCCCGCGGTCGCCGAGATCGTGGTCTGGAGCTGTGTGGCGCTGGCGATCCTGGTCGGCGACCTGGCCAACCAATGGTACGAGATGCAGGGCGGTCGGCGGTCACCCGCGAGGTAACACGGGCTGGCGCCGCGACATCCAACGGTCACGGCGCCGCACTGTTTCGGCCATGATCCGCGATCAGCCTGCGCCGCCACGGTCACCCTGTCGGAGCAACTGATGAACCGCCGGACACGCAAGCGCCTGCTGGTCGCCTTCGTCGCCCTGGGTGCATTCGTCGCGATCGTGTCTTTCAACAACAGCTCGTGGCTGTACGGCGCGCCGGGCGGGAGGCCCATACTGCTGGCGCATCGCGGCCTGGCCCAAGACTTCGACCGGACGGGGTTGACCGGCGACACCTGCACCGCCGCGCGCATGCTGCCGCCGCAGCATCCCTATCTGGAGAACACCATCGCCTCGATGCGCGCCGCCTTCGATCTCGGCGCCGATGCGGTCGAGCTCGACATCCAGCCGACCGCGGACGGGCGCTTCGCCGTGTTCCACGACTGGACCGTCGACTGCCGCACCGAAGGCAGCGGCGTCACGCGCGAGCACAGCCTGGCCGAGCTGCAGGCGCTGGATATCGGCCACGGCTACACCGCGGACGGCGGCCAGACCTATCCGTTCCGCGGCAAGGGCGTCGGGCTGATGCCATCGCTGGACCAGGTGCTGGAAGCCTTCCCTGGGCGCCGCTTCCTGCTGAACGTCAAGAGCAACGACCCGGCGGAGGGGGAGCTGCTGGCCCGCTATCTCGCTGCCCTGCCGGCGGAGCGCCGCGACCTGCTGGCGGCCTATGGCGGCGACCGGCCGATCGCGGTGCTGCGCGAGCGGCTGCCGGACTTCCGCTCGATGTCCCGCGCCTCGATCAAGGACTGTTTCATCAACTACGCCGCCCTGGGCTGGACCGGCCATGTGCCCGAGTCGTGCCGCCGGTCGGTGCTGCTGGTGCCGTCGAACGTCGCACCGTGGCTGTGGGGTTGGCCGCACCTTTTCGTCGCCCGGATGGAGGCGGCGGGCACCCCGGTCTTCCTGATCGGCCCGTGGAGCGGCGGCTTCTCCGAGGGCATCGACGACCCGGCGCTGGTGGCCGATCTGGTGGCCGACGGCTATGCCGGCGGCATCGAGAGCGACCGGATCGACCGGATGGGGCCTGCACTGAACGATTGAGTCCGGCTGTCCTGACCCTTTGCGCCGGCCGTCCGGCCGGGGCATAAGGTCGGCGACGGACAGCGGAGGATGCGCGATGCGTGCGGATGGACCGATCGGGCTGATGGCGGCGATCCCGCAGGAGCTGGCGGCGCATGACGATCTGGTGGTGCGCACCGAGCGCGAGATCGCCGGCTGCCGCTTCCGCCTCGGTCGCCTCGGCACCCGCGACCTGGTGGCGGTCGAGGCCGGCATCGGCAAGAGCCACGCCGCCATGGTCGCGACCCTGCTGCTGCAGGAATTCAAATGCAGCTCGCTGCTGTTCTCCGGCGTCGCCGGCGGCCTCGACCCGGACCTCGACATCGGCGACGTGGTGGTGGCCGACCGCCTGGTCATGCACGATTACGGCGCCCGCGTCGGCGGCCGGCTGAAGCCCTACCAGCCCGGCGTGCCGCCGCTGCCCGGCTTTTCCGAAGAGATCGGCTACAGCCTGGACCAGACCCTCAGAGAGAAGGTCAGGGATGCTCTCGAAGGGCTCGACATCGGTGGATTCGGGGCCGCGGCGACCGGCGGCGAGCCGCATCGGTCCCGGCTGATCTTCGGCACCATCCTGACCGGCGACATCTTCCTCAACGACACGCAGGAGCGCGAGCGGCTGCATCGCGAATTCGGCGGGGTCGCCATCGAGATGGAGGGTGCGGCGGTGGCGGCGGTGGCCGAGCGTTTCGGCGTGCCCGTGGTGGTGGTCCGGGCGCTCAGCGATCTTGCCGGCAGCGAGAGCCACATGGACTTCCCCGCCTTCCTCGACGCCGCCGCCCGCATCGCCGCCCGCGTCGTCGGCCGGATCTCGACGGTGCTGTAGCCGGGCCAGATCGCTTCCACACAGTCCGAGACAGGCGAGCGGCCGGGTCCACCGGCCGTCGCATTGCTGCGTTTTAAGATGATCTAACCTCCTTGCTGCCTGGTCGCACTGGCCCTGACGCCGGCGCTGGCCCATGCGCTGGAACGATCCGGCAAGATGCGTCTCGGCAAGGAGGCGTATCTGGCCGTGCAGCCGATCTACTATCCCGGCTTCACCTGGGCCGGCGGCCTCGGCGAGGCGGCGGGCATGGTGGCCGTGCTGGTCCTGCTGCTGCTGACGCCGATCGGCAGCGCCGATTTCTGGTGGGTTGGGCGGCGTTCGTCGCCCTGGTCGCCATGCACGCCGCCTATTGGCTGCTGACCCATCCGGTGAACGGGTTCTGGCTGCGGAACCAGGATTTGAAGCGCATGGGCAAGGGCTTCTTCGCTTTCGACCCGCTGCATCGAACCCCATCGGACACCCCAGTCGAGGAGAACTGGACGGCCTATCGCGACCGGTGGGAGCGCTCGCACGTCGTGAGAGCCATTCTGGCGGCGATCGGCTTTCTGATGCTTGCCATCAGCGTCGCGCTCTGACAACCGGGCTGCTTCGTCCAGCACGGGCTCGACAGGCGCGCTGGGGGTGACATCATGGTCCTGACCGTCGGCCCGAAACCGGGCAGGAGGAGGCCATGGACGCAGCGATCATCGAGGAATACGCCCAGAAGCTCCGGGCCGCCGGCGCGGGGGCGACGCTGGTGCTGTTCACCCGCGGCGGTCATGAGCATCCGGCCCACGACCTGCGGACCAAGCGCGACCTCGTCTACCTGACGCATGAGGGCACCGAGACCGTGATCCTGCGGTCGGAGATCGTCGCGATCCGGTTCCAGGACGCCAAGGCGGGGGCGTCCAGGGTGGGGTTCTGACGGCCGGTGGTGGCAGGGCCGACTTGAATCGCGGATACCCGATCCTCTTTTATCGTGTCTCCGGAACCGCGAGATCATCCATGGATTACGAACCCCGGCTGCGCAATCACGGCCTGCCGCACGACCCGTTCAAGGCGCTGGTGGTGCCGCGGCCGATCGGCTGGATCAGCACGGTCAGCCGCGACGGCGTGGTCAACCTGGCGCCCTACAGCTTCTTCAACGCCGTGGCCGACCGGCCGCCGATGGTGATGTTCGCGCCGAGCGGGCCCAAGGACTCGCAGGCCAATGCCGAAGCGACCGGCGAGTTCGTCGCCAGCCTCGCCACCTGGGACCTGCGCGAGCAGATGAACGCGACCTCGGCCTCGGTCGGGCCGGAGGTCAGCGAGCCCGAGCTGGCCGGGCTGGCGATGGCGCCGTCGCGGCTGGTGAAGCCGCCGCGGGTCGCCACGGCCGCCGCAGCGCTGGAATGCCGCTGGGTCAAGTCGGTGCCGCTGACCGATGCGGCGGGCGAGGCGGTGCCGGGCGCGATCGTCATCGGCGAGGTGGTGTCGATCCATATCGACGAGTCGGTGATCGTCGACGGCCGCATCGACCTGTCGTCCCGGCGCGCGATCTCGCGGCTCGGCTACATGGATTACGGCGTGCTCGACACTGTGTTCAGCATGCAACGCCCGCGCTGAACCACCCCTCCGGCCGGGAACCGTTGCGCTGCCCTGCCGTTCCGTTTGCCGAGGAGCCTGGTGACGGGCTGTGAGGGAAGGGGAGCAGGATGGGTTTTTGCACCGGGTTCCGGTGGTCTTCAGGTTCAATCTTGGTCGGCATTGCGCTGCTGCCGGCCATCGCTTCAGCCCAGGAGGTACCGGCCGAGCCGAAACGGCCGGCGATCGTGACCTCGACGCCACAGGCGCCGCGGCCGCTGGACGAGGATCCGGGGGCCTTCATCAGCTTCGGCCTCGAGAACGATCTCTTCGCCAACACCGACCGCGGCTACACCAACGGCTTCCGCTTCGCCTATACCAGCTCGGAGACCGGGACGCCGGACTGGCTCGCCACCGCGGCCCGTGCCTTCCCGCTCTTTCCCGACGCCGCGCCGATCCGGTCGACCCTGTCCTTTGGCCAGAATCTCTACACGCCCAAGGACATCTCGCTGCGCGACCCGGACCCGAACGACCGGCCCTATGCCGCCTGGCTCTATGGCGGCGCCGCGGTGCTGGCGGATTCGGGCGACCGGCTCGACCGGCTCGAGCTGCAGATCGGCGTCGTCGGCCCCTATGCCATCGGCGAGCAGGTGCAGAACACGGTGCACGGCATCATCGGCGCGGAGAAGGCGCATGGCTGGAAGCACCAGCTGAACAACGAGCCGGGCGTGCTGCTGAGCTACGAGCGCACCTGGCGCAGCCTGTACGCCGCGGCGCCGCTGGGCATCGGCTTCGACCTGTCGCCCTATCTCGGCGCCACCGTCGGCAACGTGCTGACCCAGGCCTCGGCCGGCGCCACGGTGCGGCTCGGCTACGACCTGCCTGCCGATTACGGGCCGCCGCGGATCCGGCCCAGCGTGCCGGGGTCGGACTTCTTCATCCCGACCAGCGGCTTCAGCTGGTACCTGTTCGCCAGCGTCGAGGGCCGGGCCGTGGCCCGCAACATCTTCCTCGACGGCAACACCTTCGAGGACAGCCCGCACGTCACCAAGAACCCGCTGGTCGGCGACCTGCAGCTCGGTCTCGCGGTCCAGATCGACGACCTCCGCATCGCCTACACCCATGTGTACCGGACGCAGGAGTTCGAGGAGCAGAAGGACCATTTCAGCCAGTACGGGGCCTTCACCCTGTCCTGGCGGTTCTGAGGCTATCTCAGCCGATCGCGGCCAGCGCCTTGGCGATCCGCGCGCCGACCCGGGCGTTGTGCTCGACCAGCGCGATGTTGGCGGTCAGGCTGCGGCCATCGGTGAGCTCGACGATGCGGGCGAGGAGATAGGGCGTCACCGCCTTGCCGGCGATTCCGTCGCGGTCGGCGTCGGCTAGGGCGCTGGCGATCACGGCGTCGATCTCCGCCTCCGGCAGGGCGTGCGCCTCCGGGATCGGGTTGGCGATCACGGCACCGGCCGGGAAGCCCAGAGCCGCCTGGGCGGCCAGCACGGCGGCCACCTCGTCCGGCGTGTCGCGGCGCAGCGCCAGGGCCAGCCCGCTCGACCGGCAGAAGAAGGCGGGCAGGGTGTCGGTGCCGTAGCCGATCACCGGCACGCCGCGGGTCTCCAGATATTCCAGCGTCTTCGGCAGGTCGAGGATCGACTTGGCGCCGGCGCACACCACCGCCACCGGGGTGCGCGCCAGCTCCTCCAGGTCGGCGGAGATGTCGAAGCTGGTCTCGGCGCCGCGATGCACGCCGCCGATGCCGCCGGTGGCGAACACGCGGATGCCGGCGAGATGGGCCGCGATCATGGTCGCCGCCACGGTGGTGGCGCCCAGCCCGCCCGCGGCCAGGATCGCGCCCATGTCGCGGCGCGACAGCTTGGCCACGTCCTTCGCCGTCGCCAGGCGCTCCAGCAGCGCGTCGTCGAGGCCGACATGGATGCGGCCGTCGGCCACCGCGATGGTCGCCGGCACCGCGCCCTCCTCGCGGAGGATCGCCTCGACGCGCCGCGCCATCTCCAGATTCTGCGGGTAGGGCATGCCGTGCGAGATGATGGTGCTCTCCAGCGCCACCACCGCGCGTCCGGCGGCCAGGGCGGCGGAGACTTCGGGGGCGATCGAGACCAGGCTGTTCATCTTGGACCTCACGCGACAATCAGGGCGCGCCGGCGCAGCGCGTCGGCGGTCAGGGTTTCGGGCACGGCGGTCGGCGCCTCCAGCGCCAGCGCCGCGGCGGCGCGGCCGAGCCGGGCGGCCTCCGCCAGCGGCAGGCCGCTGACCAGGCCGTAGAGGGTGCCGGCCGCGGCGGCGTCGCCGGCGCCGGTGACGTCGACGATCTCCGCCGGGCAGGCGGCGACGGCGGCCTCGCCGGCCACATCGGCGACCAGGGCGCCGGCATCGCCGCGGTTCAGCACGATTCGGCCGACACCCTCGGCCCGCAGCCGGCGCAGCGCCGCCCAGGCCGTGGCCTCGTCGGTCACCGGCTGGCCTGTGATCACCTCGGCCTCGTCTCGGTTCAGGCACAGCAGGTCGATGCGGCCCAGCAGGCCGCGCAGCTTCTCGGCTTTCGGCGAGGACACGGCGTCGACCGCCACCAGCGCCGGCCGGACGGGATGGGACAGCACCGCGGCCAGCCCCTCGGCCGGCAGGTTGGCGTCGACGAACCACGCGGATGCCGGCTGCGCCGCCGCCAGGGCCGGGGCCAGCGCCTCCGGCCCGATCTCGTCATAGATGCCCATATCGGCAATCGCGACCGCCATTTCGCCGCCCGGCTCCAGCACCGCGGTGTAGCTGGCGGTGCCGCTGCTCTCCGACCGGCCGACCAGCGACAGGTCGAGGCCGAGTGCCGCCATCTCCGCCAGGATCCGCTCGGCAGATGGGTCGGACCCCAAGCGGCTGACCAGGCCGACCGGCAGGCCCAGCCGGGCCAGCGTCTCGGCCACGTTGCGGGCGACGCCGCCCAGGCTGGTGCGGATCGTCACCGGGTTCGAGGTGCCCAGGCGCACGGCGCGATGGGCGCGGGCCTGGCGGTCGATATGGGCGGCGCCGAAGCACCAGACGGGCAGGGACATGCGGTCTCTCGTCGGATCGCGCGCACCCTGCGTCCGCCGTCGGCGAAAGGCAAGATCCGGGGTTGCGCGCGGAAGCCGCAGCCGGCAGCATCCGGGCCATGCGCCGCCTCCTTCTCCTGATCGTCCTGCTGTTCGCCGCACCCGCCCTGGCCCAGGGGCAGGCGGCGCCGGCCGGCACCTATAGCGGGCAGGTCACCTCGGGCGGCGTGCTGGCGCCGTCGATGCTGACCTTCCAGCCGGAGAAGCGCGGCGGCTGCTACCACGTGATCGATTCCACCGCCGGCCCCTATGACGGCCAGCTCAGCGACGGCGAATCCCTCGGCGGGGGGCTCTACCGCTTCACCTGGAGCGACAAGTTCGGCACCGGCAGCGTGACCTTCGCTTTCAAGGACGGCGGGTCCGGGTTCAGCGGCAAATGGTACTTCGCCGATCAGTTCGCCGGCGTCTGGATGGGCAAGCGGGCCGAGGGCGAGGACCTTCCCTGCAAGCCGATCCCGGTGGCGTCGCTGGACTGAACCGGCGTTTGGCATCGCCTCGATCCGTCCCATATCCTTGAGGCCATGCCGACCCTGCGCCCCGACCAGTGGATCCGAGTCCAGCCCGAGGGCCTGCTGGTGGTGCCCGGCGGCTTCCATGTCGACCCGATGCGGCCGGTCGAGCGGGCGCTGGTCACCCATGGCCATTCCGACCACGCCCGGCCGAACAACCGCGCGGTGCTGGCGACGGCGGAGACGCTGGCGATCATGCGCGCCCGCTACGGCGAGGAGGCCGGCCGCAGCCTGCAGCCGGCGGCGCTGGGCGAGACCCAGCGGATCGGCGAGGTCGACGTCACCTTCGTGCCGGCCGGCCATGTGCTCGGCTCGGCCCAGATCGTGCTGGAGCATGCCGGCAGCCGGGTCGTCCTGTCCGGCGACTACAAGCGCCGGCCGGACCAGACCTGCCTGCCGTTCCAGCCGGTCGTCTGCGACGTCTTCGTCACCGAGGCGACCTTCGGTCTGCCGGTGTTCCGCCACCCGCCGGACCGGGAGGAGATCGGCAAGCTGCTGCACTCCATCGCCCTGTTCCCGGAGCGGGCGCATCTGGTCGGCGTCTACGCCCTCGGCAAGGCCCAGCGGGTGATCCGCCTGCTGCGCCAGGCCGGATGGGACCGGCCGATCTACATCCATGGCGCGCTGCAGGCCTTGTGCGATCTCTACGAATCGCTCGGCGTGGCGCTCGGGCCGCTGCTGCCGGCCACCGTGGCGTCGAAGGCCGAGCTGGCCGGCCAGATCGTGCTGGCGCCGCCCTCGGCCAGCGCCGACCGCTGGTCGCGCCGCCTGCCGGACCCAGTGGTGGCCGCCGCCTCGGGCTGGATGCGGGTGCGCCAGCGCGCCCGGCAGGGTGGGGTCGAGCTGCCGCTGATCATCTCCGACCACGCCGACTGGGACGAGCTCTGCGCCACGATCGAGGAGGTCGAGGCCGGCGAGGTCTGGGTCACCCATGGCCGGGAGGAGGCGCTGATCCATCAGGTCCGCAAATCCGGCCGCGCCGCCCGGGCGCTGGCGCTGATCGGCTTCGAGGAGGACGACAGCGCATGAAGGCGTTTGCGGCGCTGATCGAGGGGCTGGTCTACATGCCGTCGCGCAACGGCAAGATCCGGCTGCTGGGGGACTATTTCGAGCACACGCCCGACCCCGATCGCGGCTGGGCCCTGGCGGCGCTGACCGGCAACCTGAGCTTCGCCGCGGCCAAGGCCTCAACCATCCGCAACCTGACCGTCGAGCGGGTCGACGAGGCGCTGTTCGGCTGGTCCTACGACTTCGTCGGCGACCTGGCCGAAACCGTGGCGCTGATCTGGCCGCCGAAGCCGGGCGCCAACCGCGAACCGACCATCACCGAGGTGGTGGAGGAGTTGCGGGCCACCTCGCGGGCCGCGGCGCCCCTGCTGGTCGAGCGCTGGCTCGACGCATTGGCGGCCTCGGAGCGGTTCGCCCTCCTGAAGCTGATCACCGGGGCGCTGCGGATCGGCGTCTCGGCGCGGCTGGCCAAGGTGGCGCTGGCGGAATGGGGCGGCCAGCCGGTCGACGAGATCGAGGAGCTGTGGCACGCGCTGGAGCCACCCTATGAGGAGCTGTTCATCTGGCTGTCGGGGCAGGGTCCGAAGCCGGAGATCGGCGACCGCGCCACCTTCCGGCCGCTGATGCTGGCCCATCCGCTGGAGGCGGAGGACATCGCCGGGCTGGACCCCGCCGCGTACCGGGCGGAGTGGAAATGGGACGGCATCCGGGTGCAGGTCGTCGGCCGCGGCGACCGGCCGCCGCGGATCTATTCGCGCAGCGGCGACGACGTCACCGGCGCCTTTCCGGACCTGGCCGACACCATTCGCTTCCATGCCGTGCTGGATGGCGAGCTGCTGGTGGCGCGGGATGGCGTGGTGGCGCCGTTCAACGACCTGCAGCAGCGGCTGAACCGCAAGGCGATCTCGGCCCGGATGATGGACGAGTACCCAGCCTGGGTGCGGCTCTACGACATCCTGTTCGAGGGCGAGGAGGACCTGCGGACGCTGCCCCTCGACGCCCGCCGTCTGCGCCTGGAGTCCTGGATCGCGCGGGAACGGCCGGCGCGGATGGACCTGTCGCCGATGATTCCGTTCGAGAGCTGGGACGAGCTGGCCACGCTGCGCGACAATGCCCGGGCCCAGGCGATCGAGGGGCTGATGCTGAAGCGCGGCGACAGCGACTATGTCGCCGGCCGGCCGAAGGGGCCCTGGTTCAAATGGAAGCGCGGGGCGCTGACCCTCGACACTGTGCTGATGTACGCCCAGCGCGGCCACGGCAAGCGCTCCTCCTTCTACTCCGACTACACCTTCGGCACGTGGCGGACGGAGCCCGAGGGCGAGCGCCTCGTGCCGGTGGGCAAGGCCTATTTCGGCTTCACCGACGAGGAGCTGGCGCAGCTCGACCGCTGGGTGCGCAACCACACGGTCAAGCGCTTCGGGCCGGTGCGCGAGGTCGAGCCGCGCCTGGTGCTCGAGGTGGCCTTCGACAGCGTCCACCGCTCCACCCGCCACAAATCCGGAGTCGCGATGCGATTCCCCCGGGTCCACCGCATCCGCTGGGACAAGCCGGCCGCCGAAGCCGATCGGCTGGAGACACTGGAACGAATGATCGTCGAGTAATACTACTGTTTCACATCACCTTCACTTGACAGTGAATTTTATGCACATTGCGTGCGTATTAAACGTTGACAGTCATCGCCCGCTGCGCGAGGGTCGGCGGCAAGAGCGGCCCCTCATGAAGGCCGCCGAGCACTTGATGCCAGCAGACGAGTCGCGCCCCGCAGAGGGCGAGGGGCCGGGCGCTTTCTTCTGAAGGCCGCGGCCAAGGACACGGAAGGATGACATGTTGGCAAGCTGCACCGGACTGCCCCTCCCGACCTCGGATCATCCGGCCGGGCGATGGCGGAACTGACGGCTCGGCCGTCCTGTTCTCCCGTCGCTTCCGTCATTGCCAGGCGCTGTGCGCCGTCTCCGCAGAGGTCCACCATGGTTCGTTCCGAAGCGTTCACGATCGAGGTCGCGGGCGAGGCAGTCGGCATTGTCGTCGCCCAGAAGCGCGGCTTCCGTTTCTACGCTTCCGATTCCCGGTTCCAGCATCTCGAGGGACATGATTTCCGGACCGTCCCGGATGCCGAGCGCGCCGCCCGCGATCTCGGCCGCACGGCACCGCTGCCGCGGACTGCGGGCATCGCCAGCTGAGGCTCTCCCCCGGACCGATGCCGGCGGCGAGACCCAGTTGATCGAAGATAGATCTGTCGTGCCGAGCGCCACCACTGGCGCCCAGCTCATCTAAGTGTCGGGCGGTATCAACAACTAGCGACGGGTAGTACCGGACGGAACGAACTGGCGTTTGCCGGACGGCGCCATCGCTTCCTGAATCGGCTTGCCGACCTTCCCCTGTATAGGCCATATTCCGTAAATATTCCGATCGATATTTAATTTATAGGGGGATAGTCATGAGCCTAAGACAGGTCGCGGGTCAGGCTTTACGCAGCTTCGGCATCTACGAGTTCGCTGACGTCAGTCGCGGCAAGTACCAGGCCGCCAAGATGTTCGCCGCTCGACAGAGATTTCGGCGGCTCAACCCCGGCTTTCCATTGCCGCCGGCGGATATCGCGTATGACGCCTATGGCGGCCTCAACCCGGATGCCTACAGGCGCCTGGGCCTTGAGCACGCCCGGTTCTACGCCGGCCTGGTCCACAGGCACAAACCCGACGCCCGTACCGTGGTCGAGTGGGGCTGCGGCCCGATGCGGCTGCTGCGCCACATGCCGGCGCTGCTGCCGCGGTCAAAGTTCAACGGGCTCGACTACAACGCCAAGACCATTGAGTGGTGCAAGAAGACCTTCCCGGAGATCCGCTTCGCGCTCAACTCGCTGGCGCCGCCGCTACCGTTGAGGGATGGCGAGGCGGACGTCATCTACAATGTGTCGGTCTTCACCCACCTGTCCGAGGATCTGCATTACGCCTATGTGGCGGACTTGATCCGATGCCTCGCGCCGGGCGGCATCTTGATCACGACGCTGGCGGGCAGCGGCCTGGCGCCGAAGCTGGTCGGGCAGGAGAAGATGCGATACGCCGCCGGAGACATTGTCGTCCGCGACGGCGTGACCGAAGGCAAGCGGGGCTATGCGACGTTCCACCCGCCGGCCTTCGCGCGCCGGATGTTCAAGGACATGGAGGTCCTGGAGCACATTCCGGACGGCGGCGGCCTGGAGATTTTCTTCCAGGACATCTGGGTGGCGCGCAAGCCGGCCTGAGCCCCGGGGCGACGGCAGAATGGACAGACCGCCTTGAGCGGCCTCTTCATTGTCTGCGGTCCAATCACAAGGGCCCAGACACCGTATCCGGATGCCGCGGCAGCCTCGTGGCGAGGCCGAGTTCAATCGCTCTCGCAAAAGAACTCCCGCGACTCGGGACAGGGACTTGAGATTGCTGGTGCTGCCGCTGAGGATTGAACTCAGGACCTCTCCCTTACCAAGGGAGTGCTCTACCACTGAGCTACGGCAGCCCGCCCTTCGAGGCGGCGCGGAACCTGCCATAGCGTCGGGGGTGGTGCAAGCGCTTTTCCGAGGGTCCTGTCGATTACCGTCGTTCCGCCCCGTCCGCCCCTCCGCTCCGGTTGCGTAACGGCGTCGCATCGGCCATACCAAAGCCGAAATGACCGATCAGCGTCGTCCCCCGGCCGCCAAGCCCGCAGCTCCGTCACGCCACCAGCGCGAGGCCGCGGCGCTGCGCGCGAACCTGGCGCGGCGCAAGGCGCAGAGCCGGGGACGGGCAGCGGTCGAGGACGAGGCGAGCGCGCCGGACACCGAATCCGGCCGCGACGATGAGGCGAGGGGTTAGGCCGTGACGATCATGTCCGATATCTGGATCCGCGAGCGGGCGCTCCAGGACAAGATGATCGACCCCTTCGTCGAGCGGCAGAAGCGCGAGGGCACGATCTCCTACGGCCTGTCGAGCTATGGCTATGACGCCCGCGTCTCGGACGAGTTCCTGGTCTTCACCAATGTCGACAGCGCCCTGGTCGACCCGAAGAACTTCGACCCGAAGAGCTTCGTCGAGCGCAAGGGCCCGGTCTGCATCATCCCGCCGAACAGCTTTGCCCTGGCCCGCACGGTCGAGTATTTCCGCATCCCGCGCGACGTGCTGACGATCTGCCTGGGCAAGTCGACCTATGCCCGCTGCGGCATCATCGTCAACGTCACGCCGCTGGAGCCGGAATGGGAGGGCCATGTGACGCTGGAGTTCTCCAACACCACGCCGCTGCCGGCCAAGATCTACGCCCATGAGGGCGCCTGCCAGTTCCTGTTCCTCAAGGGCGACCAGCCCTGCGAGGTGTCCTATGCAGACCGGGCCGGCAAATATATGGGCCAGCGCGGCGTCACCCTGCCGAAGCTTTAGCCTTACCGCATACCAGGGCCCGGGGGAGCCAGTATGGACAAGATTCGAATCCGGGGCGGGCGGCCCCTGCAGGGCCGGCTTCCGATCAGCGGGGCGAAGAATGCGGCGCTGCCGCTGATGGCGGCGGCGCTGCTGTCGGACGAGACGCTGACCCTGACCAACCTGCCGCATCTGGTCGACATCTCCACGCTGGCGACGCTGCTGGCCCAGCACGGCGTCGAGATCGCGCTGAACGGCGCCGATTCCGACGGGGCGCAGGGCCGGGTGATCGAGCTGACCGCCCGCCGCATCCGCAGCACCACCGCGCCCTACGACTTGGTGCGGAAGATGCGCGCCAGCGTGCTGGTGCTGGGCCCGCTGGTGGCGCGCGAGGGCCACGCCAAGGTGTCGCTGCCCGGCGGCTGCGCCATCGGCAGCCGGCCGGTCGACCTGCACATCATGGGTCTGGAGCAGCTCGGCGCCGAGATCGAAGTCACCGAGGGCTACATCAACGCCAGTGCCCCGAACGGGCTGCAGGGCGCCCGCATCGTGTTCCCGAAGGTCTCGGTCGGCGCCACCGAGAACCTGATGATGGCGGCGTCGCTGGCCCGCGGCGAGACCGTGCTGGTCAATGCGGCCCGCGAGCCGGAGATCGTCGACCTCGCCGCCTGCCTCACCGCCATGGGCGCCCGGATCGAAGGGGCGGGGACCGACACCATCCGCATCCAGGGCCAGGAGCGGCTGCATCGGGCCACCCACCGCATCGTCGCCGACCGGATCGAGACCGGCACCTATGTCATGGCCGCGGCCGCGACCGGCGGCGAGGTCGAGCTGGTCGGCACCAGCCTGCACCTGATCGAGGCGGCCGCCGATGTGCTGCGCGGCGCCGGGGTCGAGTTCGAGCCGACGGCCGACGGCTTCAAGGTGCGCCGCAGCGGCGACCTGGTCGGCGTCGATGTGATGACCGAACCCTATCCCGGCTTCCCGACCGACCTGCAGGCCCAGATGATGGGGCTGATGACGGTCGCCAAGGGCGCCTCGATGATCACCGAGACGATCTTCGAGAACCGCTTCATGCATGTGCCGGAGCTGGCGCGGATGGGCGCCAACGTCACCGTGCACGGCGCCTCGGCCCTGGTGCGCGGCGTGCCGAAGCTGACTGGCGCCCCGGTGATGGCGACCGACCTGCGCGCCAGCGTCTCGCTGGTCATCGCCGGGCTGGTGGCCCAGGGCGAGACGGTGCTGAACCGGGTTTATCACCTCGACCGTGGCTATGAGCGGCTGGAGGAGAAGCTGGCCGGCTGCGGCGCCGACATCACCCGGCTGAAGAGCGACTGAGATGGTGCCCGACACGACCGTTCCCCTGCGCCTCCGCGCCCGCGATGCGGACGACCTCGCGGTCCTGTCCGCGGCGCTGCAGGATGCGATCGTGCCGGTGCACGACATGACCTTCCTGCGGCCCGAGCGCTGCTTCGTGATGGCGCTGAACCGCTTCTGCTGGGAGCAGCCGGCGCAGCTGGTCGACGGCCAGGAGTTCTGGCAGCGCACCCTGTGCGGCGTGCGCGTCCAGGGCGTCGAGGCGGTACAGAGCCGGCAGCTCGACCTGAGCGACCGGGCGCGGATGCTGAGCCTGCTGGCGGTGACGGCGGAGGAGGGCGCCATCCTGCTCAGCTTCGCCGGCGACGTGACGTTGCGCCTGGCCGGCAACGGCATCGACGTGCTGCTCGAGGACCGCGGCGAACCCTGGCCGACGCCGCAGAAGCCGCAGCACCCGGAGTAGCGGTCGAGACGCGGAGCAACCCCTTCTCTTTGTCGTCATTCCCGCGAACGCGGGAATCTCTTTCGGTCCAAGCGTTACGAGATCCCCGCTTTCGCGGGGATGACGGTTTTGGGGGATCTTGAAAAGGTCTCGCAAGCGGGAGAGGTCTGCGAGTGCGATAGGCTCAGTCCAGCCCGCCCTGGGCGCGGAAATGGCCGCGGATTCGCTGGGTCAGCTCGACGAAGCGCGGGTCGCCCATGATGTCGAGCGAGCGCGGCTTCGGCATCGGCACGTCGTAGACCGCCGCGATCGACCCCGGCCGCTCGCTCATCACCAGCACCCGGTCGGCCAGGAACACCGCCTCGGGGATGGAATGGGTGATCAGCAGGATGGTCTTGCGGGTCTCGCGCTGGATTCGCTGCAGCTCGACATTCATCCGCTCGCGCGTCATGGCGTCGAGCGCGCCGAAGGGTTCGTCCATCAGCACGATCGACGGGTCGGTCACCAGCGCACGGCACAGCGACACCCGCTGCTGCATGCCGCCCGAGAGCTGCCAGGGCAGCTTGGCCTCGAACCCGTCCAGCCCGACCATGCGCAGCAGCTGGCGCGCGCGCTCGAGATGCGGGTCGCGGGGCAGGCGCTTGACCTCGACCGGCATCATGACGTTGGCCAGGACGTTGCGCCACGGCAGCAAGAGCGCGTTCTGGAACACGATGCCGGCATCGCCATGCGGCCGGTCGACCGTGCGGCCGCCGAGGCGGATCCGGCCGGTGCTGGGCGGCAGCAAGCCGGCGATCATGCGCAGCAGCGTGGACTTGCCGCAGCCGGACGGGCCGACCAGCACCAGGAACTCGCCCTCGCCGATGGTGAAGTCCAGCGGCGCCAGCGACGGCACCTCGCCGTCGCGGCTGCGATAGGTCTTCGACACGCCCTCGACGGCGATGACGGCGGGGCGCGACACCCCCGCCGTCTCGACCAGATGCAGCCGTGCCCCGCTCATTTGGGCAGGAAGTCGTTGGTGTAGAAGGCCTTCGGATCGCTCGCCGCATCGGCGGCGACGCCGCCGTATTCGACCAGCAGCTTGACCGTCTCGGCCATGTTGGCGTCGGTGACGCGGAACGGCCGCTGGCCCTGGGTCTCCTCGGTCCGGTACAGCGGGATGGTGCGCTCGAAGCCCTCCTGCAGCGTGTCGGGCTTGCCCGCCTTGGGCAGCGCCGCCAGCGTCGCGGCGGTGGCCTCGGCCGGCGCCTTCTCGGCCGCTTCGATCGACTGGGTCGTCGCCGCCATGAAGCGCCGGATCAGGTCGGGGTTCTCGGTCAGCAGGTCCTTCTGCACGACGATGCCCGAGGACACCATGTTGACCCCGTAATCGGCGAACAGGATCGGGGTGACGTCCTTGCCCGTCGCGTCCTTGATCTTCATGCTCTGGTCCATCGAATAGCCCAGCAGCAGGTCGGCCTGGCCGTTGATCACGGCGTTCAGCTTGGTCTGGGCGTCGCCGGAGACGGTCTTGAAGTCGCTCTCCTTCAGCCCGGTCTTCTGCAGGAAGAAGGGCCAGATCTGCGACAGCGAATCGCCGGGCGTGGTGGCCACGGTCTTGCCCTTGATGTCCTCCGGCTTGCGGATGGCCTTGTCGGTGAAGCCCATCACCGACATCGGGCTCTTCTGCAGCAGCACGCCGACCGAGACCAGCGGCGCGCCCTTGGCCGCGGCCTTGATCATGGTCGGCACGTCGAAATAGCCGAAGCCGACAGTGCCGGCGGCCACCGCCTGGGCGGTCATGGCCGAGCCGCGGCCCTCCTGGATCTCCAGGTCGATGCCCTGGTCGGCGTAGAAGCCCTTGGCCTTGCCGTAGAAGAACGGCGTGTGCTCGCCATAGACATACCAGTTCAGCATCAGCACGACCTTGTCGGCCGCCTGGGCCGAGCCGGCCATGAGCAGGACGCCGAAGGCGACCAGCAGGCTGCGGATCATGGTTTTTCCTCCCCCTGTGATTGGTTGCGCCGCCTCAGGCGGCGAGGATCAGCTCCCGGCGCCGGCTGGCGTGCCAGGGAATCACCAGGCGCTCGACCACATCGACCAGCCAGAACAGCACGACGCCGAGCAGCGCCAGGATCACCAGCGCCGCGAACATGGTCGGCAGCTCGAAATTGCCGATCGAGCGCTGCAGCACGAAGCCGATGCCGGAATTGGCGCCGACGAACTCGCCGACCACGGCGCCGACCACGGCCAGCGTCACCGAGACCTTGAGGCCGGAGAAGATCGCCGGCATCGCCGCGGGCAGCCCGACCATGCGGAACACCTGCCAGCGGCTGGCGGCCATGGCCCGGGCCAGGTCGAGCGTGTCGGGGTCGAGCGACTTGAAGCCCTGCACCGCCGAGACCACCACCGGGAACACGCCGAGCAGGAAGGCCGAGATCACCTTGGGCTCGAGCCCGAAGCCGAACCAGACGACGAAGAGCGGCGCGATCGCCACCTTCGGGATCGATTGCGAGAACACCAGCAGCGGATAGACATAGGCCTCGACCGTGCGGGAGCCTGCGATCAGCATCGCCGTCGGGATGCCGATGGCGGCGGACAGCAGGAAGCCCAGCACGGTGGCGACGGTGGTCGGCACCGATTGCGCCAGCAGCTCCGGCCCGTCGCGCCACAGGGTGACGATCACGTCCCAGGGCGCCGGCACCTGGTAGGGCGGCAGGTGGAGCACCCGGATCGCCAGGTCCCACAGCACGATGATGATCAGCAGCAGGATGACCGGCCGGACCCAGCCCGCCTGCAGCAGGCCGAGGACACGGTCGCGGGCGCTTCGCGATCCCATCGGCGTCTCCCAGTCGCGGGCTGTTGGCCCGGCAGAATTTAACCCGTTGGTTAAAATCCTGCTGTGGAGCGGGGCAGGGGTCAAGAGGGGGGAGTGCGTTCCGGCTGCTGCGTTGCTCTCGCGCGGATTGCCGTCCCGTCTTTTTCACTGAATTTGTCCGATCTTCCTATCGGGGTATGCGGAATGCGTGATAAATCCTCGCCATTCATGTCTGCCTGGGCCAACCGGGCGCATTTCGAAGCCCGGCCGCGTCCCATAGAAACCGGCGGCGCCGACCAGCGAAGCAGGAGGACGATCCGTGACCCAGACCCTCAACGGCACCGCCGGCAACGATACCCTCACCGGGACCAATGTGGGCAACGCCGCCAACTCCGACGGCATCGACATCATCAATGGCGCTGGCGGCAACGACACGCTCAGCGGCCTGGGCGGGAACGACATCATCCAGGGCGGGACGGGCGCCGACGTCATGGACGGCGGCGCCGGCATCGACACGGTCAGCTACGCCAATTCCAGCTCGGGCGTCGTAGGGCGCCTGAACCACGGCATCAGCGGCGGCGATGCGACCGGCGACACGATGACCGGCTTCGAGAATTTGATCGGCAGCGATTTCGACGACCAGCTCGTCGGCGACGAAACCAGCACGAACGTGATCAGCGGCGGCGGCGGCAACGACTTCATCCAGAACAACACGGGCAGCGACACGCTGGACGGCGGCACCGGCCTCGACACCTTCGACGTCCGCAGCTGGGGCGTGGGCCTCACCATCAACCTGGTCGCCGGGACCGTGACCGGGGGCACCACCGTCCTCAACTTCGAACGGACCATCGGCACGACCTTCAACGACATCCAGACCGCCAACCAGTCCGTCAGCACCATCCTGACCGGGGGCGGCGGCAATGACACGCTCAACGGCCTCGATGGCAATGACACGCTCTTCGGCGACAACTACGGCGGCATCGGCGGCAACGGCACCGACACGCTGAACGGCGGGAACGGCAACGACTATCTCGAGGGCGGCAAGAACGCCGACGTGCTGAACGGCGGCGCCGGCATCGACACCATCGCCTATTCCGATTCCAGCACCGCGGTGACCATCAACCTGGCCACCTCGACCGCATCCGGCGGCGATGCCACGGGCGATACCTACACGAGCATCGAGAACGTCCTCGGCTCCACCTTCGATGACGTGCTGACCGGCAGCGCCAGCGCCAACAGCCTCACGGGCGGCTTGGGCAACGATTCGCTCGAAGGCGGCGCCGGGGCCGACAGCCTCATGGGCGAGGATGGCAACGACCTGCTCGACGGCGGCGCCGGGGCCGACGTGCTGAATGGCAGCTTCGGCATCGACACGGCGACCTATGCCGCGTCCACCGCGGCGGTGAGCATCAACCTGGAGACCAATGTCAACACCGGCGGCACCGCCGAGGGCGATTCGCTGGTCTCCATCGAGAACGTCATCGGTTCAGCCTTCAACGACGTGCTGCAGGGCACCATCGGGGCCAATGTGCTGACCGGCGGCAACGGCGACGACGTGATGCAGGGCCTCGCCGGCGCCGACACGCTGGCCGGCGGCGCCGGCATCGACAGGGTGAGCTACAGCTTCTCGTCCGCCGCGGTGATGGTCACGGTCAACGGCGCCGCCTCGGGCGGCGACGCCGAGGGCGACATCCTGACCGGCATCGAGAACCTGACCGGCTCGACCAATAACGACACGCTGACCGGGGATGCCGGGGCGAACCTGCTGGCCGGCGGCGACGGCAACGACACGCTCCAGGGCCTCGGCGGCGCCGACACGCTGCCGGGCGGCAACGGCAGCGACACCGCCTCCTACGCCGCCTCGGCCGCCGCGGTGGTGGTCACGGTCAACGGCGCCGCCTCGGGCGGCGACGCCGCCGGCGACACCATGACCGGCATCGAGAACCTGACCGGCTCGGCCTTCAACGACACGCTGACCGGCGATGCCGGCGCCAACACCCTCACGGGCGGCGGCGGCAACGACCTGCTCGACGGCGGCGCCGGGGCCGACGTGCTGAATGGCGGCTTCGGCTTCGACACGGCGACCTATGCGGCGTCCACCGTGGCGGTGAGCATCAACCTGGACACCAACGTCAACACCGGGGGCACCGCCGCGGGCGATTCGCTGGTCTCCATCGAGAACGTCATCGGGTCGGCCTTCAACGATGTGCTGCAGGGCAGCAGCCAGGACGATGTGCTGACCGGCGGCGACGGCGACGACGTGCTGGCGGGCCTCGGCGGCGACGACACGCTGGTCGGTGGCGCCGGCATCGACAGGGTGAGCTACTTCTTCTCGTCCGCCGCGGTGGTGGTCACGGTCAACGGCGCCGCCTCGGGCGGCGACGCCGCGGGCGACGTCATGAGCGGCATCGAGAACCTGACTGGCTCGGCCTTCAACGACACGCTGACCGGCGATGCCGGCGCCAATGTCCTGGCCGGCGGCGACGGCAACGACACGCTCCAGGGCCGCGGCGGCGCCGACACGCTGACTGGCGGCGCCGGCACCGACACGGCGAGCTATGCCGCCTCGGCCGCCGCGGTGGTGGTCACGGTCAACGGCGCCGCCTCGGGCGGCGACGCTGCCGGCGACACCATGACCGGCATCGAGAACCTGACCGGCTCGGCCTTCAACGACACGCTGACCGGCGATGCCGGGGCCCACATCCTGGCCGGGGGCGACGGCAACGATACACTCATCGGCCTCGGCGGCGGCGACGCCCTGCAGGGCGGCAACGGCATCGACACCGCCTCCTACGCGGCCTCGGCTGCCGCGGTCGTGGTCGTGGTCGATGGCTTCGGTACGGGCGGCGACGCCGATGGCGACGTCCTGACCGGCATCGAGAACCTGACCGGCTCGTCTTTCGACGACCTGCTGGTCGGTGCTGCCGGGGCCAACACCCTGGCCGGGGGCGATGGCAACGACCTCCTCGAGGGTGGCGCGGGGGCCGACACCCTGCAGGGCGGCAACGGCACCGACGCTGCCTCCTATGCCGCCTCCGCCGCGGGCGTCACTCTCAGCCTCTCCTCCAACACCGCGTCGGGCGGCGATGCCGCAGGCGACAGCTTCAGCAGCATCGAGAACGTCGAGGGCTCAGCCTTCGCCGACACCATCATCGGCAGCGCCGGGGCCAATGTGCTGGTCGGCGGCGACGGCAACGACACGCTCCAGGGCCTCGCCGGCGCCGACACGCTGCAGGGCGGCAACGGCGTCGACACCGCCTCTTATGCCGCCTCCGCCGCCGGCGTTTCGCTCAGCCTCACGACCGGCAACACCTCGGGCGGCGACGCGGCGGGCGACAGCTTCAGCAGCATCGAGAACATCATCGGCTCGGCCTTCGCCGACGACATCAATGGCAGTGCCGGGGCGAATGCCCTGGATGGCGGGGCCGGCGACGACCGGCTGTCGGGCCGCGGCGGCGCCGACGCCCTGCAAGGCGGGGCCGGCAGCGACACGGCCTATTACATCGCGTCCTCCGCCGGCGTCACGGTCAACCTGGCGACCAACACCGGGACCGGCGGCGATGCCGCGGGCGACACCTTCGCCAGCATCGAGAACCTTTCCGGCTCGAATCAGGCCGACGTCCTGACCGGCAATGCCGGGGCCAACGCCCTCTCCGGCGCGGGCGGGGACGACCTGCTCGACGGCGGTGCCGGGGCCGACGCGCTGGATGGCGGCACGGGGATCGACACCGCGACCTATGCCGCCTCGGCCGCGGGGGTCACGGTCAACCTGCTGACCGGCACCGGCACCGGCGGCGATGCCCAGGGCGACACGCTGACGGCGATCGAGGACGTCATCGGCTCGGCCCTCAACGACACCCTGACCGGCAACGCCGCGGCCAATGTGCTGACGGGCGGCAACGGCGACGACGTGCTCGAGGGCGGCGCCGGGGCCGACACGCTCAACGGCGGCGCGGGCATCGACACGGCGGGCTACGCCGGGTCCAGCGCCGCGGTCACGGTCACGGTCAATGGCGCCGCCTCGGGCGGCGACGCCGCCGGCGACATCCTGACCAACATCCAGAACCTGACCGGCTCGGCCTTCAATGACACGCTGACCGGCGATGCCGGGGCGAATGTGCTGGCCGGCGGCAACGGCAACGACACGCTCCAGGGTGGCGCCGGGGCCGACACCCTGCAGGGCGGCAACGGCGTCGACACCGCCTCGTATGCCGCCGCGGCGGCGGTCGTGGTCACGGTCAACGGCGCCGCCTCGGGCAGCGACGCCGCGGGCGACGTCCTGTCCGGCATCGAGAACCTGGTCGGTTCGGCCTTCAACGACACGCTGACCGGCGACGCCGGGGCGAATGTCCTGGCCGGCGGCGACGGCAACGACACGCTCCAGGGGCGGAGCGGCGCCGACACCCTGCAGGGCAGCAACGGCACCGACACCGCCTCCTATGCCGCCTCCGCCGCCGCAGTCGTGGTCACGGTCAACGGCGCGGCCTCGGGCGGCGACGCCACGGGCGAT
>Ga0207426_1000302_pt1 | contig 96742 bp, 102 predicted proteins | sample AraplaMF_Cvi_mMS_FD_184265 | JGI IMG/M metagenome (GOLD analysis project Ga0207426, IMG submission 184265) | Arabidopsis root microbial communities from the University of North Carolina, USA - plate scrape MF_Cvi_mMS (SPAdes) (version 2) | ecosystem: Host-associated > Plants > Roots >... | reverse complement strand
AATTTTCTCGAAGACCATTATGGCGAGCGAGGCCAGGTTCCGCACGCCAAGAGTCTTCGAGCGGAATATCCCCACGTCGACCATTGACGCACAGATTGCGGCCATGGCCGGTTGCGCCTTGCTTGGTGTTGAGTTCGCGCCGATCTACCGGACGCCCGAATCCCGGGAGATTTACCCTGAAGTTCGCGACCAATTGGTCTCGACGCTGTTCGACGCCGCGCTCCGCGCGTGTGGCGCCTTTCTGGAAACCAAGAAACTTGTCAAGCTTGCGTCCTATCGGTCCCTTGGCAGACGTGCCTTCGTCGACGCTGTCAGCCGCGTCGACAGAAGCATAGACGAGATTGCATCGCTCTTCGACGTTCTCCTTGCCGTCACCCCCATCAACGCAAGGCAAGCATTTGACGAATTCAGATTGGCTGGGTTTGAAAGCGAGCCGGTCTTTCTATACCGCCCGCTGACGACCCAGGTGGAAAATGCGAAGCATCGGCTCTTTGCTATCTCCTTTGACCAAATGGAAGATCCGGTCCTATACGACCTCTGCCGGGAAAAACAGCGTGAAGTCGACTTGCAACTTTCGCTGATTGCTGCGCGCCAGACCAAGAGCTTCGTAGAGTTTGGCAGGGCGCTTTATGGTCCGGTCGAGCATTCTCTTTTGCTCGAAGCCGAGGATATTCTTGGAATGCTCGCGGACGAGTATCCTGTGGATCATCTTAAGTGGCGTTCCAATATTCCCACCGCCGATGCCGACTACGTGGAACGACGTGCGCAAGCCATGATCAATCGTTACCGAACGGTCTGGCCGGACTTCAAGGCAAGCATTGTGCTTCGCGATGACCTTCCTTCTGGCCTGATGGTGACCAATCATCGTCTCCTCATTTCGAGGTCGACAATCATGGACCGACGACGTGTCGAGTCGCTTCTTGCGCATGAAATCGGCGTTCATCTCCTCACCTATTTTAATGGTTCCTCTCAAGGGCTGCGACTCTTTCGCTCCGGGCTGTCCGGATACGAAGGCATGCAGGAGGGGCTGGCGGTTTTCGCTGAGTATCTCTCGGGTGGCCTGACTGCCGAGCGGCTTAAGCTGATAGCTGCGAGGGTCGTCGCATGCGCTTACATGCTTTCGGGGCTAAGCTTCGCCGAAACTTTCGGTCGGCTCGTTTCCAGCTACAAATTCTCCGATCACGGGGCGTTCAACCTTGCACTGCGTGTTTACCGCGGCGGCGGATTGGCCAAGGATGCGATCTACTTGAGAGGCCTCCTTCAAATATTGGACCATCTGAAACGCGGTGGCGCACTCGAGCCGTTCTGGATGGGCAAAATCGCTTCCTCCCATTTCGCCGTTATGGAAGAGCTTGCATTACGCGGACTGCTCAAGCCGCCATGCGTCCATCCGCTGTTTCTGGAGACTGCTGAAGGCCGCGAACGACTTGACAGCGCAAGACAGGGATTGCGCCCCATCGACCTGGTTCAACCAAAGGAAGCCTAAATGCGAATAGCATTCTTCGTGAACGCGATCGAAAGCGAGGCGCCTTATTATACTACGACATCCCTCGCAATGGTCGCATGCGCCCGTGGCCATGATGTTTGTTATGTCACGCCTGGGGATTTTGTGCTGCGATCCGACGACAGCTTGGCAGTGCGCGTACGAGCTCCGAGTGTGGGCAAACCGAAGAATGAAGACGCGTTCATTGCCGATCTCAACGAGAAGGCGCGCGTCGAAACGATTGACGTGAAAGATGTGGACGTGCTGTTTTTGCGCAACGACCCTTCCCTTGATGCCGAAGAGCGACCCTGGGCCGCTCATGTCGGCGCGATGTTCGGGCGACTTGCCGTCGAGCGAGGCGTGCTGACGGTGAATGATCCCGACACCTTGATGAAGGCTCAGAACAAGCTCTATTTCCAAGACTTTCCCGAGGCTATTCGTCCCACGACACTGATTTCGAAAAGCCTGGACGAAATTAGAGCCTTCATCGACAGCCAGAAACGCGGTGTGATCCTGAAACCACTACAGGGATCGGGAGGCCGGCATGTATTCAGAATTAAATCGAGCAAGGAATCCAATCTCAACCAGATTTTTGAAGCAGTCAGTGGCGAAGGGTATCTGATCGCTCAAGGTTACCTCCCGGATGCGGTTGATGGTGACATCCGGTTGTTCCTGATGAACGGTCAACCCCTTGAAAAGGACGGTGCCTATGCGGCATTTCGCAGAGTTCCTGCGAAAGGAGAGATCCGCTCCAATATCAGTGCCGCCGGAACAGCTGCAGCAGTAAAGATTACCCCCGAGATTCTTGAGGTTGCCGAGACTGTCAGGCCCAAGCTTGTCGCAGACGGAATGTTTCTCGTGGGCTTGGATATCATCGGTGACAAGATCCTCGAGATCAATGTCTTCACGCCGGGCGGACTGCGAAATCTCGAACAGCTCTATTCCGTGGACTTCTCCGCAACGGTCATCGAGGCTCTCGAAAGGAAAGTCAGCATTCGCCGGAACTATGGTTCCCAACTGTCGAACGCAGTGCTGGCGACACTCTGAGAAGCCGTCGCAAAAGGATCTTCCGGCGCTCCTGTCACCATTCTACATAGACCGGGTTGCTGATCGCCCGGCGGATCGGTTGGTTTGCCATATCAATGCCCTGGAGCTGCCAAGGGAGCGAACGTCCTTCGAGCGCCGCGGAGAATTCGGAAGTCAAGCCTTCGCGGCTTGCAGCAGCGATGATTTCAGTGCGCAGAAACGCCTTCGGCCTGCCGGTGAAACCACCGGTCCAATCATCGGAACCTATCGTCTCGGTCGAAACTATGCCGGTCGCGTCGATCCATACGAGCGTATCGCCTTCCGCGCGTTTCGTTTCCGCCGTTGCGGTAACTTCGGCGTGCGTCGTCGACCCCATCGGCTGGCCATTGACGGTCAGAGCAAGGTGCGGACCGGTTGGGCTTTCTGTTACGTAACCGCGCCCGGCCTTCATGGCGGCGAGGATCGCGTCTTCTGAAAGTTCATCGAGCCATAGCACCGTCGTCGGGCGGGCCAGAGCCAGCGGTCCTTCCGGCATCAGCCGAGCAGGCTGATGAAAGTCGCTGCCGCCAATTGCTGAAATCTTGAGACCAGAGGCGAGCCGGTCCTGATAACGGCCGAGCGATACCCAGTTCCAGGCCATCCAGTGAGATTGCCAGACTTCCATACAGTCGATCCTGGGCAGGTCATAGTCCCATTGGATCGTCGGTTTGTCGTGGTTGATCGAAAGAAGGCCACCATGGTCATGAACAAGACGCGACAGCGTATGGGCATGCTCCGGCTTCGTCATGCGGAAATCTATCCATTCATCGACGCCATAGACATTGGCATGTCCGACGGCGGTGGTGATTTCCATCGCACGCACAAAAATCAGTTCCGGCGAGGAATGCGGATGAAAATAACGTCGCTGGGTGATCGTGTTGTGGTCGGCGATCGCAAGGAAATCGAGGCCTGCCTGCTTGGCCGCAGCGTGCAGGAGTTCGGGCGAGCCGGCCGCATCTGAATGAAAGGTGTGGCAATGCAGGTCGCCGCGATACCAGCCCGCGCCCTGACGTACCGGGAAAGTTCGCGCCGGCGGTGGCAAGAGTTCGCGCGATGCGCTGTCGAAGACGACTGTCAGCCGCACATCGGCACCGTCGGGCGGTACCTTGTAGAGGCCGAGCATCACCTTCCATAGGCCGGCCGGGATTTCACCATGAATGTAGCCCGGTGTCGCATCATCGGTCGCAACGAAGAAACGATCCCGCGCCCCGCCGCTCCAGCCGCGAAAACCCGCCGTGGTCGGATAATCGCTGGCATGGGGATCGAGCATTCCGAGATCGATGATGCAATCGTCAGCCTTCGGGTAGCTCATTGTCACGTCGATGCGTGTCGTGTCGGCGGGAATATCGACGGGCACGTAGAAATATGGATCGGCGGCCTGATCGGCAGGGGTCACGTGAACGGTGATTTCGACCATGACGGCTTACTCGCCTATTGCCGGAATACGGGCGCCGGTCTCGTCGAACAGCGTCACGTGGCGGGTATCGAAGGAGAGTGTGACCTGATCGCCGGTGCGTATTTCGTCGTCGGTGAAGATGCGCGCGGTCACCCGGCCGGAATCTGCACGTTCCATCGTAACCAGACTTTCCGGTCCCATGTTCTCGTTGGCAAACAGCTTTCCGGCAATCGTATTGGCGTCGCCCGCTTCCGCCATTCGTAGGTGTTCCGGGCGAATTCCGAGCGTCATCTTGCCTTTCACCGCAGCCTTGGCGATGGCATCAGACACAGGCAGGCTCGGCAGCGTCAGGCCGTCTGCGCGCAACCGCAGTTGCCCGCCATCGACCATTGCCGCCACCGGCACGAGGTTCATCGGTGGATTGCCGACAAAATTTGCCACGAATGTCGTAGCCGGCCGGCGATAAATCTCGATTGGCGGCGCGAACTGCACGATCCGGCCCTTGTCCATGACGGCGATGCGGGTCGCAAGCGCCATGGCCTCGGCCTGATCGTGGGTCACGTAGACGGCGGTCATGCCCATGTCGCGCTGCAGGTGGTTGAGGAAACCGCGGGCCTCGAGGCGGAGCTTGGCATCGAGGTTTGAAAGCGGCTCGTCGAAGAGATAGACCTGACTCGGATAGACGAGCGCACGAGCAAGCGAGGTGCGCTGCTGTTGACCGCCGGAAATCTGACTCGGCAGTCGCTTCATGAGGTCACCGATCTTCAGGACGTCGGCCACTTCTCTGGCGCGTGCATGTCTCTTGTCCTCGGTCTCGCCGCGCACCTTCAGCGGATAGGCGATATTGTCGGCGAGATTCATATGCGGATAAAGCGCATAGTCCTGAAAGACCATCGAGATCTGCCGATCCTTGGGATGCAGATAGGTGACGTCCTTGCCGCCGATCAGGACCTTGCCGGCGGAGGGAGTTTCAAGGCCGGCAATCATTCGCAGGCTGGTCGTCTTGCCGCAGCCGGAAGGGCCGAGCAGGCAGACGAATTCGCCATCGGCGATCGAGAAGCTGATGTCCGGTACCGCGGTAAACGAACCGAATGTTTTGGAGACGTTCTGGAATTCGACTGAAGCCATGAGAAAGGTCCAATTACGACTTGATGCCGCCGAAGAACCGGAAGCCGAACTTCCAGTTGACGAATAGGTAAAGCACAATGACGGGCAGCGAGTAGATGAGCGAATAGGCGGCGAGCAAAGTGACGATCGGCGTACCGGCCTCCGAATAGAAGGAATAGATCGCGACCGAAGCCGGCATCAGCGTATCCTTGCGCAGCAGGATGAACGGGATGAGGAAACTTCCCCAGATGTTCACGAAGGCCCAGACGACGACCACGACGATCCCGGGCCGGATGACCGGTAGCGCCACATCGAAAAAGGCCTGGATCGGTGAGGCGCCGGCCACCATGGCGCTTTCCTCATAGGATCGCGGAATGGCGTCGATGAAGTCACGCAGGATGAACATGGCGGTCGGCAACAGCCCGCCAGCGAACACCAGGATGACGGCGAGATGCGTGTCAATCAGTCCGATTGCCGAGATGATCAGGAAGATCGGCACCATGGCTGCCGAGCCGGACACGACCGAGGAGAAAAGCAGGAGGATATAGGTGACCGCGCCCTTGCCGGGAATGGACGATCGCGACAGCGCGTAGGCCGCAAGTGTGGCCGCGCCGCCGACCAGAATGACACCCCCAAAGGCCTGGATCAGGCTGTTCAAGAGCGCGTGCATCGCGAAGCTGTTCTGGAACACGGTCACGAAATTGGACAGTGTGAACGGCGACGGAATGGCAAGGCCGAGTTCGGCACGCGCATTGAACGGCGCGAAGATGAACCACACAAGCGGCAGGGCGAAGACCACGCCGATCAGCGAGGCGACGACCGAAAAGACCGCGCGGCGCATATAGATGCTGCGGGAAATCTGCATCACTCGGCCTCCGCCTTCTTCTTCTTGGCAATTTGCAGGTAGACAAGCGCGAAGGCGAGGTTGATCAGCATGATGATGACACCGACTGCCGCGCCGCGACCGAATTCGAAGTCCTTGAAGGCAACCCGGTAAGTGTAGATCGACAGCAGCTCGGTCCGGTATGAGGGGCCGCCGCTGGTCAGCAGGAAGGGCGTGAAGACGTTGAATGTCCACATGGTGATAAGGATGAGATCTGTCACCACATGGCCGCGTATCAGCGGCAGGGCGATATCGCGCAGTTTCTGCCACGAACTCGCACCGGCAACATCGGCTGCCTGAAAATAGCTCGGCGGTATCGACTGGAAGGCGGAGTTGAACAACATCATGGAGAAGGCCGCGCCCCGCCAGGTGTTGAAGACCACGATGACCCAGAAAGGCTGTTGCAGCAGCAAGTCGCCCGGCGGCAGACCGAGGCCGCGCATGATCATGTTCAGTGTACCATTGTCGTAATCGAGAAAGGCGAACCAGGCGAAGCCGATCACCACTTCCGGCAGGATCCAGGCAGCGATGACAGCCGTCTGCAGGAAATTCTTGAGCGTCGGCGAGACGGACTGGCTGAGCCAGGCAAGGATGAGCCCGAGCAAGGCCTGGCCGATCAGTGCCGAAAATAACACGAACTGGACCGTCAGGATCAGCGAAAAACCGAACTGGCCGCGCGTAAAGAACGTCGCGGGGTTGAACAGCGTAAAATAGTTCTGCAGCCCGACAAAATCGGGATCGAGGGCCGTGCGGCCGAGTAGCGTTTTGTTTGTGAAGGAAACGACGATCACCCAGAAGAACGGGATGATGACGAAAACGCCGACCAGCGCGGCGGCGGGGGCGAGAAACACCGCGCCCGCGCGCGTGGAAAGCAGGGAGAATTTTTTCATGCGCGATTACCCCGTGGCAGCGCCTGCCGCGACGCGGAGGCCGGACCTTGCCGACCGGCCTCCGTTTGATTTTGGTGATCAGAGACGGCTGATCGTGTTCTCTTCGCCAACGATTGCTGTGACTGCTTCCTTGTACTGCTTCATCGCGGCTTCCGGTGTCAGTTCGCCTGAAACGACGGCCTCGGTCATGCGCTGGATTTCGGCGGAGATCTTGTTGTAGTTGGCGTCGTTCGGTCGGGCTGTCGTGAACGGCAGCAGCGTCTTGGCGGTTTCCGTCAGGAACGGCGAATTCGGGATCGCGACATCGTCGCGAATGCGGATGGCCGGCTGGATATCCTGAAAGGCGGTGAGCTGTTCCTGGCTGTTCATGAAGGAGAGCAGCGCCCAGGACTCTTGCGGCGCGTCCGTATGCGGATTAATGACGAACCCGGTACCGCCGGAAATGGTGACGAAATCCTGGCCGCGCAGGCCACGGCCCGGCTGTTCGGACGGCATCTTCTTCCAAGTCATCACATTGTCGCGGTCCGCGACTCCAAATTCCGCGCCCGGCTTGGTAACGGAACGATAGAACCAGTCGCTTTCGATCAACATCGCCGTCTTGCCATCGCGGAAGTTCGCGAAGGTGCGGTTGCGGCCATCGCCAAGCATCTGGGCGCGTTGATCGCCAAGCTTGTCGTCGACATAGACGGTCTTGTAGAGATTAAGCGTGTCCAGAATGCCCTGGCTCGAAACGATATATTTGCCGCTCTCGTCAGTCACCTGTTCGCCAGTGCCGAGCAAAGCCATCCAGTAGCCCTGCATCGTGGTGGCTTCGCCCATCGAGACGCCGGCATTGATCTGTAGCGGGAAACTCGCCGGATCAGCTGCCTTTAGTTTACGGGCGGCGTCGAGCAGTTCGGCCCAGGACTTTGGCTGCCAGCCGTCGGCGTCAATACCTGCCTTCTTGAACAGGTCCTTGCGTACGAAGATCATACGGGCATCGGTGCCGAGCGCGATGCCATAGGGCTTGCCCTGATAGCTCATCAGCGCCTTGGTGCCGTCGGAAATATGGCCCCAGCCATCCCATTTTTCGACATCGGCGCCGCCGATCTCATCGAGCGGCTTCAGGAGGCCGCCCTGAACGAAGCTCGGAATGAGGAAGCCGTCGAAGCCGGAAACATCAGCGCCAGCGCCGCTGGAAAAGTCCAGCGCGAGCTGCTGGGTCAGCTGCTCGTCAGCTCCGCCGAATTGAGTGAGCTTGACGGTGACATCCTTGCCGTCTGCCTTCATCTTGGCGGTAAAGGCGGGAATGACCTTCTTCTCGATCCATTCCGCCATGCCGCTGTTGACGCCGCCGATGACGCAGCGGCAGGTGATGTTGAGTTCCGTCGCCGCCATGGCCTGGCTTGACAGCGCAATCACCGCCGAAGCGCCCAACAACAGAAAACGTATGCTCTTGCGCATGTGAATTCCTCCCGAATTGGTCCGTTACCGGACAAGTTGGTTCGGTGCATTCGGACCGCCGGAACCCTCCTCCCGGCGTGCCTCGCCTCACCCGGCCCTTAGAGTGAACACGTTTTCATTTTTGTCAACAGTGCCTTCGAAACGAGAAATCAATTTTGGTCCCGCAAATTCGCAAGTTGTGCGACTGTCAGCAGGAATCGCATCGCCGGCACTTGACGCGACTATTGTTTAGGTTCCAAGGTAGTGAACACGTTTTCATTTTGTTGATGCATTGATGACCGCACGAAATGACAGAAAGAGCGCCCGTGCGACGGCGGATCTCGTGGCCCGAGAAGCGAATGTCTCGCGCGTCGCCGTGTCCCGCGCTTTCAATCCGAATGCATCGTTGAAGCCGGAAAAGCGCGACCGAATCCTGCAGATTGCCCGCGAACTGAATTACACGCCGGACATGGCGGCCCGATCGCTCGTTACGCGCCGCTCGCATCTGGTTGGCATGATCGTGCCTGATGTCTGTTCACCCTGGGAAAGCCAGGAGATCGACGCGCTGACGACGGCGCTGCAGGCCGAAGGCTTCGCGACCTTGCTGTTCAAGGCCAAGGCCGACTTCAGCATGGACCAGACACTGCTTACCTACATGCGCGGCTTCAACCCCGATTCTGTGATCGCCTTCACGGAAAATGTTGATGCCGACGTATTGAGCGGCTTTCTCGACCGGGCCGTGCCGATCTACGTGATCTACGACGACGGTGCGCAATTTGCCGGCACGTCCTCCAGCCTTTACGACCGGCTGCTGGTGCGCCAGCGGGACGGTATCGAGCAGGCCGTTGCGCTGCTGCAGGGGTACGGTGTGCGTCGCGTTGCCTATCTCGGCGGCAAGCGCCAGTCGCTCGCCAACCGCGAGCGCGAGCTGATGATCACCAAAATCCTCGTCGAGCGCGGTATGCAGCCGCCGACAGTCATCGACGGCGATTATACCTACGATACCGCCTATCGCGCCACGCTCGACCTTTTCCGGGTCGATGACGGTGCGGACGCGATCTTTGCCGCCAACGACGTCGGTGCATTCGGGGCGATTGATGCCCTGCGCCACGATCTTGGCCTTTCGGTGCCGGGCGACGTCAGGGTCGTCGGATTCGACGACATTCCGCAGTCGCACTGGAAAGCTTACAATCTCACCACCGTCCGGATCGATCTCGAGGACCGCGTCCGCGCCCTCGTTCGCCTCATACTCCGGCGTCTGAGGAATCCCGACGACGGTCCATTGACCGAAACGCTCGGCACCCGGCTTGTCGTGCGTGGCACTGTGGGTTGATTGAAATTGATCGGCTGATTGAAATGGAAATGACAGAAAAGCGCGTCCATCTGGTCTTCAAGACGCATCTCGACATCGGCTTCACCGATCACGCGGAAAAGGTCCGCAAACAGTATCACGACCGGTTCATTCCTCAGGCAATCGAGACGGGCGCGCACTTCTTCGCCGAGAACCCGGATGAGCCGCGCTTCATCTGGACGACCGGCGCCTGGCTGATCTGGGATCACCTGAATTCCCGCTCGCCGGCAGAGGTCAAGCGTCTGGAACAGGCGATCGAGCACGGTCTCATCCGCTGGCACGGCCTGCCCTACACGACGCATACGGAACTGATGTCCCCGGCGCTTTTCCGTGCCGGCCTCTCTTATTCGCAGGAACTCGACCGCCGTTTCGGCAAGAGGACGATCGCCGCCAAGATGACGGATGTGCCCGGTCATACGCTCGGGATGGTGCCGATGCTCGCCGAGGCCGGCATTCGTTTCTTGCATCTGGGCGTCAACACAGCCTCTCCACCACCGAACGTGCCGGATGTCTTCCGCTGGCGAGCCCCTGGAGGCGAGGAGATCGTCGTCATGTACCAACGTTCCTATGGCGAGACCTATTTTCCGGAAGGCATGAGCGACGCGCTGAGCTTTGCCCATACCAGCGACAACATCGGCCCGCAGAGCGTGGCTCAGACTGTGGACGTCTATCGCGAGATGCGCCACAAGGCGCCAGATGCTGTCATACGCGCCGCGACACTCGAAGATTACGGCGCAATCCTCTGGGATGCCCGCGAACAGTTCCCGGTGCTCGATATCGAACTCGGCGACAGCTGGATCCACGGAAGCGCCACGGATCCCCAAAAGACCGCCCGGTTCCTCGCATTGCAACGCCAGTATGACCGTTTCGCTAACGACGGGCTGACACCGAGCCGGCTCGCATTCGGGCGCGGCCTGGCAATGGTCGCCGAACACACGTGCGGCGTTGACATCAAGACCTATCTCCGGGACGACAAGGCCTGGTCGCGGAAGGACTTCGAAGTTGCGCGGGCATCCGACTACCGGTTTGCCTATTCGGAAGCTTCCTGGGCCGAGCAACGGGCCTATATAGACAAGGCTGTCTCGATGCTGGGGTCTGATGACCGGAAGATTGCTGAAGCGGCCATTTCCAGGCTCGCCGCACCCGCCCTGCCAGCGATTTCGGCTCGGGCCGGAACGATCAGTGCCGGCCGATGGGAAGCTCATGTCGACCCGGTAACCGGAGATCTCACGGCCCTTGTCACGCCCGCCGGGCGTACGATTGAAGGTCGAACTGACACGGAGGGACGACATTCTCTGGTCGCATACCGCTACGAGAGCTACGACGCCACCGACATGGCGCGGCATATGGACACCTATCTGACGCATCGGCAGGAATGGGCGATCCTCGACCACGACAAGCCGGGCCTTGCCACTTCTGGAGCCGGTCTCTCCAAGGTCTTCGTGCCGGTGTTGACGGCTGCAGAGGGATCCTCCGCCGTCCTCTCCATGCCCAAACAGGCAAACGGGCAGTATGGCGCGCCGCCGATTTTGTCCCTGCATATGGAGGAGGGGGAGGGGTTGATCCTGGCGTTCGTGTTGCGCGGCAAGCCCGCGAACCGAATGCCGGAGGCAAGTTTCCTGTCTTTCACGCCGGCCGGCGCATCAGACTGGAGTTTCAACAAGATGGGCCTCTGGCACTCATCGGAGCGCATTGCCGAAAGTGGCGGGGCACAGCTTCAGGCGGTCGCTGCCGCGCGCGAGGCCTCCACTTTGACGATCGAGCCGCTGGATACGCCGCTGGTGGCGCCGCAGAGCTGGGACTTCATGACCTTCTGCAAGACGCGCCCGAGCTTTGCAGAAGGCATCCGCTTCAATCTGCACAACAATAAGTGGGGAACCAATTTCCCCATGTGGTGCGAGGGCGATATCGTCGCCCGCTTCCGGATCACCGAATCCACCGGATACTGAAGTCTACAAAGTGAGAAACTGGTCCGGCCCGCCCGATCGGAATTCACCGGCATTGCCGCGCCCCGCTCTTAGAGAGCTTCAGTCTTCAAGTATACAGGATTGATGGCTCAGATCTTATCAAGAGCACAACCCTGGCTGAAGGCACTTCACCGCCAAATCGAGGAACGCTCGTCGCTTCTGGTAGAGACAGACGCAGAGTAGTCGCAATAAGCGACCAACCCGGCAAACCGCCGGCGATCTCGTCTGATTGCTTCCATGGTGTACGGCTCACCGGAGGGTCTTGTGGCTGATCGGATCGATCTCACTCGGATCGCGAGGTGTGCGTCGGAAAGTCCATAACCAGTTCATAGGTTGTGCTGCGCCCACCAGCCTCACCTTTTTCCAGGATCCCTTTCGCCAACAGGTCCGCAATATCGCGAGACGCTGTGTCCTGGGATGCGTTCGTCAATTTCGCCCATTTCGTCGATGTAAGCTTGCCTTCGAAGTTTCCTTCTAGCAATCGGAATGCGGAGAATGGCAAGCATAATCTCCGCATTTATGCGGATATTGTTGAGGCTAATCTCCGCATTTTACTACTGCACGGTCATTTCGACCGATAGCGCCTGTCTCACTCAGCGTTACCTGACAACGAATGTCTGTGGACCGGTGCGAGCAAAACGGACTCCAGCACCGTCCGTCGAAGGTGAGCGGAAACACCAGGTTTGGTAAATCTCGAACTTGGAAATCTGTGAGTCCCGTTACAGGTCATTGCCCAGCCTGGACAATTTGTTGTCAGAGGAAAACAAAACAAAGGGGTCATCAGTTCCAACCCGTTCACGGCGGCTATTTTGGATATTGCTCCACATCCAATCGTATCCTATATGTAGGTATGTTCCTACATGGAGGCATTCTATGAGCATCACAAGTTTGTCTAGCCGAGAGTTGAACCACGACGTGAGTAGGGCAAAGAAGGCTGCAAAAAAAGGACCTGTAGTTATTACAGATCGCGGGAAGCCGTCACATGTGTTGATGACGTACAGCGAATTCGTGCGCCTGACCGGCAAGCGCCGCAATCTCGTCGATGCTCTTTCAATGCCTGGTTTGTCGACGATCGAATTGGATCCGCCGAGAGCCGAAATTGCACCTCGCGAGGTCGATCTGTCTTGAAGTACCTGCTGGATACAAACGTCGTCTCCGAGTTGCGAAAAGTTGGAGACGGTAAAGCAGACGCCAATGTGACAAAGTGGGTCGGGGCGCAAGATTCAAATGACTTGTTCATTTCCGCGATTACGATCCTGGAAATTGAGCGCGGGATATTAACTATCCAACGTCGCGACGCCGCCCAGGGCTCTCGCTTGCGAGGATGGATGGATAGTCGTGTTCGCCCTGAATTCGCCGAGCGAGTTTTGCCAATCGATGACGCGATAGCGACGCGTCGTGCCCACTTACATATTCCAGACCGCCGCAACGAGGCTGATGCTTTGATCGCCGCTACCGCGCTGGTTCACGGTTTAACTGTAGTCACGCGTAATGTTCAGGATTTCGATGATACGGGCGTGATCGTCGTCGACCCGTGGCAAGACTGAACTCGGCGCGGGCACCCGCTAGGGATGTCCTTTTAATTCCTTAGATCACCCCAGAGTTTTTTGTGATCGCCAGAGGCTGGATAGCCCCTCAGGCGCGATGCGGCCGATAGAACGCCAAGCACCTTTGAATTCGTCGATTTCGGTGATCAGCGACAGGATTTCGGGCGTGATCCGCACGGTCGCCGTGTTTAGAAATTCCATATTCCCATCCAATTCTTGGGACACTGTCATGCACTATTTATCCATCCGTTTCCATCCAATTTCCACGAGATAGTTTGTCAGGTCTGTCAGTTGATCGCGAGCTAGATGACTGCCCAGACTTCACTCGAGCGGATTCAGACTTTTGCAGCGAGAGGACGACAGCTATCAGAAATTCGAGACAGTTCTCCTATGTAATTGGCAAGGCACTGGCGGCCGAGGACGAGGACTGGGATTTCTAAGCCTCTGACGTCTCTAAGAGTTCGGATGAGATCGACGCGAAACAACAGTGGGTCGTAGGTTCGACCCCGCTCTAGACCAGGCGAGTCGTGCCCGCGATATATGGCCGGCGTTGTTGACGCGGCTCGCGTTGCTTGTGGGGGGCACCTCTGCTCGATCGAAACCGTCATGATGGCCGCGCCACTGAAGTTCACGGGTTCAGCCCAGCGCAGCGCGCCGTGTTGAGTACATGCGTTTCCATTTCAAGGCGGGCGCGTGCCGCATCATTGTCGCTAAGAGCCGCAATGATGCGGCGATGCTCGGCGATCGAGGCCTGCATGCGCGCGGGCTCTGTGATCGGAATCGGTTGGCGCTGCGTTTCCGTCAGCTGCTCGCGCACGACTTGGTAAAGCGCCCGCAGCATGGCATTGCTGCAGGCAGACGCAATGATGCCGTGGAATTCGAGATCGGCTTCGACATTGGCCAGCAGATCCTGTTTGGCCCAGCAATCCTCCATCTGCTTCGTTGCCGCTTCCATCGCCTGCAGCTGATTGCCGGTGAGGCGTCCGGCGGCGAGTGCGGCGATATTGCCCTCAAGCATGATGCGCGTCTGGAAGACGTCGAAGACCGAATAGGTGTCGGAGTAGCGCCAGGGTGCCATATTGCTTCCCGGGGCGCCAGGGTCGGCAACAAAGGTGCCTCGGCCGGCTTCGGTTTTGATCAAGCCCAGAGTTTCGAGAGTCAGCAGCGCTTCGCGTAGCGAGGCCCGGCTGATGCCGAGCTTCAGGGAAAAATCACGCTGCGACGGAATCTTCTGACCGGCGGCGAGTTCGCCGCTCTGGATCATGTCCTGTATCAGTCGGGCCGCCGATTGCGGCACCAAAGTCCTGTTCAGCATTCTTGCGCTTCTCCGACATCTGATCGGCGCGTCTGGTTCGCCCCGTACATTTAAATCCATCACGCGCTTGCAAATGACAAGATACCATGATTGATTTGGCCTGACTGGTCAGACCGGTTAGACCATTAGCAAAAATACGCGCCATAAAACAAGGGGAACCTAGATGCGTCATTTTTCCTTTCTGAAGACTGCGGTGATTTCGGGCGTTCTCGCCTTCGCCAGCCATGCATCCCTTGCCGCCGATCTTTCCGTCGGCGCCAATATCGGCAATGTGCCATGGGAATTCCAGGACGAAACCGGCAAGACCGTCGGCTTTGAAGTCGATCTCATCACCGAAATTGCCAAGCGCCTCAATAAGTCCGTCGAATTCGTCAACATCCCGTTCAACGGCCTCTTTTCTGCCGTCCAGTCGGGCCGAATCAACATGGCCGTCTCGTCGATCACCATCACCGAGAAGCGCCTGGAATCGGTTAGCTTTGCCCAGCCCTACTATGACAGCGACCAGTCGCTTACTGTCATGGCTACCGCCGGCATCAAGGATCTCTCGGGCATGAGCGGCAAGGTGGTTGGCGTCGACACGGGTTCGACTGGCGACGTGTGGGCAACCACCAACACCGCCAAATACAGCCTCGGCGAAATCCGCCGCTTCGAAGGCCTGCAACCGGCCATGCTCGATCTCGCTGCCGGCCGCATCGACGGCTATATCAGCGATATTCCGGCGCTGCAGTATTACGTAAAGGACAAGCCGACAATCAAGGTCGTCGAGCGTATCCCGACCGGCGAAAAATACTCGATCATGTTCAACAAGGGCGACCCGTTGGCCAAGCAGGTCAACGACGTGATTACGACACTGAAGGGCGAGGGCTTCATCGCCAAGCTGCACGAAACCTGGTTCGGCGCGAAGGCCGAGGATACGACCTCTACAATCAAGGTCGCCGACATGCCTGCTGCTAAGTAAGGCCGGATGGTTCAGGCCACGGATGGCGGCTTGTCCGCCATCCGCCCCACAACGACCGACCGGTGCCTAAATGGATATCTTTACGACCTTTTTTAATCTGGCGGTGCTGGAGCGCTCTTTTCCGCTGCTCCTCTCCGGCCTCTGGATCACCCTCGAACTTGGCGTCGTCAGCATCGTTGGCGGCCTGGCGGGTGGGTTGATCCTCGCACTCCTGCGCCTCTATGGCGCGACGTTTCTCCAAGCGCTTGCCAAGATCTATATCGACATCTTCCGCTCAATTCCGCTGCTAGTGCTGCTCATCGTGATCTACTATGCCTTGCCTTTCGTCGGCATCCGGCTCTCGCCGTTCCTTTCGGCCGCCGCTGCCTTGACGATCGTTTCGACGGCTTACACGGCGGAGATCTTTCGCGCCGGCATCGAAGCCATTCCGCGCGGCCAGTTCGAGGCCTCGGAAGCGCTCGGACTTTCCTATCGTCACATGATGGTGGAAATCATTCTGCCGCAGGCGATCAAGATCGTCATTCCGCCGCTGACGAACAACTGCATCAACGTGATGAAGGATACGGCGCTGGCGTCCGTTGTCGCCATGCCCGATTTGCTGAAGCAGGCAACGCAGGCGCAGGCATTGATGGCAAATCCCTCGCCGCTCATTGGCGCAGCCATCATCTACGTCGCGTTCCTGTGGCCGCTGGTCAGCATCGTTGCCCGTCTCGAAAAACGCTTCAGTGCCGGGAGGGGTCGATGAAAACCATTGTCAATATCCACAACCTCAACAAGTCTTATGGCAATTTCCAGGTCCTTCACGGCATCGATCTGGCAATCGGCGAAGGCGAGGTCGTGTGCGTCATCGGCCCCTCGGGCTCCGGTAAATCGACACTGATCCGCTGCATCAACCACCTGGAGAGCTTCGCAAACGACAGCCACGTCGAGGTCGATGGCATCAAGGTGGAGCGCGGGCGCAATCTGGCGCAAGTTCGCGCAGAAGTCGGAATGGTGTTCCAGTCCTTCAACCTCTTCCCGCATCTGACGGTCATGAAGAACATCATGATCGCGCCGATGCGGGTACGCGGCACACCGCCTGATGAGGCCGCCCGCAAGGCGCGCGAACTACTTGCCCGCGTCGGTATCACCGAGCAGGCGGAGAAGTATCCGGAACAGCTGTCCGGCGGCCAGCAGCAGCGAGTGGCGATCGCCCGCGCGCTGGCGATGGAGCCGCGCGTACTGCTCTTCGACGAGCCCACCTCGGCGCTCGACCCGGAGATGGTGGGCGAAGTGCTCGACGTCATGCGCACGCTCGCCGGCACCGGCGTCACCATGATCGTGGTTACGCATGAGATGGGCTTTGCCCGTCAGGTCGCCGACCGTGTCATTTTCATGGATGGCGGCCGGATAGTGGAAGCCGGCACACCCGCCGAGATATTCGACAATCCGCGGGAGGAGCGCACGAAGAGCTTCCTGCGCGCCGTTCTCAATCACTGACAATAAAGACAAGGTTCCGGAGGACCACATGGAGACGCAACGCCCACTCGACATCGACTTTGTCAGGAGCCAGTTCCCGGGGCTTCAGCATGGATGGACGTTTTTCGACAATGCCGGAGGCTCGCAGATCCTGAAGCGCGCGGTCGAGCGCATCAATACGTTCCTCTATGACAAGAACGTCCAGATCGGCGGCAGCTACGACGTGTCGCAGCAGGCGGCGAAGGCGTTGATGGAAAGCCGCGTCGCCGCCACACATCTGGTGAACGCGGCGCGACCGGAAGAAATCATCTTCGGGAGCTCGACCACGGTGCTGCTGCAGAATCTGGCGCGCGCCATGCGCAGCCAGCTTTCGGCCGGCGACGAGATCATAGTTACCATTTCGGACCACGAGTCCAATATCGGGCCTTGGGACGGGCTGCGCGACATGGGCGTCGTCGTCAAGTTCTGGCCGCTCGACACCAAGACCTATGAGCTCGACCTTGCCGATCTCGAACCACTGATGAGCGAGAAGACAAGGCTCGTCTGCGTCACCCATGTCTCCAATATTCTCGGCGCCATCAATCCGATCGCCGATATCGCGGCCATGGTGCATGCGCGCGGCGCGCGTATCTGTGTCGATGCTGTCGCCTATGCGCCGCATCGCGCCGTCGATGTCCGAGCGATGGATGTCGATTATTACGTCTTCAGCTTCTACAAGACTTACGGCCCGCACTACGCGATGATGTACGGCAAATATGATTATCTTCTGGAGCTCGATCCGCTTTATCACTTCTTCTATGGGCGCGACAAGGTTCCGGGAAAGCTGGAGCCGGGCAATCCGAACTACGAGCTCGCCTATTCGGTCACGGGGATCGTCGATTATCTCTGCGAACTCGGCGCAAAATCCGGCGCCTCGGGCTCGCCGCGTCAACTGATCCTTGCGGCCTTCGAGGCGATCACCATTCAGGAAAACGCGCTGACGGATCGGCTGCTAACCTATCTGCGCAGCCGCAACGATTGCCGCATCATTGGCGAGACGGCAAACCGCAATGGCCGGCGTATCCCGACGATCAGCTTCGTCTTCGAGGGGCGCAATTCGGAAGATATCTGCAAGGCCATGGACGCCTATAAGATCGCAATCCGTTTTGGCGATTTCCACGCGCGGCGGCTTGGCGACCATGTTGGCCTGCCACAGTACAATGGCGCCGTGCGCGTTTCCATGGTGCATTACAACACGGTTGCCGAGGTCGATCGACTGATTGCGGCGCTTGATGAAATCTTGGGGCGCGACAATGCGGGCCTGAACAAGGGGGCTGCCTGATGCATTTCGATACCATCATCAAGAACGGCACAGTCTTCACCGCGAGCGATACGTTTCGTAGCGATGTCGGGATTCGCGATGGAAAGATCGCTGCGCTGGCCGCTGGTCTTGATGATGCCGATGAGATCATCGATGCCACCGGCCTCTATGTCATGCCCGGCGGCATCGACAGCCATGTCCATATCGCCCAACCCTCGGGCGACGGGATCGTCATGGCCGACGATTTCGCGAGCGGTACCCTTTCGGCCGCCTTTGGCGGGAACACGACGATCCTGCCTTTCTGCCTGCAGGAAAAGGGCACGACGCTGCGTGAATCGCTGAAGGATTACCATGCCAAGGCCGATGGCCAGTGCCATATCGACGTATCGTTTCATCTGATCCTTAGCGATCCCACGGCCTATGTGCTCGGGCAGGAGCTTCCGGCGCTTGTCGAGGATGGCTATACCTCGCTCAAGGTCTTCATGACCTATGAGAACCTTCGCCTGCGCGACGACCAGATCCTCGATACATTGGACAGCGCCCGCCGTTCCGGCGCGCTCGTCATGGTCCATTGCGAGAATGAAGACGCAATCCGCTATCTGATCGGCAAACATGAGCGGAATGGCGATCTGGCGCCGAAATTCCACGCGCTGAGCAGGCCTGCCGCGGCTGAGCGCGAGGCGACGCATCGGGCGCTTTCGCTTGCCGAAATCGTCGATACGTCGATTGTCATCGTCCATGTCTCGAACCGCCAGGCGATGGAAGAAATCGAGCGGGCCCGCAAGCGCGGCGGCAAGGTCACGGGCGAAACCTGCCCGCAATATCTGCTGTTGACGGCAGACGATCTCGATGCTGCCGAGCTTGAGGGCGCGAAATTCGTTTGCTCGCCGCCGCCGCGGGACAAGGAAAGCCAGATTGCCTGCTGGGAAGGCCTGCAGAATGGCACGTTCGAACTTTTCTCGTCCGATCATTGCCCCTTCCGTTACGAGGATGAGGGAGGCAAGCTCAACGAGAAGGGCAAGCGGAATTTCCGTTGGATTCCAAACGGCATTCCCGGCGTCGAGACGCGGTTGCCCATTCTGTTTTCGGAAGGGGTGAGCAAAGGCCGGATCGATATCAACCGCTTTGTGGCGCTGTCATCCACCAATCATGCCAAGCAATATGGCCTCTATCCGCAGAAGGGCACGATCGCGATCGGCTCGGATGCCGATATTGCCCTCTGGGATCCGTCGAAGAAGGTGACCATCACCAACGACATCCTGCATCACGGCGCCGATTACACACCCTATGAAGGTCTTGAGGTCGAGGGCTGGCCCGTGCGCGTCATCCTGCGTGGCGCGACCATCGTTGATGGAGAGGCGTTCACCGGCGCTGCGGGTCAGGGTGCCTATCTTCGCCGGGCGAAAGTTGGCGTCGTATCGCAAAATAGATAAATGCGAAAACGCTCTTTGGTTTTGCGTAGCTTGGCGAAGTATGGTGGTTGAAAGCTGGAGAGCGGCTGAGGGTGCTACCGCAGAGCCATAGCCCTTTCCCGTTCTCGGCGTTTTCGCATTTTGGGGGAAGCCGATGCAGGTCTTTGCCTTGGCACGAAAGCGGCCATCGAAGGCGCAACTGTTGTAGAGAAGTCTGCCAAGGGGCATTTCATCATCGGCCGGTCGCGTGCAAGGTGGCCAAGGATCGCTTCGGGAGCACCTATTTGCTTGTAGCTACACGGAACGATTGTCGTCATACTACGCTCAACGTCGGTTGAGGAGCAGGGCAGACCATGGACAAGTTAGGCCCGGTAGCGTTTGGACTGATCATAAGCGTTCTCGGCATCACATCAGCTCAAGCGTTTCCGGCAATTAGTCCACCCGGGATCCAATTGCCGCAGCAAACAGAAACCGTGCAATGGCGTCACGGAGGCGGCGGCGCATACGGCGATTACGGTGTAATCGTCGGCGGCGCATTAACACGGCCTCGCTACGGTACCTACGGGGCTACATATTACGGCTCGTTCTACGGGTATCAGCGCCGGCCAGATAGCTCTTATTGGCCGTACCGCGGGTATGAACCGTCAGTCGCCTATGAGGGCGGCGGCCATGTGAGTTGGTGCTATGCGCGCTATCGTACGTACAGGGCATTCGACAATACGTTCCAGCCGTACTACGGCCCCCGTCGCGAATGTGTCGGACCATATCGATGGCGCTAATCGCCTATCTCCTACCGCCAGGTGCCCCTAGTCTACGTTCGAACGCCCTTCTGGCGGATTCGAGCGTTATTGCGGCGATGCCGTTCGCCTCTCTGTATGCGACGTCCACGCCCCATCGATTTCTCAATCAGTTGCAGCGATCTGAGGTTGATCTACGGGCCGTCAAATGCGCTCACCGACGAGTACCTGACGAGCTCATTGTGAGGCCTTGATGCGGGCGACATAGGCCCATGGCATCAGGGTATCGATGTCTTTGACGAGGTGGCCATTTGCGAGGCGGGTGAAGAGGTCGCACAGATAGGCGCAGGGTTCAACGCCGTTCATCTTGCAAGTGCCGATCAGCTGGCAAACCCGGCCCAATTACGGCCCCCTTCATCGTGCCCCGCAAAGAGGGCATTGCGGCGGTTCATGGCCGGACGGCGGATCGCGTTTTCCACCAGGTTGGAGTCGATATCGACGTGGCCGTCGTCCAGGAACAGCCGGAAGCCGTCCTGCCGTGTCAGCATATAGGCCAGGGCTTTTCCGAGGTCAGACTTGCGTGAGAGACGCTTGGCTTGCGCTGCCAGCCAGGTGAAGAACGCGTCCACCAGCGGGAGGGACAGGTGCTGTCGAACTGCCCGCCGATGATCGGGATCTGAGCCCCGGATACTGTCTTCGATCTTGTAGAGCGCGGCGATCCGCAGCAGCGCCTCGTCGACGATGGGCGATCCACTCTTTGGCGTGGCCTTGATCAGCTTTCTGCGTCCGTGCGCCCAACAGAAAGCCAGTTTCAACGGGTCACCGCCCACCCGGTCCGACGTGGCGAGGTGAGAGTAACCACCGTAGGCATCGACCTGGATTGTCCCGTTAAACCCTTCGAGGATTTCAGCGGCATATTCGCCTTTACGCCCATGTCGATAATGGAACACCACGCCCGGCGGCGCGGAGCCATTCCAGCCGCGATCGTCACGCAACACGGCCCAGAGATAACCGGTCTTCGTCTTGCCTCGCCCCGGATCCAACACCGGAGCCGTGGTCTCATCGACATAGAGCCGCGTGCTTTCCAACAGTAGCCGTTTTGCCATGTGGTCGACCACCGGTGCGATTTCGCTGCCCGTGCGCCCCATCCAATCGGAAAGGACCGTGCGGTCTATCGGCACCCCGTGTCGCGCCATGACCTCAGCCTGCCGGTTGAGCGGCATATGTTCGGAATGCTTGGAGACGGCAATCTCAGCCAGAAGGGCTTCGGTCGGGCAGCTCCCTTCCAAAAGATGTGCCGGCGCTCTCGCCTGGACGACGCCCGTTCGACCCTTGGGGCATGCGTATTTCGGGCGGATCGTGACGATCACCTCGTAGCGCGCCGGAATCCGGTCGAGCCGTTCCGTCCGATCCTCGCCAATCCGGACCATGTTGCCGCAACCGCAGGGACAAACGATGCTCTCGGGCTCGATCACTCTCTCGACCCGTGGCAGGTGTTCGGGCAGTGCACGGGCCTTACGCTCCTTGCGAGGAACCGCCTTGTCCGGAAGCCCTATATATCGGTCCATGGTTGCCTCCATTCGATATTTGGGCCCCCGGTTCCAATCGTGAGCCCGTATTTCCATCTTATCGGGGGCAACCAACCCAGCCAGCATCATCTTGCATAAAGTTGCCGGGGGCAGTCGCACCGCGATTACCCCATGTGTAGCCGCTTGCCGCAAATTCGATCCGACGCCTCCCAAACAACGACGAGCGCTGCCCGCACGTCATCACCGTAAACCCGCCACCCTGCCCGATCGCGGAACGTTTTCGAATTTGCATTGACGTTAATTTTGGCCTCTTTCGCGGCCGTGACAAAGGCGGCTCTGGTGCTTGTGGCAAGCGGCTCTCACGCAAGAATCGCAAGCGACCTTCCACGCGTCGTTTGGCTTAACCTCCGGTCATCGCTCGGCCATGCGGGCCGACAGGCTTTGTCGTCAACCAGCAGTCACAGCGTAATAGCGAGCCGCCGGCAAATCGACCCGCTATTTGTCTTCCGGTTGCTTTTCTAGGACGTAGAGGCCCACGTCGATGGTCCCCGCCTTAAAGCCCGCAGCGCAGTAACACATGTAATAGTCCCACAAGCGGTAGAACTTCTCGGAATAGCCCATTGCTTTGATATTGGGCCAAGCAGCCAGGAATCGCTCTCGCCATTCGAGGAGCGTCCTCGCATAATCCATGCCGAAATATTCGGATTGTGCCAACCGAAGGCCGGTGCGCGCGGCCTGTGTCCGGATGACCGCTTTTGTCGGCAGCATGCCACCGGGGAACACATGGCGCTGAATGAAGTCTGACGTGCGACGATAGGCGGCAAACCGGTTCTCGTCGATGGTAATGACTTGGAGTACAGCATGTCCGCCTGGGCGAAGCCGTTTATGCAGCGTTTTGAAGAATACGGGCCAGTAAGCCTCGCCTACCGCTTCTAGCATTTCAATCGAAACAATCCGGTCGTAGGTTCCGGTCACATCCCTGTAGTCTTTCAGTTCAATCCTAACAGTTTCGTGGAGCCCTTCGGCTCGAATGCGCCCTGTCGCAAATGCCAATTGCTCAGAGGAAAGCGTGACGCCGCTTACCATCGCACCGGCACGGCCAAGCCTTTGGGCCAGCGATCCCCAGCCGCAGCCAATCTCCAGAACACGCTCCCCGCCCTTGAGCTTCAGCAGCTCTTCTACCCGCTCGAGTTTTGCTGTTTGCGCGCCTTCCAGGCCTAGGTTCGGCTCCAAATAGAGTGCGGACGAGTAGGTCATGCTCGGATCGAGCCACTGTCTGTAAAACGCGTTGCCGAGATCGTAGTGGTAGGCGATGTTCTTTCGGCTTCCGGCCTTACTGTTTGCATGCAGCGTGTGACGAAGCCGATTTAACAGCCTAGCGATTGCATTACCCGAAATCCTTCTATCAAGGAGATCGATGTTACGGGCGGTCAGCTCCAGGAAGGCTTCCAAATCCGGCGTCGTCCAATCCCCATCAATGTAGGCCTCGGCGAAGCCCAGATCACCGCGTGTCGCAAGCCGCTTGATGGTGCGCCACTTGCGAATGACGATCGTCGCGGACGGTCCCGGCCGGGTGCCGGTTTTCTCAACCCGTTCTAAGGATGGAAGAACCACTGTAATTTTACCGGTATCTATCGAAGAAACGGCGGCAACTATTGCCTTCGCGAGAAGCCCGTCCTTGGTTAAAGTCCTGTTGATGGCTCTCTTAAGTATTCTTGCCAGGGCTACCACGATTATTTCCCGAAAATCTCATTGTTGCTTGCGAGGACTTGTGCGTCTATGCCTCGACCACTGATACGCCAAAAGCAGGTCAGGTGGTGTCCCGGTAGCTTGATGTCTTGGGTGGGGGCGGGCTGGTTCGGAAGCTTGCGCCCTTCAGCCATAGCCTGAGTGCCTCCCAGTGGATACAGGCCATCACCTTCAACGTCATGAAAGGGAACCGCAGGAGGCAGCGAGCGAGGTTGGCGTCGGTCAGCGGTGCCGCGTCGGCGTTGAACGTGGCGGCCAGCACCGGTTGCCCGCCAGCAGTCTCGTGGATGCGCACCCGCACGGTTTTGCCGGGCGGCAAGATACGGAAGTGGTAGCGCAGCCCCATGCCCATGAAGGGCGACACGTGAAAGATTTTCGTCCTCCTCTGGCGGATACCGGCTGGACTTTCCTCGCCCGGAAGCACCGGCGCCACATAGTTATGCCGCTCGCCGAAAGTGTTGCGCACGGCGTAGATGATCGCGATCAATCGCTCGTTCTCATCATAGGCGAAGTAGGTCGCGAGCGGGTTGAAGGCGTATCCGAACATACGCGGATAGGCGAGCAGCAGGATCCGTGCCGCCGGCTTCTCGAGTCCGGCGTGTGCCAGCAGGCGATCGACAAACTGGCGCAGCATCTCGTCCTTCTCGTCGACGTGATCACGCTCGTGAAAGGAAATGATGCCAGGCCGATTGACCGACAGCAGGCTGGAGAGCTCGGCAAGATCGCCAAGGCGGTCGATATCCACTAACAAGGAAAAGACGCTGTAGCTGAAGCGATGGCCGAAGGGACTGAGCCGCTGGTGCATGACCTTACCTGGAAAGAGCGTGCCGGCCGCCGCGGGCGGCGGGCCGTTGTTGGCCATGCTCGTGATGCGGTTTTCCCTCATTCTTTACCCCTTGCCGAGTCCGTCACCGGGAAGGCTGCCAGCGCACATTCTTGCACAATAGCCCACCCAGAATGCAGCCGCGGGTGAGAAGCGATTTGTCGGAGACCCGCACGGTGACCGAAAATGTGCGGTCTCGTTTCGGGTCATAAGCAGTCCCTGCTAGTGTATCGGACGATTTCGGCTGAAGGGACATGACCAGGCGATCGCCGGCCTCTTCACCCTTGGTGGTATCGCGGATCCACAGATTGGTCGCGCAGATATTGCTGCCGCAGGGTGCTATGCGCACACGCGCGTTTCCGTCGTCGCGTAGCCAGATACCGCTCGGATCGGCGGATTGCTGCGCCTGCACTGCGGCTGTCGATATCAAGGCGGCATACGTAGTCAGAACCGCTATCCTCATCGGTCCATTCTCCTTCTTTTCGTGACATACGCACGGGCAAGTCGATCGGTTCACTCGAGGTGATCCGCCGAGGCGGTGATGCCGTAGAGAATGTCGACACCATCGGGGGGACACCATATGAAAACCATGATCACGGCCTATCTGGCGACAGGCGTCGCTTTCCTGACTGTCGACGCCATCTGGCTTACGACGATGGCAGATATGCTCTACCGACCGCGTCTGGGCGATAAGCTTGCGCCGCAGTTCCACCTGGCCCCGGCAATCTTCTTCTATTTGACCTATGTCGCCGGCATTGTATTCTTCGCCGTGCTTCCGGCTCTCGGGAAAGGCGGTCTTTGCAGGGCTGCACTGAACGGCGCCGTGCTTGGTCTTATGGCCTATGGGACCTATGACCTCACCAATCAGGCTACGTTGAAGGACTGGCCACTGGCCATCACGCTTGCCGATATTCTCTGGGGCGCCTTCGTAACTGCCGTTGGCGCATCAAGCGGCTTTTGGGCCGCCAGCCGGCTCGGATGATTGCTCGGCCTGCGCAAGGAGGTTGGAGAAAATAAGGGCGACGAAAGCTGTAAGGGTGCAGCCGCTGATGAGATTAAGCCGCGCCAGAGCGTAATATTCGGCCGCGTCATACCACGCTAGCGGCGGCCCATAGGCATCGTGCCACACTAGAAAGACGCCGAAGGCGACTGCGGTCAGCGCCAACCCGATAAGGCGTTCGTGCGGGCGAAACAGCAAGAGGGCGATCACCGCGCAGGGAACGAGGAAGATCTCGACCCCGGATGCCGTGCCGAAGAGCCAAGCCGAAAGTACCGTATTACCGATACCCGCCAGCGGCAGGAGCGCCCGGGCGGCGACGCAGTTCCAACGTGCAACGGCGGGCACGACGAGAAAGAACGGCGTTGAAAGGAAAGTGAACCAGGCGGGCGTTATGTCGGCGCTAACCAGCCAGAAAAGGTAAAGCGGATAAAACGGCTGGTTCGAGGCAATCAGAAGTGAAATGACGTTCCCTGCAGCGACACGTGGGTCTGGGTGGCGAGCGTAGGCTCGCACGATCTTTGTAAGTGTTCTGAAAAGGGAGGTCACGGCCGTGCGCTGGCGGGTCGCAGGCGATAGTGGCTGACACCCCATTCCTCGCCATTGGCATGGCCGAAAAGCCCGGCCGTTGCGAGAAAGAATATCCGCCAGCGCCTCATCCAGAGCGCCGCATCTTGCCCGTAGGTCGCCTCAAAAATGGCGCGGATGATGTGGCGGTTCCGGTCGAAATTATCTAGCCAGTCAATCGCCGTGCGTTCGTAATGTTTTCCGCTCCAGCGCCAGTCCCTTTCGACAATGAAGCTGTCGCTAAATTCTCGGACCAGCTCGTGGCTCGGCATGATGCCGCCGGTGAAGAAATACTGGGCGATCCAATCCGCCTTGTCGGCATGGTCGAAACGGTAAGCGGTCTTGCGATGGGAAAAGATATGCAGGAAGAGCCGGCCGTCGTCACGGATCCAGACGCGCACCCGTTCAAGCAGCGACTTCCAGTTGGACATATGCTCGAACATCTCGACGGAGACGATCCGGTCAAAGGTATTGTCGGGAGCAAAGCTATTCATGTCAGCGGTGATGACCGTCAGGTTCAGAAGACCGCGCCGTTTGGCTTCAGTCTCGATATAGCTGCGTTGCGATGAAGAATTCGAAACGGAGACGATGCGGGCCGACGGGTAACGCTCGGCAATGAACAGCGAGAGGGAGCCCCAGCCGCAACCGAGATCCAGAATATCCTGTCCGTCCGCAAGGTCTGCATGAATGCGGGTTTCATCCAGCGCCGCAATCTCAGCTTCCGCTAGCGTGCTGTTGGGTGAGGTATAAAGGCACGAGGAATATTTGCGGCGCGGACCGAGCGTCAGCGCAAAGAACGCCGTCGGTAGGTCGTAATGCTGCGCGTTGGCTTCATCGGTGTGAACGGCGATCGGCCATCCGGTCATCGATTGCGCAAACTCGCGATCCGTCACACCGCCTCCGTCCGCCAGAAGCTTGCGCCTGCGACCGACGAACCGGCTGATGACGAAGCGCAAGGCGTCATCAGGAAGCGGCAGCTGCTCGGCGGCAGCGACAAGATTCATGTCAGCTTTCCCCGTTTTGCAAGCCAGGCCAGAAAGCATTGACGCGATTGGCGTAGGCGGAGAAGGCCGCGCCGCGTGAGCGCATCATATGCGCTTCGAGCGGCGGAATTCCCGAGACATGCACGAGCAGCAAATACATGAAGGCGGGACCGACAAGCGCCAGCCAACCCCAGCCCCATACCCCTGCGGGGCCGATAGCGATGACTGCATATCCGGTCCATCCGAGCCACTGGAAGAAGTAGTTCGGATGGCGCGAGAGGCTCCACAAGCCCTCGTCACAGATCCCTCCGCGGTTCGCGGACTTACCGCGAAATCGCGCCAACTGCGCATCGGCGAAGCCTTCTCCGACTATGGCTATAACAAGGATGGCAATGCCGGCGAAATCACTCCATTGCAGGCCCGTTGAAGGGTTTCGTGCGGCGATGAAGATGGTTGCAGTTAAGAGTAGCGCGGCTCCTGCCTGTATCTGCAGGAACAGGTACAAACGTAAACGCCAGCTTTTGCCCCATTCCTCACGCAGTTTGACATATCGTGGATCCTCTCCGCCCTGTAGGGTGCGCTGCAGGATATGGAGGCCTAGGCGGCAGGACCATAACCCGGCGGGGGCGGCGACAACGAGCCGCCGCTGCCATTCTCCCTCCCAGCCATCGACCGGGACGAGCGATGCTGACAGGCCGGTAGCTCCGACGAGAAACGACCAGACTACGTCGATCCAGCCGGATGCCGCGCTTCTTACCACGGCAAACCAGACAGCAGTCATCGCAAGAGAAACAGCGGCTGCCAGCAGGATGAAAAGCGCGGTCGCCGCCACGGCTCAGATCCCGAAGATCGGCTGCAGCATGCGGCCGATAAAGCTTTTGAACCGCATCTTTCCCTCCATGGCGGCAAGGCAGATGCACTCGCCATTCTTGTCGACAATAGGTTGATGCTCGGCATCTTCATTCATTTCCGCAAGATCACCAGGGCGGAAAGTGCCGAACCGATCTGAGAACGAGCCCGAGACGACATAGGTGAATTCCGTGCCGACATGTCCGTGATCGGGGAGGGCGCGGCCCGGGCTAACCTTGAGCAGGATGAGATTGGCATCCGGATCGTGCGGCACGCCGACCCGGCTCATCCTCATGCCGGGGCCGATCCAGCGCCAGCGCCCGATTGCGCAGCCGCGCAGGGCCTTTGGCAGGGGAATGCCCTCGATCTCCACCGGCACAAGTGGCGGCAGAACGAGAGAGTGTCCCGCGTCCTCATCATCGAGCATTGCAAGCACATCACTCAGCGCGGTGGGCGAAAGCGTCGTTGGTTCTATTTCTTCCAGCAGGGCACCGCCGAGCGCCTCATGTTCGCGAACGCGAGAGCGGCAGGCCGGGCAAGATGCCAGATGCGCCTCGACCGCGATGGCCGGACCTGCGGCAAGCGTGCCGGCCGCAATGCGCATCAAGGTTTCGTCGGTTGCGTGGTGTGTGATCGTCATGATTTGTCTTCCAGCAGCGCGCGCAGGCGGTTCATTGCCAGGCGTGTTCTAGATTTTACCGTGCCAAGCGGGATGCCCAGTTCATCGGCGATTTCGGCTTGCGATTTCTCGTTGAAATAGGAAAGGCGGATGATCGTTTGCTGCTCCGGTGAGAGCGTGGTTAGCGCCCGGCGCACCAACGCGTCCCGCTCGGCCCCAATCAATCCCTCCTCAAGCGTTTCCGGTGTATTCTCGGGATCGGGCGGCAGAGCTGAGGGATTGCGCTGGCGGCGCACGTGGTCGATGCGCATGTTGCGGGCTATCGTAAAGATCCATGTGGCAACACCCGCCCGCGCAGGGTCAAAATACGAAGCCTTGCGCCACACCGTCAGCATCGTCTCCTGCATGAGCTCCTCGGCCATGCCCGACGAGGGCGTCCAGCGCAGAAAGAAGGTTTTCAGCTTCGGCCCGAAATGGCGGAAAAGCCGCGCAAAGGCCTGTCGGTCGCGGTCTTGAGCAATCTGAACCATCATCTCTGCGAGCGCATCGGGTGAAGGCGCCTGCTGTACATCCCTCGAACTCACCACGGCAAGTCGCCGGCCTCTCGGCACGCCTGGTCTGCGATCCATCTCAATGGAGCTCGAAACTTCATTCATGCATCCTTTTACGCGGCGGTCTCCAAAGCGGATCACACGTGCAGAAATCGCTTGTAGTGATCCGCCAGAAGCCGCTCTTCGTACACGTTACTATAAGGTTTCGACAATATCGACAGCTGCAGAAGGATCGACATGCGCCATTTTCCTCAATCGGACCGGCCGATGAAGATTGCTGTTGTTGGCACGGGCATCGCCGGTCTTTCCGCTGCTTGGCTTCTTTCGAAACGTCATGAGGTGACGGTCTTTGAGGCTGACAATCGCGTCGGCGGTCATTGTCACACCGTCAATGCAGGCGGTGTCCCGGTCGATACGGGCTTTATCGTCTATAATGAAACGACTTATCCAAACCTGACGGCACTATTTGCGCATCTTGATGTCTCGACCAAGGCCTCGGACATGTCCTTTGCCGTTTCGATTGACGGAGGACAACTTGAATATGCAGGAACGAACCTTGCCGGTCTATTTGCCCAGCGCCGTAATCTTGCAAACCCACGGTTCTGGTCGATGCTGCGCGACCTCGTGCGCTTTTACCGCGAGGCGCCGAGCGGCGTGCGAAATCTCGATCCATCCGCGAGCCTCAACGACTATCTTGATAGCGCAGGCTTTGGCCGAGCCTTTCGAGAGGATCATCTATATCCGATGGCGGCTGCAATCTGGTCAACACCGGCGCTGGAGATCGGCAATTATCCGGCGCATTCCTTCGTAAGCTTCTGCGAGAACCACGGCCTTCTGAAATTCGTGCGTCGGCCGATCTGGCGCACGGTGGTCGGCGGAAGCAGCGCCTATGTCGAGCGGCTGTCCGCGCCCTTCCGCGATCGCATTCGTACCAATGCCCCGGTGAGGTCGATTCGTCGTGTGAATGGTGCGGTGGAGGTTTTCGTGCCCGGCGTACAACCAGAGTGGTTCGACCATGTCGTGATTGGTACTCATGCCGATGAAGCACTCGCTATGCTGGCCGACCGGTCGCAGCGCGAGGCGGAACTGCTGAGCGTTTTTGCCTATGGCGATAACGAAACCGTACTCCATGGGGATGAAAGCCTGTTGCCCCGCCGCCGACGCGTCTGGGCGAGTTGGAACTATCTGGCATGTTCGGGGCGTGATGGCGCCGCGCGGCAAAAGCCCTGTGTCACCTACTGGATGAACCGACTGCAGGGTATCGCCGAACCGCGCTCCTTCTTCGTGACGCTCAGCCCGCTGCATGACCCGGCCGCAGACAAGGTGATCTGGCGCGGCCGCTACAAGCATCCCTTGTTCAACGCAGCCACGCTTGCAGCGCAGAAACAGCTTTGGTCGCTCCAGGGTGAAGCCAACACCTGGTTTTGCGGCTCCTACTTCGGATCCGGTTTCCATGAGGATGCGATCCAGGTCGGCCTTGCAGTCGGCGAAAACCTGGGCGGTATCGCTAGGCCGTGGTCTGTCGACGGGGAATCGGATCGCATATTTCGAACGGTCGGTGCGCGATCATGAGTTTCCGTGTGAGTGTGTGTCTCGTCGAAGAGCCACCCACAAGCGACCCTCTTAACCGAGAATGCTGAAGCGAGAAACGTGTCCGACATGAGTAAACAGTCCGTTCTGATAAACACAGCAATGGCGATAATTCCCGTAGTTATGGTTTCGCTGCTCGGCCAATTGGCCACCTACCCAAATATTGCTGGTTGGTATTCTGGACTGCTCAAGCCAGCCTTTAATCCACCGGCTTGGATTTTTGCGCCTGTTTGGACCGCACTGTATATTCTGATGGCTTGGGCGGCATGGCGTGTATTGACGATGCCTTCAGATCGCCTTGGCCGTAGCACTGCGCTTGTCTTCTTCTTCACCCAGCTTGCTATGAACGCTGGATGGTCCTGGATGTTTTTCGGACTGCGCTGCCCCCTGGCAGGTTTGATCAATATCGTGCCGCAACTGCTGGTGATCGTGCTAACGCTTACATTCTTCTTTCGGCTGGACCGAGTTGCGGGAATGAGCCTCGTGCCGCTTGCCGCATGGGTTTGTTTCGCGACCTTGTTAAACTTCGAGATCTGGCGGCTAAATGGCTAATTCTCAACCTCTCGATCGTGCCGGCTCGAGCGACATGGCGCCTATTGTGGTCTGGTTCCGCGAGGACCTTCGTCTTGGAGATAATCCAGCATTTTATCACGCTGCAGCAACGGGGCGGCCGCTGGTGTGCCTCTTTATAGACGAAGTCGCTGGACCAGATGTGCGGCCATTGGGCGGTGCTGCGCGATGGTGGTTGCATGGCTCGCTGTTGGAGTTGGACAAATCATTGCGCGAACGTAGCGGACGCCTGCTTTTGTTTCGCGGCGTTGCCGGAGAGATCGTGCCCCTCGTCGTTGCTGCTTGTCGGGCCATCGCAGTTTTCTGGAACCGTCGATATACCGAAGCAACGCGCCGGATTGACGAAGATCTGAAAAAGTCCTTCAGACAGCAATGCATTGACGCCAGAAGCTTCAATGGCAATCTGTTATACGAGCCCTGGACACTGTCGACGAGTGCCAAGGCACCGTTTAGGGTGTTTTCGGCATTTTGGCGTGAGGCGCAAGCTTCTGGTGAACCGGACCCACCATTGCCCGTCCCGGAACGACCGCATTTTTATGCCATTCCACACGAGGTCGAGGTACAAAGCCTGCGGCTTGAAGATCTGCGCCTGGAGCCTGCCGCACCCGACTGGGCGCGCGGTTTACGCACAGCATGGCGGCGCGGTGAGCGTGGCGCCCACACACGCTTGAACAACTTTATCGGCGGTGGCCTTGCACATTACGAAGACTCGCGCGACCGGCCCGATCGGCTGGCGACGTCGCGCCTTTCACCCTATCTGCGCTTTGGCAACATTTCAGCTCGTCAGATCTGGCACCAAGCGAGCATTGCCCCCAACGCGCGAGGTCCAGCGCAGACTACGCGTAGTCTCAAGAAATTCCAGTCAGAGCTTGGCTGGCGCGAATTCTCATATCATCTACTCTATCACAATCCCGATATTGCAAAACGAAACCTGCAGAAGAAATTCGATCGCTTTGCCTGGCGCACCGACCCCGAGGCGCTAGTGGCATGGCAGCAGGGCAGGACGGGATATCCACTCGTGGATGCCGGCATGCGGGAGTTATGGAACACCGGCTACATGCATAATCGCGTGCGCATGGTGGTTGCATCTTTCCTCGTGAAGGATCTTTTGATCGACTGGCGTGAGGGCGAATCCTGGTTCTGGGACACGCTGATCGATGCGGATGCCGCCAACAACCCCGCAAGCTGGCAATGGGTGGCCGGCTCGGGAGCGGATGCCGCCCCGTTCTTCCGTGTCTTCAATCCCGTGTTGCAGGGTGAGAAGTTCGACCCCGATGGCGACTATGTGCGTCGGTGGTTGCCGGAGCTGGCGCACCTGTCCGCGAAATTCATTCACCGTCCATGGGATGCGCCCGACCTGCTTCGACGGCGTGTAGTTGATGTATATCCCGATCGAATCGTCGATCATGGCAAGGCACGCAAACGGGCGCTACAAGCTTGGTCCGAATTGAGCTGAATCTCTCTGATCCCTTCCGACGCCGGTTGCGCCAACGTCACCGTCGGCGAATGTGAAGATCGTGTCAAGATGCATGGCAGCGCGTAGCTTTGGTTGCGACAATAGCGCGCTCGGCCGCACTTTTTTCGAACAGCGCCTGGGCAACCTGGCTCTGATCGCCTGGCGCGAGGTCCGCTCGCTCATGCCGATTAGCACGTTGCCTTTGCCGATTGGCATGACGTCATCGGCATATGTTCGCATCTCCGCAAGCGTTTCTTCCGGCGCAACTGGAATGGCGACGATCAAGTTTTGAGGCGCCCTGGCTTCTCATAGCAATTAGTGCCGCTATTGCGGTCCCTCCCGTCGCCAGACCATTATCGACAATGATGGCACGCATCCCTTCGGCGCCCGGTCGTCGAGATAAATCGCGCGTCGAAGTTCGATCTCGCCGAGTTCACGTTGTCGAGTGGCTGCCTCGTCGGCCTGATGCAAATCAATGCCGGTTTCACGATCTGGTGTACCTTTGGCGGCATTTGGACGATCTCGTCGAGTCCGTAGCCATCCTGATCAACTGCACGCTCCGGCGTCGGGTCGCCTCGAAAAATGCCCGTTTGCAGACCGCAAGCGACCCTCGCCTTTCACTCTTTACTATTTGACGATGTGCGCATTCCAGTGTGGGTCTGCATCAGATCGCTCTGCGAATGGGCTGATCGCATAGCGGCTGACGTGAGATCATCGCGTTCTCGGAGCCCGCTGTTGAAGAGCCGCGCCACCAGCACGGTTAGCTTTCCGATAGCGACCGGGTCTCTGGAAACTCCCCTTGTCTGGGAGATTTCCTTGACGACACTCGCGCACAAACGCGCCTCCTCCTTTGTTGGCAAAGACGTCGGATTCATTTCTCACTCCGGGAACGGCCCGCCCGACGGGCGGGCCTGGCTGATCCACCTAGAAGTCCATGCCGGCGCCAGCGGGGATCGCCGGAGCGGCTTCCTTCTTGGGTTTTTCGGCGATCATGGCTTCCGTCGTCACCAGCAGGCCGGCAACGGAGGCTGCGTCCTGAAGCGCGGTGCGCACGACCTTGGCCGGGTCAATGACGCCCTGTGCGTAGAGATCACCATACTCGCCGGTCTGGGCGTTCCAGCCGTAGGAGAAGTCGGACTTCTCGCGCAGCTTGCCGACGATGATCGAACCTTCTGCGCCGGCATTCTCGGCGATCTGACGGACAGGGGCCTCGATCGCACGTCGGACGATGTCGACTCCGACACGCTGGTCCGGGTTTGCCACATCAAGATTGTCGAGCGCCTTAATGGCCCGCAGCAGTGCCACGCCACCGCCCGGCAGAATGCCTTCCTCAACCGCCGCGCGGGTCGCATGCAACGCGTCGTCGACACGGTCCTTCTTTTCCTTGACTTCGACTTCGGTCGAACCGCCGACGCGAATGACAGCCACGCCGCCAGCGAGCTTGGCAAGACGTTCTTGCAGTTTCTCCCGGTCATAGTCGGAGGTGGTTTCCTCGATCTGCGCGCGGATCTGCGCAACGCGGCTGTCGATCTCGGCCCTGGAACCGACGCCATCGATGATCGTCGTGTTCTCTTTCTCGATCGCGACCCTCTTGGCACGCCCAAGCATGTTCAGCGTCACGTTCTCCAGTTTGATGCCGAGGTCTTCGGAAATGACCGTGCCGCCGGTCAGGATGGCAATATCTTCCAGCATAGCCTTGCGCCGATCGCCGAAGCCCGGAGCCTTGACGGCAGCAATCTTCAGGCCACCACGCAGCTTGTTGACGACCAGCGTAGCGAGTGCCTCGCCTTCGACGTCCTCGGCGATGATGAGAAGCGCCTTGCCGGACTGCACGACGGCTTCGAGAAGCGGGAGCATCGATTGCAGGTTCGAGAGCTTCTTCTCGTGGATGAGGATACAAGGATCTTCGAACTCGACCCGCATCTTGTCAGCATTGGTGACGAAGTAGGGGCTGAGATAGCCGCGATCGAACTGCATGCCTTCGACGACTTCGAGCTCGGTTTCGGCGGCTTTGGCTTCCTCCACGGTGATGACGCCTTCGTTGCCGACCTTCTCCATTGCTTCAGCAAGGTAACGGCCAATCTCGGAATCACCGTTAGCGGAGATCGTGCCGACTTGGGCGATCTCGGAATTGTTGGAGATCTTGCGCGCGTTGGTCTTCAGTTCCTTGACGACAGCGTCGACGGCAAGGTCGATGCCGCGCTTCAGGTCCATTGGGTTCATGCCGGACGCCACCGCCTTGGCACCTTCCCTGACGATTGCCTGGGCAAGCACCGTCGCGGTCGTTGTGCCGTCGCCAGCGAGATCGTTGGTCTTCGAAGCCACCTCGCGCAGCATCTGCGCGCCCATGTTCTCGAACTTGTCCTCAAGCTCGATTTCTTTGGCGACCGTTACGCCATCCTTGGTTATGCGCGGCGCGCCGGAGGACTTGTCGATAACGACGTTACGACCCTTCGGGCCAAGTGTCACCTTCACAGCATTGGCAAGCACATCCACCCCACGCAGCATTCGTTCACGGGCATCGGTGTGGAACTTGACTTCTTTCGCAGCCATTTCTTTAACTCCTCAATAGGCAGCTAATTTAACTGATCGGTCGGCCTTCAGGCGGCCTGCTTCTGCTCTGCCGGGGCTTCGATGATGCCCAAGGCATCGCTTTCCTTCATGATCAGCAGGTCTTCGCCGTTGATCTTGATCTCAGTGCCGGACCATTTGCCGAACAGGATGCGATCGCCAGCCTTGACGTCGAGCGGCTGGACCTGGCCGGCATCGTTACGCGCGCCGGGTCCGACGGCGATGACCTCGCCTTCCTGTGGTTTTTCTTTGGCGGTATCGGGAATGATGATGCCACCCTTGGTTTTTTCTTCGGACTCAACCCGGCGGACAAGAATGCGATCATGAAGCGGTCGGAACGACATGTTTTCCTCCGATGGACAAACAATGATGACGTTGTTCCCCTGGCCGAACCGGATGACCAGTCCGGGCGGGAGCAAAACCTCAGTCGAGCGTTTTGCGCGAAATGATCTGGTTTTGCGATTTTTCGATTTCAAGAGGTCAAAACAAAAAAATGGCTCTCTTCAGAGGCGGCTGCTAACACGCTGGAAAAAAACAACAACAGGGGTCTTTACGTTTGAAAATCCGTTGCTGGCCTCAAAATTTTGCGCCACATTCGCCAGTGTCACTAAACGGAGATGAAGCATGGGATTTTCATCGGATCTGGAGTGTCAGCTCAATGGCTTCGGCCTCACCACTGCCCATAAACTCTACCGCATTCCTGATTTTGAATCCGTGCTGCAACCCTTCGTTTGGCAAGATTGCTCCCGATTTTCCTGCGATGCAGAAGTTCCTTGATTACTGGCGGGCCAATCTCGATGGGTGCTGCGTTCCATCCGCTATACGCATCAGCGCCTGACCGGACAGAACGAATGGTGCCGCGTCGAAGGCGAGTTCAAGCTGCACTGAGACTTGAATTTCCGGATTCTTCGGTTCTTGGCTTTTTTCGTGACGCAGGTTTGATGAGCCCGGCCTATCGCACGTCACCGGTCTCCGTGTGATGATGGGTCGCGGAAGCCAGTTGCTCCAGACTGCTTGCGTAGGTCGTCGGAATTTAGGGGCTCATCTTGTGACTGAACTGTTTTCGAGACATCACAACATCCTCCATGAAGAACGTCTCTGTTTCGATCGCTTTGGAGGCCCCGCTAGAAGAGCGGGGCAAGCGTTGGGACTGAAGGGTTGAGGCAAATGCCTCTGGCCGATAAAGGCGGTTGCCGGTCATTCGTTCCGGCGTTGTCGGATCAGAAATGTCGGTGAGCGGTTTCCGATAAGCCGTGGCCGCTCGCTCGCCTGATAACGCTTCGAGCCGTAAAGCCCGCCTCTAGGCATGCCGCGAGAAAGAGTTCTTTACTTACCGCGGGAGGAGTTTGTCGATTGAGGGCATTTCGGCAGCTCGCTACTGCTGCGTCGTGATACGCACCGTGTACCTTGGGCCAATCGTCCTCAAGAAAGTCCAAGGTGTCGTGGATACTTTGGAACGACTTCTCAGTGCCATTCGGAAGCCGAACATTTACGGGACTATTCCAAAGGATATCTGACGTCGGCATTTTTTCCTCCTTTTCCTACCAACGACAATAACCAAAAGTTAGTATTGGAGACGGGCGCGTGCAAGGGCCAGCGGGTGAGCGCCGCTAGGCGGTTCAAGACCCCCGGCCGGCCATACGCGAGGGTCTCAGAGCCAGCCCTCAGCGCAATGCCTCGGATCAGCAGCCGATGTGGCTCGGAGGCCGATTATACCCTCATGCGGTTCCGGCTGGTCGACCAGGGCGAATTCCAAAAAGGCGGCCCAACACATTTTTGGCGAGAGGTCTCCGGAACGCTGCCGGGGAGCTGCTCGAACGGGCATGGCGCGGCAGCAGAGCGATAGGATCCATGACCGGGTTTCGTATGGCCTCTCCTCGCCGCGAGGCGTTCCGATGCGCCCGAGCCCCCCGTAAGCCTTGCCGAGATAGGATGTCTATGGATGTTGGAGCGGTCGGCGGAAGAAGTGGCACATAGTTGCAAGCCATACGCGCGATCGTACGAAATAGGTGTCATCAGCCGTCTTGTCTTGGGAAACCCGCCACACCAGATCTTCTAGCGCCACCGCCAGGTCGAAAGGTCTCAGGATGCGGAAGGTCGAAGAACGGGTTTCTCCTTTATCAAAACTCAACACAGTGAATGCTGTCGCAGGAGCGGTATTGTTTTTCTGCCCATGGGTTCTGAGCTACGAAGGGGCTTTGCTCGCATCAATCAACGCGTGGATCGGTGGGCTGGCGTTGATGGTTCTCGCCGGTGCTGCTGCAACGGACATCTGGCCAAAGCTAAATCTGGTATGTCTGTCGATAGGCGTCTGGATCTTCGCAGCCCCATGGATCCTGGACTTTCCGAACAAAGCCGACCCTACCACCTCACACCTCGCGGCAGGGGCCATAGCGATTCTTGTCCCCCTTGTATGCTTAGGTGGCAGATGGATCACGAGACCGCATCAATGAAGTTGCCGCCGCAAGTCAACGGCTCGAACCGTCGGTATAGGAATTCGGCGGTGGTTGCCTGAGCTCAATTGAACACCGCCGGAGCATGGGTATGAGGGGGTCAACGAACAGAATAGGCAAGTGATCGACATGATTGGGGTTATGATAGCCAGGGATGTGCAACGAGCTCAAAGCTCGCAGATTTGACCTGGACCCAATCCGCGTATCGCTATACCGGCCCGCGTTGGGCGCAGCCGGACAGCGCCGACGCAACGACTTTTGTATTCCATGCGATTTTCAACCTGGTTGGCTCAATGCGGCCGAGTTCGCTCGGCGCTTCGGCAAGGGGCTGGATTTCGATAAGCTGACGACTTTGAGGATCGTCGATGGCGCAACGGTGCGCGTCGTGATCGAGGCCGCCAGTCGCAGGAGATCAAGGCAGCGTAAACATAATGCAGCCGAATTGCCTAAGGTGCCCCGCGCGATGAACGTTCGAAGGTTGGGGCACTAAGAGGTGCCCCAACCCAGCCATTCTAGGCAAGCGAGTGTTGACCGCCAGCGCCGGTCTTCGTCCCGAACGGTCCATCTACGCCCGTTGACAATCCCGCATCGCGGCAGGCGTCAATGAACGCTTCGCGCGCGATGGTGACTGGCGTCATTCGGTTTAGAGCACGGCGGCACGTTTGAACCGCCCGATTGTAATTTCTGCCTCGATAGATGGCCCAATCGCCTTCCAGAAAGTCGAGCGCGTCGTTGACAGAAGCGAAGACCTGGGAGCTCTCGTCCTTCATGCGGACGGCGACGGGCGTCATCCAAACCAATTCCGGGTGAAGCATGATGTCCTCCTTTCGCATTCAAACCGGATGAAAAAGAAGAAAAAAAATATCGGTGCCGAGCGAGTGAATTTCAAGGCCTCAGAACCTGCCACATCGTCGACGCCGACTGACCATCGTAGCGAACAGATCGTCACCTCACCCCTTCCATACACAATGACAGCGGAGGCGCGCGCCTGGCAAAGGCACTAAGGATCGCGCTACGCCGGTGGCCCGCCGATGCTAAGTTCTCCAATTCCTGCGATTTGGGGGGACGCCTTGGACATCAACCTCCGAAAGTTGCTCGATAAAGGTCAGAATCTCCTTAAGCTCGCCGCACATTTTTTCAGCCTCGTCTTCAGTGAGTGCTAGGCTGGCAAGGCGCGCAACATACCTGACGGTAGCGATATCTATCGACGTGATCTGCGTCCCATGTGGCAGTCGACAACGAATGACTGAACCAGATGCTGGCTGCGGCGAGGATCGCGACGCCAAGAGCGGCCGGCGTCTCCTGGACTTGTGTCGACTCTCATCGGGAAATCGACTAATATCAATATAATTCAGTGCGTTAATGTTTCAAGGAGAGTGGATTATCTCAGGTGGAAAACCGAGGCGCGACCATATTTTGGCCGAGGTAGAGGGAGGAGTAAATGGCTATGACAATGACTTCGGACGACGTCATTGCCGTCCTGGGACCTGTCGACGAAACGCTGGTGGCCGAGGTCATCGCGACAGGCGCTACGCAGGCTGAACTTGCCGAGGCATTTGCGTGGGCCAGCAACGACGAAGTCTTGTTGGGTGAAGGCCGGCATCTGCCGACGGGGAGGGTTGCTGTGCTCGTTGATCTGCTGTCCGCCGACGAGGAAGAGCAGGATGAATAGCGTTCTGGCCACTGCCCCCCGGCGCGATCGACCCGACCGGTCATATAGCCCTTGCGATCGATCACCTCCACCACGACTGGCCAGCGGAGGACGGAGATCGTAAAGATGGCTATGGCTGCTAGATGAATGGCGGGCGGTCAGGTTTCAAATATATCCGAACCCACGCGTCGTCGATAAGGGCACTCCGCTCGAGGAGGAAACAAGCACGTCCCGTGATCGGATGCGGACAAATCCCCCCGGTCTGGGTTTCGCTGGGGTGTACGATAGTGAACAGTCGCCATCGAGGAGGATTTCAATCGCTGTTACATCGGAGCACCAGAGATGGCGTGACGATGTGCCTTTAATGTCGTTCTGCGCCTGTGATTGTCGGGTTTGAATTCCGTGGTGGGACCGACGGCGGCAATCTGCGCCCGCCTTATGTGAAGGCTTGCGCGATATACAGAATATAGCTCCAAGCTATGAGCTCGATTGTATGCTTCGCCAGGACTGAAACACGCTAATTTTTCTCAAGCGCAGCTCTTGAATCCGAAGTTTTCAAAAACCAAATCGATATCCGCCAGCCGCTGAGGATAGGGCTGGCCTTGCTGGAAGCGCCATCTTTCGGCGCTCCGTACCCATGTTGCTTCAAGGAGGATATGGCTATGGCAACATCCTACGACTATGCACCGCTGTTCCGATCCAGCGTCGGTTTCGATCGGGTCTTCAATCTTCTCGAAAATGCTCAGCGCGCCCGCTCGATCAACGACTGGCCGCCCTATGACATTGTCAAGACTGGCGATGACAGCTATCGGATCTCAATAGCGGTGGCAGGTTTCGCCTTGGACGATCTCGACATAACATTCCAGTCCAACCTTCTGACCGTGACCGGCACGAAGCAGGAGGCGGCTGCCGAAGCCTACCTTCATCGCGGCATAGCCGGCCGGCCGTTCGAACACCGGTTCGAGCTGGCCGACCATGTCAGGGTGAACGGAGCGGATTTAAAGAACGGTCTCCTGTCCGTGGATCTCGTTCGTGAGGTTCCGGAGGAAATGAAGCCGCGGAAAATCGCCATCGAGACCGCTTCAAGTGTTGAGCCGTCGGCTTCTCCCACGCAGATCGAAGCGCAGAAGGCCGCCTAAGTAGAACCCCTCAAGGAGGGCGTCGCTGCGGCGGCGCCCGTCAACATCGCGGGTTGGAAAGGAGAGCGTAATGAAACCCGATATGTTCAAAGAGCCTGTTTCTATTCTGGTCGGCCTGGGCTTTCCGGCCGAAGTTCGCAGCGCGATGGATGCCTACAGGCATCTCGTCGAGTGGCCTGAGGCGCTCAGAGATAGCGCGCACTCCGTTGCGCTTAAGGCATGCGGAGCTGCGCTGCGCGGTGAAATCGAAGCGGAGACCGCCCGCGGCCTATTTGCCGCCTTTGCTGAAAAGCACGATCTGCTGGCGCCGGAAACCAACGTCCTCGTTGCGTCTCGCCTGCGCCGGGACAGGGATCCGCACATACGCTGAGGTAAATCGATGATGGACAAGATGTTGGAGCTGGCTGCCAGCAATGCCATGGCGATCGGGCCAACAGTTCTAGCGCCGCAAGGTCTGCTGTTTCGACGGCCAATCGATGTGGTAAGGGCGCCAGTACTTTCTGTCGATGATAAGCGAACTATCCTCGCGGCATGGGCTTCGGACTTTTACGCGATCGATTCGAAACCGTCTCTCCGTCACGTTCCAGGAACACCGGAGCCAGTTTCGATCGATGAGGTTCAGTCTGCCCTCAGAGAACTCGATCGGCGCTACGATACCTGAGATCAGGCTGTCAGGCCGTCTATCTCGGCGACTTCCGCAGCTGCTTGACGGTGCACCAACAAGCGAGCGTTGTTCGTCGCCGCCAGGCTCTACGGAGTTTAATGACTCCGGCTCGCGAACGGGCGTTAGTCGCGAAGGCTCTACTAGCAGCGGCGATCGCCTCGGTGTCGTGTGCGAGGGCATGGCCATATGGGGCGAGGCAAAAGCGGTGGTTAGGGGAAATTGGTGGCGCTTGGTGCGTCGTCTGGCCGACAAAGCGGACGATAATGAGATTGCTCCGCGAGCCAGTTCCATAAAGCGCAGCCTGGCAAACGACCTGGCCGCCCAACGGGCCACACTTGGGTATTGGAGTGCTGAACGCCTCGACCCTGGTTGCTGCAATAGGCAATGCCACCAGCTTCGATCGTGCTCACGATCTCAGTGCATGGCTAGGCCGCGTTCCGTGGCAGTTTACGACCGGAGGCAAGCCCCGTCTGCTCGGTATCCCGAAGCGCGGCAACGTCTACCTCAGAACCCTAGTCGTGCACGGCGCGCGAGCGGCAATGCCTGCACTCAGTCAAAGCAATACACCCATCGGACATTAGCTTCGCGCGTTACTTTCTCGAGGCATCCATCGCAACGTGGCGATCGTCGCGCTCGCAAACAAGCTCGCCCGTATCGCTTGGGCAGTTCTCCGTAAGGACCGACCGTTCGAGCGAACTTATGGCATGGCGCCAGCTTAGTAGGGAGGATTGGCTGCGCGTCCTCACGGCCCATGATGTTTGCGAGAAGGACTATAGATGGCCCGACTGTCGACCGGCGTGCGGAAAGCCCAGCAGTGCAAATGGCTCGTTGAAGCCGCGTTGATTATTGAGGCTCCGGACGTGCGAATATCCATCTTGGCCGCGGCGTGACCGTGAGACCGAAAACGTTGAAGCAGACTGCAGGGATCTAAAATTCTACTCGCGAACAGGGCGGGCCATAGGTTTGCACTGAGAAATGACTCGGCATTTTGCGCCGAGAACAGACCCGCCTCTTAGGCATGTTTCGGGTCGGGGTTGCCGAAAGTTATCTCGAAGACGTGCCCCAGCTTGGAAGTAGACTGGCGAAGCGAGCCTCGGTGCAGTTCAGCTATTCGTCTGACGATCTTCAAACCGATGCCCAGGCTGTCACTGCAGCGGGACGCGCTGGTTTCTCGCCGCATACCACCTCGATGCCGATCCTCGACACGAACCGTATTGCTCCCCACGTACACAAGAATATCAGTTCCGGTCGGCGTATGGCGCACGGCGTTTTCGATGAGATTGCGCAACGCGTCCTTCAGCAGCGCCGGCGCCCCTTGAACGAGGGCGGTTTCGACTTGAGGGTAAAACTCGAGGGAATGAACTTGCCCATAGACCCACGGAGCGAGTTGCTCGACGACGGAGGACGAAAGCGCTACGAGATCGATGGTCTCAAACATGCCATGATCGAAGCTATCAAGCCGGGCGAGGGTCGTCAGTTCTGCGACGAAGCGTACGAGGTCATCCAGATCGGCTTCCGCTTTGCGAGCACGCGGATGGTCGATGTTTGCCAGTTCAAGCTTTATGGCCGCAAGTGGCGTGCGGATTTCGTGAGCTATGCCTGATGTAAGAACCTTCTGTGACGTCATCAGTTCGCCTACGCGCTCAAAAGCGCGATTGACGGCGATAGCGAGATGGGCGACCTCGCGCGGCATCGCATCGAAATTCAGATGCGAATTTGCATCCATGGGATCAATGTTATCAGCCGCGTCGGCTGCGGCTCGCACGGGCTTCAATGCCTGTCGTACGGAGAGCAAGGTGGCGCCGAGAACCAGGACCAGCAAGATGCTCATCGGCACCAGCATATGTTCGATGACTTCCTTCCAGAAGACCGAGGTGACGACGTTTTGCGGATCGTCGATTGTTGCGACGTCGACGACGAACCGTTGATTACCAACCACGAATGCACGACCTCCCACCAGCGCCAACGGCTTGCCGGGCCGCAGAGACCTTAGCCAGAAATCGGGAGGATTGACATCGGCAGGAAGAAAGCGGTTTTCGCAGGCATCGTCGCAAGACTCGAATACCAGCGCGCCGCCGGCGTCGCGAATTCGAGCAACGTAGCCGGTCGACCGCTCCTGGTAGCGCTGCCTGAGGTTCTCGGGGAGCCGATACTGCACGCCTTGGCCATCGATGGTGATGCCCGAGGCAAGCCGCTCAGTTTCCTGTTCGACAAACAGACGCGATAGCTCGCCGACATTCCAGTAGTAGTCGGAGAAGATCACGGCAAGCTGCAGGACCACGGCAAGTACGGCAAAGAACGCAATCCGTCTCGTCAGAATCACACCCAGGGTAGGATGCGAGCGGCTCATGCGCTTTCCTCTCGCATCATGTAGCCGACACCTCGGACGGTCTCGATCGAAGAGCCGGTCGGATGCCCTTCGAGCTTCTTGCGCAGCCTCGATATCGCGAGCTCGACCGCATTGCTGCTTCTTTCGTCGCCGAATTCTGAAAACGCATGCTCTATCTTAGCCTTGGAGACGACCTTGCCGCCATTGCGCATCAGAAGTTCGAGCAGATCCTTTTCCGATGGGGCCAGTGCGATCTCGGCGCCGGCGCAGGTTAGGCATCGCGAAGCGACATCGAGTCGAAGTTCAGCAAACTCCAATATTGGCATGGTGGTGAGGGGAGCTCGCCGCATGAGAGCACGAATGCGCGCGATCAGTTCGCCATTGTGGAAAGGCTTCGCAAGATAGTCATCCGCGCCTGCATCCAGGCCAACGATGCGCTCGTCGATCGCGCCGCGGGCCGTCAACGCGAGAACGGGCGTCTGAACCTTTGCACTTCGCAGTGATTTCAGAACATCGATTCCGTCTTCATCGGGCAGGCCGAGATCAAGAAGGAGAAGATCGTACTCCGCTCCGTTGAGAGCGAGACGTCCTTCCTGCGCCGTCGCGAAGGCGTCGATTTTCCAACCGACGCTCCTGATAGCTTCGCAAAGTAGGTCGCGAAGCCGTAAGCTGTCCTCGATCAGCAGAATTCTCATGCCTTCTTTCGACCTGTAACCATCGACCAGACCAGATTTTCCCTGTGTCTCCAGCTTTCGATGACAGCGGCGCCGGCATGGATGAAAGCGAGGACCATGATGCTGTTGGCGATTGCGCTGTGCAATTCCTCCAGCCACTTTTCTCCCCAGAAGGCGTCGAGCGTCGTCATCCAGCCCGTCAGCGTCGTTGCGGCCAGCAATGCCATCAGGCAAAGCATCATCACTGAAGCTAACGGATTATGGCCAACGTAGCGCTTTTCGTTCCGATCGAGGATGTCCAGGATGTGCCCCATCACCTTCGAAGGCGTCGGCAAGAAATCAACGAAACGGGAGTGCTTCGTGCCAATGAACCCCCCAAACGACGCGGACGGCGATGGCGGTGGCAACGACGTATCCTGTGACGCGGTGCCAGTACTTTCCCTCCTCGAGCACAACGAGATTGAGGATGCATGCCGCAACCACCGTCCAATGAAACAACCGCACAACAGGATCCCACACCTTGATCATGCGCTGGGCAGTGTTGGAGGGCGCTAAGCCCTCCTTCTGCGGTGAGACCATCGTCATCTCAGTCCCCCTTCTGGACAATGGCACCGGAAACGGGATTGAAATAGACCTCGGCACGGTTGCCGCTCTTATCCTTGCCGTAGATTTCGTAGCAGTTGCCCGTAACCTCGAACGTCTTCACCTTGTAGCCCATGGCGTCGATCTTCGCCTTCATGGTTCCTTCGGACATCCAGTTGGACTTCGGTTCACCGGTGCAGCTCGGGCTTGCGAGCGCCAGGGCGGGCGTTGCGGATGCGATGGCGATTGCGGTGATAAGTTTCAGCGTCATGAACAATGTCCTCTGTTGATACCCGTTGCGGGCGACAGGCACATCGTTAAGGCTGCGAAGCTGTCGATTTCCTGTGCGATGCGCGATGATCCGCCGAGCGTTGTTTTGCCGCTCGCGCCGGCGCGGCGTTCCGGTCGGTAGCCCAAGCATCACAATAGGCCGCGGCAGCGTGCGGACAATCTGACCGACAGGCAAGGGTCGATTTTCGTATCCGATACTACGCACCCAATGTCTGCCCGGCGCTTCGATAAAGCATGTAGGCGGCAACGACGAAGATTAGGGCCGCAAAAAGGCTGTTCAAAAGCCCCTTACGCGCCGAAAGATGTCGGGCGAGATTGGCACCAACCAATCCTCCGACCACGCCGCCGGCGATGAAAACCGCTGCGAGCAACCAGTCAACATATCCGGACAGGGCGTAGTTGAGCGCCGTCGTCAATCCGAATGCAGCGACGGCGACGAGTGACGATCCGATTGCGAAGAGGATCGGCATTCCGGTCGAGGCGATCAGACCTGGAACGATGAGAAAGCCGCCACCAATACCGAAGAAGCCGGAGAACACACCTGTCAGTCCGCCAAAACCGACCACCTTGTGCGCGTTTCCTCGTGAGCATTGCGCACCTGGATCGCCTTCCGCTCCGCGCTTGCGGAGCATCAGGAAACCGACCGCAAGCATGAGAAGTGCGAAAAAGACAAGCAGCTTCTGTCCGTCGATCATCTTGCCGACGGTCGACCCGATGAAGGCTCCGATGATGCCCGCGACACTGTAGACGCCAGCGCATCGCCATTTGACATTGCCAAGCCTCGCATGCCCGAGGAGATTTGCAAATGCATTGGCGGCAACTGCAAAGGCGCTCGTCCCGATTGCGAGGTGAGCGCTCGGAACGCCGACGAAGTAGACCATGAGTGGAACGGCAAGGATTGAACCGCCACCGCCGAACATCCCAAGGGTGAAGCCTACAAGTCCGCCGGAAACGGTCCCAAGAATATATTGCATTGCATCGAGGTACATGGCGATGGTTTTTGGGCCGCCGCGCGGCCTCCTCATACTCAACTAAAGCGAAGTGGCGCGCTTAGCCTTGATTTGGCGATGCGGTAGGCGAACATGCCCGCAATCATGGCCATAGCGAACAGAACGGTCTCCCAGCGCCCGGTGACGAGTGATGCGATCGCCGGGCCGGGGCAGAAACCGACTAGGCCCCATCCCAGGCCGAAGAGAACCGAGCCCAAGACGAGCCTGGCGTCTATAGAGCGGCTAGTCGGAACGTGAAATTCTGTATCGAAGGCCGGGCGTGATCGATATTGCTTAATCGCATAGGCTACGGACGAGGGGATCAACGCGCCGCCCATGACAAAGGCGAGAGACGGATCCCAGTCTCCGGCGACGTCGAGGAAGGCAAGCACGCGAGCCGGGTTGACCATGTCCGACACGACCAGGCCAATGCCGAAAAGAATGCCGCAGAAGATCGAAGCAAGGATACGGCTGGTCATCACAGCCCTCCAATCAGATGGCGCATCATGTAGACAGTCACTGCCGCAACCGCCATGAAAGTCGCTGTGGCAACGAGCGAACGCGGCGACAATCTTGCCAGACCGCAGACGCCGTGACCGCTGGTACAGCCCGAGCCCAGTCGTGTGCCGAAGCCTACGAGCAGGCCCCCGGCAATGAGAAGGATTGGCGACGATACGATCATCAACTCGGCATGCCGAATATAGGTGAACGCGATGCCAGCGCCGCCGACGATCCCGCCAATGAAGCCGATGCCCAGGGGACTGACGCCAGCACCCGTCCAGCCGAAGGCAGAGGCAGTCAAGCCGGATATGCCTGCGATGCGGCCGTCGAGTAGCAGGTAAAGTGCTGCTGACAGGCCGATCAGAAGGCCGCCGGAAAGCGGCCAGATGTAGTTCAAGTGAGACATGAGTGCCTACAGTGCGTTGATTGGAATCTTCAGATAGTGAATGCCGTTGTCCTCGGCCGGGGGTAGTTTGCCCCCACGCATGTTCACCTGCACGGAGGGGAGGATCAGCTTCGGCATCGCTAGCGTGGCATCGCGATCGTTGCGCATCTTGACGAAGTCGTCTTCGGTCACTCCCTCATGCACGTGGATGTTGCCTGTGCGTTCGGCGCCGATGGTCGTCTCCCAGGCGTAGTCGTCGCGCTTCGATGCCTTGTAATCATGGCACATGAACATGCGCGTCTCGTCGGGAAGTTGGGTCAGGCGCCTGATGGACCGGTAAAGCGTGCGGGCGTCACCACCCGGAAAGTCGCAGCGCGCCGTGCCGTAATCGGGCATGAACAGGGTGTCGCCGGGAAAGACGGCATCGCCGACGACGTAGGCCAGGCAGGCGGGCGTGTGGCCGGGAACGTGAAGAACCGTCGCATTCAGATCGCCGATCTTAAAGCGGTCGCCGTCCTGGAAGAGCTGGTCGAACTGGCTGCCGTCTCTTTGAAACTCCGTGCCGGCATTGAAGATCTTACCGAAGACCTCCTGGACGCGAACGATCTCGCGGCCGATGGCGAGCTGGCCGCCGAGTTCAACTTGAAGGAGCGGCGCGGCCGACAAGTGGTCGGCATGCGCATGCGTCTCGAGAAGCCATTGAACTTCGAGACTTTCGGATTTCACGTAATCGATAAGGGCACGAGCGGACACGTTTGTCGTTCGCCCGGATGCTGGGTCGTAGTCGAGCACACTGTCGATGATAGCGCAGGCGTTCGAGTTCGGATCGCGGACGACATGGCTGACGGTGAAGGTCGAAGGATCGAAGAATGATCGAACGTCAGGCCGCTTCGAATGATTTTGAAGAGCTTCCCGGACGATCCCGGACGCATGTGAAAGAGGGGTGTCTATAGCCGAGCTGGGCATGGCCTACTCCATTTGGTAAAGCTAAAATACATATTTACATTAAACATGCAAGCATGTACTTTGATGTCGAACGGCTTTGCGATACTGTCCGATAGACAGGGGTAGGAATGGACACGACGACTGAAAATATGGAGGCCGCGTCAGGGGCTTTGCGGATCAATGACAGGGCGCCGGGCTTTGTTGCGCGCTCCACAGGCGGGGAAGTGTCGCTCTCGAGCTATCGGGGACGATGGCTCTTGTTTTTCTCTCACCCGGCCGACTTCACCTCAGTGTGCACCAGCGAGCTAATCGCATTCGCTCGTGCCCATGAGAGCTTTTCCAAACTAAACTGCGACCTTCTCGGCCTGTCCATCGACAGCCTCTATTCTCACGTCGCTTGGCTGCGCGACATCGAGCACAGCTTTGGAGTGAAGGTTAAATTTCCGTTGATCGAAGATTCGGCGATGGTGATCGCCAGAGCCTATGGCATGTTGGATAGTTCTTCCGAAAATAGCGGGGCCGTGCGTGCCACCTACGTGGTCGATCCGAAGGGGATCATCCGGGCCATCGTCTGGTATCCGATGAATGTCGGGAGATCGGTAGGCGAGCTCCTCCGTCTTGTCGAGGCATTGCAGACCTCGGAAAGGGAAGGGGCTCTGACGCCCGAGGGCTGGAAGCATGGGGAAGCACTGCTTGAGCCTGCTGCGGCTTCAATGGATGAAGGCAACGACCTTCGCAAAGGCGAGTCCTGGTACTACCGGGAGCGACGCGGATGAGCGGCGCTGCTCTGGAAGAAATGCAGGAGAAGGCCGTTGAGGCTGCCGAGTTCATGCGACTGTTCAGCACACCAAGCCGGCTGATGCTTCTTTGCTGCATTGCGCAAAGAGAGCGTTCTGTCGGCGAGATCCAGGAAGAACTCGGTTTTAAGCAGCCGGCGCTTTCGCAGCAACTCGCGGAACTTCGCCAGGCGGGCGTGGTCGAGACCCGTCGCCACTCGCGCCAAGTCTACTACTCGATCTCCGATGGGCGCGTCGCGGCCGTCATGAGTATGCTCACGCAGATGTTCTGTGAGGTTGGACCGACAAGTGACGCGCAGATCGCGCCGGTTAGTCCCGCCAAACGACAATCCCGTGCGGGGGCCGGGGCTGCTATTCCGGGAGAAATGGCGCACTGGGCGCGACTGGAGAAGATGGACTGAATTTGGAGGGTGCCGGATGGAGATGCTCGGTTTCGAAGCGTCGCTCGACCATGCTCGGTAGGGCGCTAGCAGCCGTAGGCGATCAGGTGACCAACAGGACCGCCAAGGCATTCTGCGCCTGATCCAAGGGACTCGTTCTTCTGCAGTGATCCAAAAGTGATGATGGGGATGGGGTATCCGGACGAAATGCAAATCAAACAGAGGCGAAAATCCAGCTCATACCTGGGCGGCAGCGCCCCATGCGTCTCCCGTGTCCGCTTGGGTGCCACTCCAGGCGGTAGTTTCAAGGAAGATATGCAGAACCAATTGCAGTCACCACGGCCCACTCTCGATTTGATCGCGAAGACGTTGAGTTTTGACGATCGCCGCCCTAATGGCTTGCCAACATCTTCACGCCGCAAATGGAGGCGTCGCTCAGCGATCTGTTGTCACGACAGGAAGATATGGCGCTTGGATTGGGATCTATCTACACAGCCTCCTATTCTGGGCCCAAAGCTTCCTGCCTTTCAGTGCAGGACGCTGTCACAGACTAGGGGCGAAGAAAGAGAGCAACAGACTGGTTTCCGAGAACAAAATTGCCGTTCTTAAGCGGTTTCGGGTAGCTGTCAGGCTATGGTGGCGTTGGATAAAGGGGCAACCATCGGCTTCGAGCGCTAAGACAATGATATCCCAGGCACGCCACCAGTCGTACTGCGCAACACCATCGGTAACGATGTTCTTCGCCTTGATCGTGGCTTGGTTTACCTTGCTTGCGACATTCTACACTCATCCCACTATCGATATCAGCGTGTCCTCGGCGTTCTTCAGAGGGCCACTTTGCGCTGGGGCTCTTTCCGGGGTCGAATGCGGATATTTCCCGCTTCGTCGAATGGAAGTGTTCAAGGGTATTCGTTGGATGCTCTACCTCCTTCCATGCGTCGCCGCGATGCTCATCGTTGTGATGGGATTGATCGGCGCCTTCTCGAGACAGCTGCGGGAACATCTACCGATGACGCGCCTTTTGGTGGCGTTGATCAGTCTTGGTGTCGGACCTGGCCTATTGGTGAATTCGTTCCTGAAGACTTTTTCCGGTAGACCGAGGCCCTTCCAAACGAATCTCTTTGGCGGAAATCTGGATTTTACTGCCGCCGGAACGTTCGTCGGCGAGTGCACCCGAAACTGCTCATTCGTGTCCGGAGAAGCGTCGGGAGCGGGCTGGCTGTTGTGCCTTCTTTTCTTGGTTCCGGCTAATGCTCGCGTGTGGATTGCACCGCCGTTGATTATTGCTTCCACAACCATGGCGGCTTTGCGTGTCGCGGTTGGATCTCACTACGCTTCCGACGCGCTTCTCGGGTGGCTTCTGGCGGTAATCGTATTCATGGGGATGCTTATTTTGGAAAGTAAGATCCTTGCCGGTTGGGATAGAAGTTCAAAAAAGGCGAGCGAGCGTTCTTTGCGGGGCCGGTGGCGTCGAACCTCCGTTGATGGGTCGCAAACAGCCCGCTCTGAAGGATCCTGCAAGCCCCAAGAAGTTGGTGGACTATTTCAGACCCGTTCCCTAAGAGGGGGCGGGGACATCACTTCGGGAGGATAGGCAGAAGTGAGTTCGATATACGACGTGTCCGACTGATTTTGCAAGATTCCAGTGAGTGCGGTGGCCCGATGACCAGCAGAGGGGCGCCGGTCTTCACCTTGTGCCGTTGAAATAGTCCATTCTGAGCTCTGGCCCATTGAGAGGACAGCAACCGTCTCCCAGACGAACAGATTAGGATCGAGGATGCGCACGGTGTGTTCGGCGAGAAACATCGCCCGCATTAGAATGAGAAGGTCAAGCGGGACAAAGACATTCTGCGCCTGTCCGAGCCGCGTCACTCGCAGGAAAGCTTCGGCCAGGGACCAGTCCTTGAGCGGCAGTGCGGCATAGTCGCCAATGATCTCCACAAGGCCGCGGCGAAACTCGCTTCGGTCCAGGTCTCCCCCCAGGATGCCAAGATCTATTGCGGCCTCAAGGAGCCAGTCGGCGTCCTGGCGAACGAAGGCCAAAGCAAAGGCGGCAAGCTTGCGGCGCATGGCCTTGTCAAGAAATCCGACGATCCCGAAATCGTGGAGGCAGAGCCGCCCGTCTTCAGTGATAAGGATGTTTCCCGGATGAGGGTCGCCGTGAAAGACGCCCTATACGAAAATTTGATGCAGATAGGCGTCGACGAAGTTTGCTGCGAGGCGAGGACCGGCGGATTTCAAAGATGCGTCGTCGATCCGCAGCCCGCTGCTCCGCTGCTGTACGATCACGGTCTCTGCGACCAGGTCGTCGACCACATCTGGAATTTCGAGCGCCGGCCAATCGGCGAAGGCCGCCACGAAGTGCCTGACGCTTCTTGCCTCGCGGCAAAAATCTATCTCCTTCAGGAGGTTTGTCCATATCTCCGTGATGATGCGCAGCGGCTGGTAGTGGCGCAGGCGCGGCATGATCACCGTAGCCACGCGCGCCAGCCAGAAGAGTGAACGCATGTCCTGATTGACCTGGCGTTTCAGGCCAGGCCGGCGAACCTTGACGATGACGCTTCGTCCGTCGTGCAAGTGTGCGGCGTGCACCTGCGCGACGGACGCCGCTGCAAGTGGCGTTTCCTCGAAGTCCGCAAACAACTCCGCTAGGGATTTGCCGAGGCCGTGCTCGATTTCTAGCACGGCGACGAGAGGAGAATGCCCTGATGATCACTGCATTGCTGCGTCCGGCCACGCTTGCCACTTTTGTCGCTGTCGCCAGCACCGTCGGCGCCGCCGCACAAACGACCGCGGTCGATCCGCATCATCCCAATCCGACGCTCGCCTGGGCGACGCCACCTTCCGGAATTCAAGGAATGTCATGGCAAGGCAGGCAGCGGAAGGCCCAAAAACATGGATCCGACGGCGTGGCCCACAGACTTTGATCCTGATCAAAGAACTCTGTCATTGTTCGCCTAGAATTCAATCGTTCTGGATCAGCGCAGTTGCTGGATGTCACAAGAGCGCTTGGCTCGTCCAAGTTAGACGGGGCAGTCGGCGGGAGGAGGTTGTTAACATGTCCGTCAGATTTCTCACCGCGTTTCTCAAATCCTCCGGCGAAAACGGCATCGTGATGCTCGAAAGCGGGGGCGAACAAAAGACGGTGCTGGTCGATCGAAAGGCTCTGATGGCGCTTGGATCGCCGCCACGCGCGGATGAAACACGTCTCCAGGAAAACGTGCAGACATTGTGCGATATCGCGGAGGCGAAGCTTCTGCACCCGGTCGCTATGGGGCGGTCCATCCGGATTAGTGAGGCCGACGTGACTGATTGGAAGCGGCGGCACCATTTGCGCTGACATCCCAACGCCTATCTTTCGCAGATGTTATGGGCGCATGTTTGCCCGTGCCAACAGGACGGCGAGACGGTGCCCGAGGAAGTCCAAATATTCATACCTCTGGCCGTTGCCGCCTATGGCGGAATTCGGCACGACCTATCGCAGCCGCCTCACCCCCGCGATTGATTTCGCTTGAGGGGGGACTTGACCCCGGCGTTGTACAGGCGTCCGCGCAAATCTCGACGAACTATTTTGCGAGAGGGCTGTCGAGACATGCGGTGGGTTCAAGCCGGTTCCCGATCGCGACTTTCCATACGCGAGGTCATATGAGGCTAGGTTTGGGACCACTCCGATCATTCGGACCGCCCATTCAGGCGCAGATGCGTTGGCTGCGATGGCGGAGAAGAAATCTTCACAGTTCGTCAATGTGACATGAGGACAGGTAAAAGAGGTACGTGCAAGACGCCATCGGTTGCTCCTCCAAGGACAAAATCTCGCAACCTCGAGTGCCCAAATCCTCCCATCACCAGAATATCGGCGCCAAGTTCCAACGCGGCCTGCTGAATGCTGAGGCCGATGGATGACGAGGTGAACCGAGCTACCGTGGCGCTGGCATTGACACCGCCCGAAACCAAGATCTCAGCAAGATGTGCCCCGGTCGTCTCCGGCAGCGGCTTTTCGCCCGTCAGAGACAACACCGAGACACGCCGGGCCATGCGAATGAGCGGCCTTGCATCGTTGACCGCCCGAGCGGCTGCTCGGCTTCCGTCCCAGGCAATAACCAAATGGTCGATTGGGCCTGCAAGGGTCTTGTTGGGAAAGATGATGGCCGGCCGGCCGGAGCCGAATATCACCGCTTCGGCAATGGTACGGGTATCCGGAACGTCCGGGATACATTCGAGAATAGTCAGATCGAAAAACCGTGCTTCGGCGGCCGCCGTCTCGTGCAATAGAGGCAAGCTGATTTTGACTGTTCGGCAAAATAATCCGATCTTGGCATTCGCTCCGAGATTGGTCGCCGCTTCAACCAGTTTTGCGGCGCGATTTGCGCTCAAAGCTTCGGCCTGCTCGATCATCTTCGGGGTATCCAGCAGCAACGACGACCATTCCTTGGGAATGTGCGGGATCACGACTCTTAATGCGCATACGTGAAGATTTGCGCCACAGTACCCCGCAAAGGCTACAGCGTTGGAAATGATCAATTCAGAACTTGAATAGGGATAGGTCGCTAGCGGAAGAAAATACTGTGCCTTCATGTCCTACTGCACCTCTCGGAGACCGCAACTATTATAATTATCTATCTGTTTTGGCAGCTCGGCATTGATGTAACGCAATTGCGCGAATGCCGAAGAAGCCGACAGGAAGTTCGCACAGGCTGCCTTTTGACTGGAAGTCTTCGTAAGTTGATCGTAGTCAAATCCTTGATGGCCGAGGTCCAGTATTGAATTCGGGAGGACGAGCCTTTGACAATGGGAGCGCGAAGTGAATCAACCACGGCCGAAACCGCGGGGATGCAGCCCAGACTCGCACGCACGCCAAGCTTGGCGCACGCCGTGCTCGTGATCGACATTATGCTCTTCTGTTAATCTCGCACTCATCACGTCAAATCGGTTTTGTCTTGGAGACACTCATGGGCAGACTGCATTCCGAACATCACCTGATCTCCCGCATCGGCTGGCTCCGGGCAGCCGTCCTCGGCGCAAACGACGGAATCGTCTCGACGGCGAGCCTGATCATGGGCGTCGCCACCGCGTCGGCGGAACCGTCACAGATCCTGGTGGCGGGCGTCGCGGGTCTGGCCGCGGGCGCGATGTCGATGGCGGCCGGCGAATATGTGTCGGTGAGTTCGCAGGCGGATACTGAGGAAGCCGATCTTGCGCGGGAGCGGATGGAGTTGGAGACGCAGCCCGAAGCGGAGCTCGAGGAACTGACGCAAATCTATGTCAAACGCGGTCTCACCCAAGAGCTGGCCAGGCAAGTCGCGACCCAACTGACCCGTGATGATGCTCTCGACGCGCATTCGCGCGATGAACTCGGTATTGTTGATCACACGGCGGCCCGGCCCGTTCAGGCAGCGCTGACGTCGGCTGCCACGTTCGCCGTAGGGGCCGCATTGCCCCTTCTTACGGTCGTCCTTTCACCCACCTCGATGCTCATCTACACCGTTGCAGCCGCTTCTTTGGCCTTCCTCGCGCTGCTGGGCGCAATCGGTGCGAAAGCGGGCGGCGCGAACGTCTGGCGAGCCACCACCCGGGTCACTTTCTGGGGTGCCTTCGCCATGGCATTGACGGCTGGAATCGGTGCGCTGGTTGGCACTGCGGTCTGAGAGGCGGCCTCAACCCACTCTACCTTTCTACACGCCTGGCTTGTCGGACGAAGTGAGCTTCTTCCGATGCTGCGGTTCGCGTCGCGCAATGAACGAGAAGCCGATCCAAGTTCTCTGGTCGGCGCAGGCTGTTTGGATCCACAATCAGAACGGCTTGGGAAGCCGGCTCTCGCAATATCCGATGTCAAACCTCCGCCACCGCGTCGGCGAGCATCGAGCGGACCTTGCCTGCCAGAAGGCTCAGCCTTTCATTGTCGATCGAATGCATCGACGCGACCGGATCGATGGCGCTCACCACGACCTCGCCGCCACCGACGTCGCGCACGATGACATTGCACGGCAGCATGGCTCCGATCTTCGGTTCCAGTTTCATCGCCTCGAACGCCATGTGCGGATTGCAGGCTCCGAGAATGAGGTAGTCGTCGATGTCGACCTCGATCTTCTTCTTCATGGTTGCCTTGACATCGATCTCCGTCAGAACACCGAAACCGTGCCTTGAAAGAGCGGATTTCGTCCTGCGGACGGCATCGTCGAAACTGGTTGCCGACAAGGTTCTATCCAGCGTGTAGGTCATACGATATCTCCTTTGGCAGTTGGACGTCTCAACATAGACTTTCCGCATCTCTCCTTGAGCCGTTATCATCGCCGAGCATGGAACTGTTTTTTAGGATACGATGAATGCCGGGTTCAAACGTTGCGATGGATCAAACCACAAGCCGCAATGCCGATGAAATGCTGAGGATCGAGCCGCCCGACCCGAGAGCAAGGGTTCTTTCAGTACGATTGGCTCATTTCAGGGCTCATAACCGTTGAGCTTTTGAGCTGGCTGTTTCGCGGCGCCGATCAGCGCGCAAACAGGCCGCATCCGATCCCTTTCGACTGGTCGTGCTCGATGAAGAGAACCGGCAGCCCAAACGTTTCGGCGAGCGCAAGACCACGTGCTTCGCCGAGAACCATCATCGCCGTCGCCCAGGCGTCGGCGCTCATACAATCGCAGGCGATCACGGTAGCGGACGCGGGCGGATGCCTGAGCGGCATGCCGAGGTGCGGGTCTATGGTGTGCGACAGACGGCGGCCGCCGACATCGATCCAGTGCCGATAGTCGCCTGACGTCGCAACGGCGGCATCTTCTAGCACGAGGACGGAATGCGCGGCACGCGTTTCCACGTTTGGCATTTCGACGGCGACGGTCCAGCCGCGACCGTCGGGCTGTGTGCCAAGCGCTCGCAGTTCGCCGTCGATGGCGAACAGGCCGGCTTCGATACCGAGCTGGCGCGCAGCCCGGGTCAGTTGATCGACGCCATAACCCTTAGCGATGCCATTGAGATCGAAGCACATCTCTGAGTGCTTGCGGGCGCGTCCGGCGGCCTTGTCTAGCTCCAGAACATCATAGGCGGGGCTGCGTCTCGCTAGACGGGCGGTCTTGATCCGGCCCTCGCTTGCGTCCGCCGGGCCGAAACCCCAGGCGGAGACGGCGTCACCCATGCCGATATCGAAAGCGCCGCCCGAGGCCTGGCCGATTTTAAGACCCGTTCCCAGCACAGTAAGCAGGCTGTCGGGCAGAGAAACCCATTCACCGGGCTTTGCGGCACTCAAGCGGCTAAGGTCGCTTTCAGGCCGCCAGGTGGACATTTGTTCGTCGACTTCCGTCACGGCGTCGGCCATCGCCTTGCGGGCGCGGTGGACATCGAAATCCGATGGCATGTGAAAGAGGGCTGACCAGCGCGTGCCCATAGTCGGACCGTTCATCGCGTAGCGCGTCATGTCAGTACACGTCCTCGGCATAGCGACCATTGGCTTTCAGGACCGCGAGGTTGAAACCCTGTGGCGCGAGAATGTCGGCGAGCACGGTTGCAACAGCCGCCGCCATGTCCCGACTCCCGCAGATGAGAACCTGACCGCCCGCAGCGATAAGCTTGCCGATTCGCTCGGCATCCTTGCACAGGATATCCTGCACATAGACCGGGTTGGCGGTTCGCGAGAAAGCGGTCGAGACCGAGGTCAGCCGGCCGTCCTTGTTCCAGTTGGAAAGTTCCTCCGCGTAGAGCGCATCGCTAGCTGGATGGCGGGTTCCGAAATAGAGATGCATGGGACGGCATCCCCGGTTTCCGCGGGCAAAGCCGGCTAGCGGACCGATCCCCGCGCCAGCGCCGATGAGGATGACGGGCTTGCGTCCGCGCGCCGGACGGAACGCCGGGTTTGGACGCACGAAGGCCGCAATAGTCTCGCCCGGTTCCAGCGCGGTGAGTTGGTTGGAGCAAAGCCCTCCGACTTGCTTGCGGACACAGATTTCGAGAAAGCCATCTTTCATACCGGAAGCAAGCGAGTAGAATCGCGGCAGATCCGAGCCTTGTGGCACGATGCCGATCAGGTCTCCGGCCTCAAACCGCGAGAAGCCCTTGCCCGTTAGACGCTGCCAAAGCGATATCTTCGGAAGGGCAAAGCGCAGGATGGCGGTTGTCGCCTGTACGCTTGCTCCATAATCGCGGCGAGATATGACCGGCAATCTCCAGGTCTTCGGAGCGGTCGGTTGGTGGTTCAGCTCGAAAACGAGGCCAAGCGTTTCAGCCAGGCGCCGCCCCCAACGGGCGAAATCCTGTGGCGATTGTCGATCTACCGTGTCGAAGGGGCTAAGGACGGCCCAGCCCTTGTCCTCAGCGATCCTCGCGATCTCGGTGGCGAAACCGCAGAAGGCCGGGAAGCTGCGATCGCCGAAACCGAGCACGGCGAGCGGCAGGCCGGGCATTGCCGGCACACGCTCGAAGCGTTCGACGAATTCCTTGGAGGCTGCAGGCGCCGTGCCATCGCCATAGGTGGCGGCGAACAGAATGACACGCCGCGCCTTTGGCCAGTGGGCCGGCTCGAAATTGGACATCGGGCCGACATGAACGCAAAGACCCTGTGCGGAAAGAGCAGTCTGCAGCGTATTGGCGAAGCCCCAGGTCGTTCCGTTCTCACTGCCGACTAGCAGGATCGTATCGGCCTCGTCGGCGGCAACCGAGGCTGCCTTGGGGTTGCGGCGCCCCCTCAGCCAGACAATCATGCCAGTCCAGCCAAGGACGGGTACCGCAAGCGCAGAGAACCCGAGGACGAGCCCAAGCCACGCCACGCCGCGCCCGGTGTGCAGCATGGTCATGAGGCGTGTGACCTTGTCGACCCAGCCGGCGTCAGACCAAGCCAGCAGCGCACCGTTGCCCTGGTCGATGTAAGCTTCTCCTCCTGTTTTCTTGAGTGTGAAAACGTCCGTTGAGTCGCCGGTGGCAGGGAAGTTAAGCGAGAGCAGGTCATCGACCATAGTCTCTTGAAGCAGGGCGACAGAGGTAAGGGCCACGCCGGTCTTGCCGCTGACGTTGGCCGGGAAGGCCGGCGCATTCGCGCCTTCCGGCAATAGCCCGAAAACAGCAGCCGTCATCCAGAACGCGGTGAGCGCGGAGAGGAAGAGGCCGGGCAGGGCAAGGCGTGAGACGACGGCGTGTAAGCGTCCATCGCCGTAGCCGCGAACGGATGTCAGGACGGACCGCCAGCCGCCGGCGCGCCGCGCCATCAGGAATAGCCCGGAGATTGCAAGGGCAAGCACAACCGCTGCACTGCCAGCAGTTATGAAGCGTCCGGGATCGTCCAAGAAAAGCGAACGATGAAGATTGGTCAACCAACGCTCCAGCTCCGAGGTGCCGGCGCTGCCGACCGGCTGGCCAGTGGCAGGGTCGATGACAGCGGAGGCGGGTTGGTCGCCTTCGTAGTAATAGGCGGTGATCCGCCCAGACGGCGCGCGCCTGATCTGTTCGACCGTAGGTTCTGACGCCTGGACTCGCGTGGCGAGTTCCGCGACGCTGATACGCTGCGCCGCAGGTGTGGTGAGCGCCTCTGCGGCTGGGAAGATCGAGAGTGCGGCGCCGCTCAGCGCGACGACGGTGAGAAGGACGGTAGCGATCAGTCCGAAGCAGCGGTGGAGCGAGCGACTCATGACAGGTGTCCCTTCTCCTCAACGCACGTAGGTGAAGGCGGCGATGTAGCGCGTACCTTTCACGTTCTGGCCCGAGCCGCCCGACGTCAGCGGCACCACGATCTCATTCGGACTGTCGCGCATGTCCTCCACGGCGGAATCGATGTGAAGCTGATAGCCGGCATCGAACAGCGTATCGGCAAGGTCGACCGTGACCTTAAGCGAACGACCCGCCCCAACGCTGGCGCCCGTAATGCCGTTGATCTCGCCGATGTCACCGCCGGTGGCACGGTACCAGCCGCCGAGATGCTCGTAGTATCTAGTCTTGCCGCCCGCCATCCAGAGACTGCCGACATACTTGCCTTGCGCATCGGTGACGTAATAGGCAACGTAGGCGCCATCACCGCCGTAGCTGCGCATGTTGGTGGTGAAGGTCACCTCGCGGGCCATGGCAAGGCCGGGAACGGTAAGGGCCGTAGTGACAGCAAGCAGGGCAATGAAGGACTTCATTCTCATTTATCGTCTCCTTGGTCGGACTTGGCGGTTCAGTTCGTCTGGGCGCGCGGCTTGGAGCCAGGCGTGAACAGGCCGTTGCTTGGCGGGGTGGCGTTCTGCTGCTGCAAGACGCCGCCTCGACCGCAGGAATTTTCATCCTCGTCTTCGCAGTCGTCGGCGGCGTAGCGGCCATTGTCGTCATGACGGAGGCGATGTTCCTGGTGATCATCGTCCTCGTTCTCTTGATACCCGGCCAATATGGCCCCAGTGGTCTTCGCTGCGGGGAACGGCATCGCGAGACTGCCCAGGGGGGCGAGAAAGCCTATGCCGGCGCACGCGGCCAGAAGAAGTTTGCGGTATGTCATAAGTGATCTCCAGTTGGGCATCTGACGGGGATTTCGGGCTGATCAATTGCGTCCTAAGCTGACCGCCACCTGACAATTGGCGCGACAGCGCTTCAGGTTCCCGTAAGCTGGCGGGTGGACTACGGGGCCAAAGAGAGGCAGAGAGGAAAGATTGCGATGCGGGTTCTGCTGATCGAGGACGATACGGCGCTTGGTGCGGCCATTCGCGACCAGATCGCCGCCGATGGGCATTCCGTCGATTGGGTCAACCGGCTCGACCAGGCAGGCGATGCGATCGTTGCGGCTGCCTATGATCTGGTGCTGCTCGATCTGATGCTGCCCGATGGGCTCGGCGTTCCCTTCCTGAAGGGATTGCGCGGGCGGGGCGACGTGACGCCGGTTATGATCCTGACAGCGCTCGATCAGGTCTCTGACCGTATTGCCGGACTGAACGCCGGCGCTGATGATTACATGGTGAAGCCCTTCGACCTTGCAGAACTATCGGCCCGCATCGGATCGGTGGCGCGCCGTTATGCCGGCAACCCAAATCCGAACATCACGCTCGGTCCGCTCGCCATCGATCTCGCGGCCAGAAGCGTCGCGTTGAATGGCAAGCCCGTTGCTCTTACGGCGCGAGAATGGGTCCTGTTTGAGGCCTTTCTGCAACGTCCCTCCCAGCTCCTATCAAAGGCACAGCTCGAGGAGCGGCTCTATTCCTTCGATACGGAAATCGACAGCAACGCCATCGAGGTCCATGTCAGCCGGTTGCGCAAGAAACTCGGCGCTCATGTGATCGAGACCGAGCGCGGCCTCGGTTATCGGCTGGGGCAACCGTGAAGATCGGCGCTTCGCTTCAGACGCGCCTGGCACTTGCCATCGGGCTTTCAGTGACGCTTCTGTGGTTGGCGGCGGCGGCGCTCACGGCGCACCGCCTTGGCGGGGAAATGCAAGAGGTGTTCGACGACGGGCTGAAGGCCACGGCGCTGCGCGTTTTGCCGATTGCCCGGCACGACTTGCGTGAAGGCGACGAACGTGGCGATCCTGTAGAACATGATGGTAACGAGGAAGGCGACCATGGCGAGAGGCGCATCGGCCGCGAGGCGCGGTATGGCGAGGACGTAACTTTTGTCGTGCGTGACCGCAACGGGAGGGTTCTTCTCGCCTCCGCAGGCGCGGATGCCTCCATCTTTCCGCCGTTTGTCAAGCCTGGTTTTCTGCGCACCGAAACGCACCAACTCTATTACGATGCTAGCGTCGATGGCGGCCTGACGATTGCCGTTGCCGAACCGCTGGATCGTCGCACGGAGCTTTCCCGCAAGATGCTGCTGGGGCTTCTGCTGCCGTTGATCGTGATGATCCCATTCAGTCTTCTCGCAATCGTTCTGGCGGTGCGCCGTTCCTTGCGCCCTGTACGCTTGCTTCGACAAGAGCTTGCCCGCCGCGGTGCGCAGGACCTGTCGCCCCTACCAGATGGCGGTCTGCCGAGCGAGCTTCGCCCGATCTCGGCAGGCGTCAATCAATTGCTGGACCGTCTGACGGCGGCGTTCAATGCCGAGCGCGCCTTTGCAGCGAACGCGGCGCACGAGCTGCGCACGCCGGTTGCAGGCGCGATCGCGCAGGCTCAGCGCATTCGGACTGAAACCGGCGAGGAATTAACGGGCCAGCGGGCAACAGAGATAGAGACCACGCTGAAGCGACTGATGCGCACGTCGGAAAAGTTGATGCAACTCGCCCGCGCCGAAGGAGGACGGCTGCAAACAGACGAGCCCTCCGATCTGAGACCTGTCCTGGAGATGATCGTCGAGGGTTTCACGCGGACTGGAGAGGGACGGATCCTGCTGACCCTTCCGGAAGAACCGGTTCTTTCCAGGTTAGACCCCGACGCCGTTGGCATTCTGTTTCGAAACCTGATTGAAAATGCGCTGAAACACGGGGCTCAGAATGGTTTAGTCGAGGTCGCGTTGCAGACAGACGGCTTACTTTGCGTCGCCAATGACGGCGCGGTCCTGTCCGCCGATGCCACGGAGAGGCTGGGGAAGCGGTTCGCGCGCGGTGGGGGAAAGGTCGGCGGTAGCGGCTTGGGATTCTCCATCGTAAAGGCAATCGCCGACCGCACAGGCATGAGTTTGAAAGTCGTTTCCCCGAGGCCGCTCAAGCATGAAGGCGTACAGATCCAGGTAACGCTGCCTCTCGCCTGACTTTCGCGGGAACCGACAAAAAGAGACGAACAAAGGAGCTGCCGATCCCTGATCGAGTTTTGACCTCCGGGATTGAGCGCCTGAACTAGCGGCGCTAAGCGCTCTGTCGAGGTGTGGCCAAGAAATCGCCGAAGATTATTTCTCCTTACGACTGCAGACATGCGACGGCATCTGCGACGTGGACGATTTTCCCGAGTATGATATCCGTTAACACGTTTCTATGATCGCATTCTAGCTCAGGCTGAACATCGTGATGCCCACGGCCGCCATGCAGCTGGTGGCCAACCATCCCATTACGGGCAGTCCAAATGAGGCGACGAACTGCCCCGTTTCGTCCTTCCGGAAAACCGTGATCATCATTGCCGCTCGGAGATCGCGCCTTTGAGGACAGCGTTCCAGAAACGGCACCCGTATGATGCTGGCTGGGTCTTGCGTTTGCAAAGTTGCTGAATCGACTGGCTTCGGATCCACGTCTGAAGCTCAATCCGAATTAGCCTGTCTCGACCGTCTCTCCGAGCCGCCCAGCCCCTGCGAGTCGGGCGTCTGAGCCAGGTTCAAATCCTCCGGAAAAACATAGATCCTCTCGAGCATTCGGTCGCGCAGATCCAGTTCGCTGAGGAGGGCTGGGCGACGATCGTCAGGCAGAACCTGTGATGCAAATTCGATCACCGCGCGAAATCGACGGGCGATCTGGAAGTTTTCAGCGCCGTAGAGGCCGATCTCGCTGAAGGTTAACTGCACGAAATCCTCCCAGTTCGTCGTTCTGCAGATCAGCCGCAACTTGCCGGACTTGCTCCTCATCTCATCGCCGAGCAGGTGCCTTCCACTGACGAAGCATAGGAGACGTTGAAGCTGGTCGATCGCAAGGACGGCTGTCGTTGCCTTCGGCGACCATCCGCATCACATCGCTGTAAGGGATATGTGCGATGTCGCGCGAGGCCGCCAGCCAGAATGCGACCGATCCCCCCGATCGCCAGAGCTGTGACCAGATGTCCGATCCGTATGACCCTCTCGCGTTTCATCGCGATTCCGCCTAGCTGATTCCTCACGGCCTCTTTGCATATCCGCTCCATGAATTCCTTGATCTTGGTCAAGGTAGGGCCGCCTTGCGAGCAATTGGCGATAGGTGACGACCGCAGTTTCCTCGCCGAATATTGACACGGATCAAAGACGGGCGAGCGACCGGCCGTAGTATTTATGCGAGGAGGAAGTGTGTCATGTTTGCAAAGATTCTCGTTCCAACGGATGGATCCAGACTTGCGGTCACGGCCGCGGAGAACGCGGTGGCGTTTGCCAGAGACGCGAACGCATCGGTCGTATTCGTCTGCGTCATCGAACCATTTCGCATCTTCACAACGGACAGCGATAAGCTGGCGGCCAGCCGGGAAGACTACGATCGGTTGTCGGATGAACAAGCCGTTCAATTCCTAGACGAGGTCGAGTTGCGCGCTCGTCATCAGGGAGTTACCTGCTATACTGTCAAGCTCCGGAGCGATGAGGTGCACCAAGCCATCATCGAGACAGCCGATCTTCATGGATGCGATCTGATCGCAATGGCATCGCATGGCCGCGGAGGTGTCGCTGCGTTGATCCTTGGCAGCGTTACGAACAAAGTCCTCAGTCATTCGCGTATCCCCGTGCTTGTATATCGATGAAGGGATCGGGGATTTTATCCGCTAACGGGAGAACCGAAATGATCCAAAACACCGACAAGATCTATCCCATTCCCTCGAATCTCCCGGCTGTTGCAGCGGCGGAGAAGTTTCTGGAAGCAGGTGTAGGCTTTCAGATCCAGGCCTTGAGCACTGCCTCGCGCCTCCAGATCGAGTCCTTTAGTTTTCTGATGCGCCGTTACCAGCAGCATGTGAGGCTCGTTGGTGATCTTGTCGGCAGTGCAGGAAGAAACGACGCGCTCGATGTCATCGGCGATTTCGTTCGAGTTGCTAAAACCGATTACGCTAGCGAAATCAGCAATATGCTCATGATTGGTTCGAAGCTGGCCTCGGAGGCAGCACATCGCATAGAGGAGGAAGCCGCTTCGGGATTGGAAGACATGGCCGCTCGAACTGTCGCCTAGCCTTCCTTTCCTCCTCCCTGGCGACAATGTCAGGAGGCCCATGCAACGATATCGCAGACCTAATTCGCCTGCATGTTTGCCTGACTGGCATTTGCCGTGCTCGCGTCACGGATAAGCTCGTATTTCACCTGGGTTACCTTCAAGTCGCGATACCAGTCGACGAGCGCTCCCCAGGGGTCCGACACTTTGTTGAGGCCCGCAATGAAGGCGACGACAGTCCCAATCTCGATCTTGCCCGTTATGACATAATAGCCCCCAAGCGCGAATATTCCGGCAAAACCGAGCTGAAACATCAGGTTCATCAGGAAGTTGAGCGCGTACTTGAGCTTGTAGATGCTCATGTTGGTCGAAAATAGTCGTTGGACGCGGGCTGCCTGGTGCTTCGGCGAGTTCGGCGAAGTATGGTCGACCATCTCCTCGCTAAGGTGTCGCATGACGGTGATCTTCGTCTTGACCCGCTGATTGATTAGCCCTTGGAGAACAGGAACCAGGACGGACTGCGGGACGAATACGGCGATGACGGCTAGAGCAAGGAGCGGCTGAAGGTAGATCATGTAGCTACCGACTGCCAAAAGGATGCCCGCCTGTAGGATTGGCTCCGAGATGCTGGTGCCGACAAACCCACCCACAGGTTCCGCCTCCGCGAGCACGATCGACATTTCGACGCCTTCGGCCAAGGTGGTAAGATCATCGGGATGGCGTTCTCTCGTATCGATGACCGCCATGCGAAGCCAACGAATGGAAACTTCTCCGATCCAGCCGCGGTAGACGTTCAAAACAAGCTTGATCCCACCTTCGCTCAGGACGAGCGCCAGGTAGGCGAGCACGAGTACGAGGATCGTGTTCAGAGTCGCTCCCTGTGTCGCGCCGTTTACGATGCGTCGTTGAACCTCGAGCGGCAGAATTCCCACGGCGAACAAGAGAACCGACAGCAAAACCAACATTGCCTGATGGCCCCGTCCCATCATCGAGATGAACCCGGAAAGCCTCCGCGGCATGGCGTCTTCCTTGCGAGATAGCATATTCGCCTCCGTGTCTGCCTGTGCGGGCGCCTCGTGTCGTCTCCCCTCAAATCCAATCGAGCGTCCTCCTGAGAGGACATTCAGCCAGATCCGGGCCCTCGCTTCATTGACTCACCGCAATTTCGCTGGCGGTCGGTAGGTCACGCGGAGATCGAGCACCTATTCCTACAAGCCCCATTTTCGGACAAACCAGTCCTTCGCCAGATGTGCGAGGATTGCATAGAGAAAGAGGATTGCCGCCAGCATTGGCCAGTACAGAAGAGGCAGGGACACGAAGCCCAGCGCGCTTCCGACGCCAGTAAAGGGCAGGAAAACGCGGACGCCCGCGATGAGGAGGCTCGTTGTCACGGGCCGGGTTGGCGGAGCTTTCGACGAACGGAATGCGGGAAGTCCGTATGATATGTATGACCAGAGTCTGCGTCAGCAGCGACTCCACGAACCATCCCGTTTGGAATAGGGCAGGGTTCGTCCACGCCTTGAACACTAAGAGGGGATGCCGTTCGGGCAATCGAAGATCTCCGCATGCTCGGCATAAAGCATATTTCGCTCGCAAGCGGCGATCGGCTCGAGGTCGCTAAGGTAATCGCTGACCGTCTTGGAATGGACACCGTCTAGGCAGATCTCAGTGCGGCAGACAAGGTAGAAATCCTTTTAAGGACGAAGACGCTGGGCAACGTGATGATGGTGGGCGACGGCGTCAATGACGCTCCGGCACTGGCCGCAGCGGACGTCGGACTATCGGTCGCCCGCGGCAAGCTGGCCGCCGCGGCTGAGGCTGCGGACCTCGTGCTGCTCAAGAGCGGGTTGAGCGGCATAGTGGCCGCGTTGGAGGTCGTCCGTCGGTCGTGGCGAATTGCACTCCAAAGCGTGGCAGTTGGTATTGGTCTGTATGGCATTCGCCGGAGTCGGACTTCTCCCGCCGATCCAGGGCGCTCTGATCCGGGAGGCGATCGATGTCGCGGTCGTCGTGAACGCCCTTCGAGCGCTAGCTTAGTGGGATAGCAGGGCCGGAATGCGGAGATTGTCGAGTAAGGTGCGCGTCACACCGCCGACCAGGGCCTCGCGCAGCTTGGTGTGCCCATAGGCACCAGCGATAAGAAGGTCGGCATGGCCCTCTATGGCGTTGTCCTGGATGATGGTGGTGACGTCTTCTGCGTCGCTGTGCACGGCAGCTAACGCGACTTCGAGCCCTGAATGGTTCAGTGCTTCGGTATAGCGATCAAGAAAACCCTCACTCCGCCGAGCCGCGGCGCCCACACATATTACTGTCGCTTTCGTCGCCGATTGGATCATAGGGAACGCGTTGGCGACGGCGCGGGCCGCCGTTGCACTCCCATCCCATGCGATCGCAATATTGTCGATGCGGCCATAGAAATCGGCCGACGGCAGGAGAAGCAGCGGGCGACCGCTGTCAAAGACGAGGCTTTCTACAATCGGCCTCGCCAGCTCGGTGTTTTCCAGGATCGTAACGTCGTAGGCGCGAGCAAGTTCGGCCAGCCGGATTGTCGCCGACATCGCCTCGGCCTCAGTGGGAACAAGCCTCACGTCGAGGCCAACCCGTTCGGCCCCCTCCCGCAAATGCCTGACGAGCTGAGCTGCGACATCCCTATCAAAGCGGTCTGCCTGGAACTCGTCATCGTCTGAATATGCTTCGGCGGCTTCGTCGCCATGGCGCCGCGCGGCAGCAAGGCTGGCGACAAGATCGGCACCCTGATGCAACGAAAACTGAATAGCGTTCTCGATGATCGCAAACGAACTCGCTTCCGGACGCGTGGTCAATGGCAGATGAAACTGTGGCTTCATGGCGTCCTCCCAGGACATTACATGGTCCATTGCTTCTAGCGTCCGGGCCGACCGGCAGGGCCGCTAGACGTTTCCACTACCGCGACAGGAAAAGCGGAACCCGGCTGTCCTTCAGCATCGAACGGGTGACGCCTCCAAACAGGCGTTGCTGTATCCGCGGGTGATTGTAGGCACCCATGACCACCATGTCGGCTGCCACGTCCGTGGCATGTTGGCGCAAGGTTTCGTCCACGCGGCGTCCACCGCTGGCAACCCGATCGACCTCGACCTTCACGCCGTGACGGGTGAGGAACATGGCGATGTCGGATCCGGGCTCTTCGCCATTCTCCCAGCTTCTCGCGACCGGGTCTACGATCGTGATGTGCACGGCACCACAGCCCTTCAGGAATTCCAGCGACTGGCGGGTGGCACGCGCTGCCTCGTCGCTCGAATCCCAAGCGAGCAGGATCGACTTTGGAAACGAGCTGACAGCCTGCGTACGTGGGTTGATCAGGATCGGCGTCGGAGACTCGAACAGGGCACCGTCGACGATACGTCTCTGAAGATCCTCGTTGCCGGCAGCTTGGGCTCCCACGAGAACGAGATCGGCGTACAGCGCATGCTGAGCGATGTCTCCTTCCGCCCACGCAAACTCTGTGTAGACCTCCTGGACGTCGAAGGACAGCTCCGTCCTTTCCAGGATCTCCTGTACCGCTTTCGTTTCCGCGGCGAGCCGGTCTATTTCCTGCTGTTGGCCTTCGAGCCACGCTGTTGAGATTGCTTCGTAGGTGGCGATCGCCGGAACGGCCCCCATGCAGATCACAAGGGCGGTCATATGGGCGCCCTGTGTTTCGCAAAATTCCATTGCCGACTTGAGGTCCTGGTCCCAGCGGTCGACGTCGAAGACGCACATGACGGTTTTGATACTCATTGCACTGCCTCCTTCTTGATAGCTGCAATCATATCGCTTTCCTGGAAGGCTTCTTTGATGCTCGTCAAAATCGATTGCTGAGCTCAGGGAACCGCTGGACGGCTTCTCGTTGAAACGTCCAATCGAAACGCAGTACCGGCAGCCTGCAATGCGACAAACATTCGGTCCTTTCGATCACGGCTGGCTGCTTCTGCAGATGCGGTGTCGGGCCTTTCGCGGCAAGCGGCATCGCGTAAAGGACCTATGCGAATCCTACAGCGAGGTGGTTCTTTATCTCGAATGGTTGCGGACGTCGGGAGATAAAAAGCTGCTCGGCGAGTACGGTCAGCTATGTGCCGACCTCGAGCAGGACGTATATTGGTTTCTCGGATTCTACGATGCGCATCCCGAGGCGGGTACGGGATAGCCGGCAAGCCGCGGGTTAACCCCGGTCGACTCTCGATTTGGTGGGCGTGCGCCGGTCGGGCGCTAAAAGACGTCCATTCCGCCAAGCCCGACGAACTCCGTCCTGAATCCCTGGGTGCGAGCTTGCTTCAACAGACGGTCGGCGCTCATCATGTCTAGCAGCATGCTTCCGGAGAAGCAGGAACGAAGAGGACAGCAGAGCTCCCTTGTCGCCCAGTCGAGAGCCCGCGGTGAGATCATCGTGACGACCCAATGGTCGTCGTCCGCCCGCTCGAGCAGGATGTCGCCTTCGTTCTTTCTGGCAGGAGGGGCGGATGCGCACGCGGCGAAAGCCGATGCGTCCTTGTCCTTGGCGGCGGTCACCATCTGGTTCATCCTGCTATCCTCCTGTTGCTGCGGCCACCACGACGTGGGAACCGACTTAAGCTTATCCGGAGACGGGGTCAGGGTTGTTGATCCAGGTCAAGGCGGCAAGCTTTGGCTTTCGGATTGATCGAAATGATCCATCGGGTGTCGACAAGGAGAAAGAGATGAGGGCGATGGTCCTGGAAAGAGTCGGCGTTCCGCTGCGTCTTATGGAGACGCCGGATCCGTGTCCTTCCGCGGGTCAGGCTGTGATAGCGGTGGAAGCCTGCGGGGTTTGCCGCACGGACCTTCACGTCTTCGATGGCGATCTTCCAAATCCGAAGCTGCCTTTGGTGCTTGGACACGAGATCGTTGGTCGCGTGGTCGCCGTTGGCCCCGGCGTCTCGAAAAGTCTTGAGGGATGGAGGGTGGGCGTGCCATGGCTCGGGCACACGTGCGGGTGTTGCTCGTTTTGCCTCGCCGGAGCCGAGAACCTTTGCGACGCACCCGGCTTTACCGGCTATACGCTCGACGGCGGATTTGCGACGCACGTCGTGGCCGACGCGAACTATGCGTTCACTTTACCAGAGGGTCTAGACCCTGTCGCAACCGCGCCTCTCCTTTGCGCGGGTCTGATCGGATGGCGATCATTGAAAATGGCTGGACAAGGCAAGGCGATCGGTCTCTATGGCTTCGGTGCAGCGGCGCACATTCTCGCGCAAGTGTGCCAGTGGCGAAAGCAGGAGGTCTACGCTTTTGTTCGTCCGGGGGATGAGGCGGGAAGGCGCTTCGCGCTCGAGCTGGGCGCCAGCTGGGCGGGCTTCTCGGACGAGATACCACCTGTGCAACTGGACGCGGCTATCATATTTGCGCCAGCAGGAGAGTTGGTTCCCAAAGCTCTGGCGGCGGTCCGCAAAGGCGGCACCGTCGTTTGCGGGGGCATCCACATGAGCGACATTCCGGCCATGCCCTATCGGCTCCTGTGGGGAGAGCGTCGCATCGTATCGGTAGCCAATCTCACACGCGACGATGCTCGAGAATTCTTCGGGCTCATGGGACAGGCGAGCATCCGAACAGTCACCACCTCCTATCCACTGGAGCGTGCCAATGACGCGCTGGCCGACTTGCGGGCAGGGCGGATCAATGGGGCAGCGGTGCTCGTGCCGTGACCCGGCCGCTCGACGATGCACCGCGGCATTTGCTTGGTTGATGCCGGGTTCCGAAGCGGAAGGGTGATGTTTCCACCTTCTTGATTCATATCAAAGAAGCACGCAGCCGGCAGGTTCATTGTGCGCATGTCCAAGTGGCTGCATATGCAGCCCGGTTGGAGGGCGAACTGCAGGGCATTGCGAGGGCGCGAAAGCTCAGCCAGGCGATGATGAGCAACATCCGCCAGAACCTGTTCTTCGCTCGCATACTACAACGCGGCGGGTGTGCCCGGAGCGGCAGGCGTGCTCTATCCAATCTTCGGGCTGCTGCTCTCGCCGATCCTCGGTCAGCGTCATCGGCTGCGGCGCGCGTCGATCGCCTAGTTGTCCGCCGGCGCGGTCGTCGGGAACCACAATCGAATTCGTTCAGCAAGAAGCTGCGGATACAGACCAGCAAAAGGAGAAACGACATGAGAACCATACGAACTGCAAATGCGGTCCTGCTGGCCGCGCTGATTGCTATAGGCGGAGCCGGTGCCGTCTTCGGCCAGACGAGCGGAGCCGATCTCCATCATCCTGTGAATTTGGCGCAGGCCACCCCACAGTCTGGAATGCCGCACATGATGGGGGGTGGCATGATGGGACAGGGCCAGGGCGCTATGCCAGGCGGACCAGGCATGATGGCCGGGAACATGATGCAGTCCGGCATGGTGGGCGGCATGCCTATGATGGGTATCCGAGGACCCATGATGAAGATTATGTTTGCGATCGCCGACACGAACGCGGATGGCGCGCTGTCCTTCGAGGAGGTGATGACGATCCACAGGCGAGTCTTCGACAGCGTGGACGCCAACAAGGACGGCAAGGTCACGCCCGAAGAGATGCAGACGTTCTGGCAGCAATAGGCTTCGGAACGATGACCGGGATGATCGACGATCGCGCCATTCGGCTGGCGCGACCGCGATCCGTTGCCAATCCGACGAACGGTTCATATGACTTTCTGATCCTGGTTGCCCAGACTTTCCAGATTTCCCATTGGCGAGGTATCATTCGAAGGCGCATTGATGCTTAGTCCCGCTGACATTCTAGCGGACAGGAGCTGGACGATGACAAGCATACGAAATTCGCAGGACGTCTGACATGGGCGCGACTTCACGCCCGAGAACAACCGGTGTGGGACAATTCCTCGATCTTCAGCAGCAGCGCGATTGGATAGCGGGGAAGATCGACTTGTTGGACGCGGGCGAGCGCCCGGAGTCCCTTGAACAGCGCTTCAAATATGTCGCTCGATTTGAGAAGCTCCTCAGTCGCCCGCAAGCGAGGGAACTACTGGAAATTCTCGGGCTATACGGTCCAAACTGCATTCCGATCATGCGCAAGACCGAGCGCTATTACTGGTCGGTTTCCTGTCTGCCATCCACCTCGGACAAGCCGCTCGTACGCGTCAATGCGAGCTGGATGGAGCTCTTCGCGCTCTATGCCCACGGAGACGATATCCGCGCCCGATTCATCGTCCATCTGTCGAATTTCACTACAGATGGTTCAGCAACGCCGAGCCGGGTGGATGAACACTTTCTTGAGCAAAGTGTCGCGATGCCAGAGCACGTCAGTTACTTCTTCCCGCGTGGTGCTGATATTTTCGGCATCAATGTGCGCGGCTATGTCTCGATCCGCAAATTTCTCAGAAGCCGCCGCGTACTGAGCGCCATTCGCGCGTTCAACCTGACGCACATGAACCGGGGGCGGAACGCCTATCAGGCGAGCCATTGCTACAGTGTGGCGGATTACATGCAGGCAGTTTAAGGGGTTCACCAACGCACGCCTTCCCCTAATACACAGCAACCTAGCGGCGCAAGGAAGCCGCCACCAGATAGGGCAAGGCGGCTTGCTCTGCCTTCGATTGCTCCCATGATGGGTGTAGCGAAGGAGCAATTGTAGACGAACCACGAGATCGGAAAACCTCGTTCTCTCTCACATCTACACCAAATCGCCCTTCCAGCCAGCGGGTGTGCCGCCATGCCACGGCGCCGGCTGCTATTCACACCTGGTGAGATCTCAAGGGCTGGAAGTTCATCAAAATCCGCTGCTGACTATTCAGCTGGCTTTTGCGCTATGATCGCGTAGCGATGCTGAAGGCCTCGTGCGATGGCTTTGAAGAAGCCGAAATGCTGCGACTGCGCCTTATGGATCTTCCGCAGGTTGGTGTCGGCCGTAACAGGGGAGAAACCGGTTACTTTCAGCATGCGGGAAACCGCATCAACCCGTGCGCCTCCAGAAAAATGGACGCGCGACAGGATGCTTTCATGCATGCTGGCCATGGCGGCGGGGGCATGGGGCGCCTGTTTCTTGATGAGGTTCGTCCGTTCGAGGAAGATCGCGAGACGCTTGATGAGCCGCTCAGAAAGGCCCGTGTTGACGAAATCCCCGTCGATGATCAGCAGCTTGCCGCCCGGCTTCAGGACGCGCAGCCATTCCGCAAAACAGGCTTCGGGGTCGACCAGCGTCCACACAAGGTGGCGGGTGATGATAACGTCGTAACTGTCATCGGACTCAAGTGTGTTCTCCGCATCGCCAACGTGAAAGCGGATCGCCCGTCCCCGCGATGCCGCCTTGGCGCGTGCCCGCTCCAGCATGGCTTCCGACCAGTCGATGCCGGTAACTTGGTAACCGAGATCGTCCATCAGGTGGGAGATCACACCGGTGCCACTGGCAAGGTCGAGGGCCTTGCGGCCGTCGCCGCGGCCGAGATGCCGGACGATCAGTGCGTGCCAGGCCGCACGCTCCTCCTCGGAGAAAATTTCGTGGCCGGGCGACTGGTCGAATGTTGCCGCGCGTTCGGACCAATAGGCCTTGATCTCGTCCCGCAAGGTGAAATTGGCGCTATCTGCCATTCGATCGCTCTGCATGTTCCGTCCTTATCTCAGCTTCGAATGCTTCTAAAAGATAAATCTTGACTATGAAAGTCATCAAATAATAAGTGCCGGTCAGTTTCCACCGGAGATTCAACCATGCGCTTTTCTGGCAAGTCGGCAATGATCGCCCTTGGCGTTCTCGTGTCCACCGTGCTGCCCGCGATCGCCGACCCCGTCGTCGTGAGGGACGTGACGGGCCGCGACGTCGAAGTCAATGTACCGGCAAAGCACGTCATCCTCGGCGAAGGCCGGCAGATCTATTTCCTTGCCGCGCTCGACAAGGACAACCCGTTCCAGCACGTCGTCGGCTGGCGCGACGACCTGCCGAAGGCGGACCCGGAATCCTACGCGGCCTATCTCGCAAAATACCCTGGCATCGCCAAGCTGCCGACCTTCGGCGGTATGAAGGATGGCACGTTCGATATCGAACAGGCAGTAGCCTTGAAACCCGACGTCATCCTGATGAATGTCGATGCCAAGACAGCTACGGAAGAGGCCGGCTATATCGACAAGCTCGCCAAGGTCGGCATTCCCCTGGTCTATGTCGACTTCCGGGAAAAGCCGATGGAAAACACCGAGCCTAGCATGCGTATCATGGGCACGCTGATGGGCAAGGAGAAGGTTGCCGAAGACTTCATCACCTTCCGCGCCGACGCCATCAAGAAGGTGACGGATGTCCTGGAGAAAAGTAACCCCGCAAAGCCGGTCGTCTTCATGGAGCGCGCGGGCGGCTATTCTGATGATTGCTGCATGTCCTTCGGGAGCGAGAATTTCGGCAAGATGGTCGAGCTGGCCGGCGGCATCAACATGGCAAAGGACATCATTCCAGGCACCTTCGGCACGGTGAACCCGGAACAGATCATCGCCTCCAATCCTGATCAGGTCATCATCACCGGCGGCATGTGGGAAGGCTATGTGCCTGGTGGCAACTGGGTCGGCGTCGGCTATGGCGCAGATATCGCCGAAGCGCACCGCAAGCTGGAAAACCTGACGAAACGCCCGGCCTTTACCGGCATCAGGGCAGTCAAGGATGGCAATGTCCATGCCATCTGGCACCAGTTCTACAACAATCCCTATCAGTTCGTCGCAATCCAGCAGATCGCCAAGTGGCTGCACCCTGACCTGTTCAACGAACTCGACCCGGAAGCGACCTTCAAGGAGTTGCATGCTCGCTTCCTGCCGCTCGACTACAAGCCAGGCTACTTTGTCTCGTTGAAGGGCGAATAGGCGATGAGCGTTGCGACGATCGAAACGAAGGTGACGGGGCGCGATCAATATCGCGCCCTTGCCTTTCGGCGCATCCTTATCCTGGCAGGTCTTGTCGTCGCGCTTGCGGCAAGCATGGCTGCCGACATGGCATTGGGCCCCGCGAATTACAGCCTTGCCGAGGTGCTGTCGGCGCTCGCTTCCCCGGAGGCTGCCGGTGACCAGCTGCGTGTCGTCATCTGGGATATCCGCATGCCAATTGCGCTGATGGCGATCACGGTCGGCGCGTCGCTCTCGGTGGCAGGTGCGCAGATGCAGACGATCCTTTCGAACCCGCTCGCCAGTCCCTTCACGCTTGGAATTTCGGCGGCCGCCAGCTTTGGGGCGGCGCTGGGGCTCGTTGCAGGTGTCGCCATTTTTCCGGGCGCGGTTCAATACATGGTTCCGGTCAATGCCTTTGTCATGGCGATGGTGGCCGCGCTCTTCATCCATTTCGCATCGACGCTGCGCGGTGTTACGGTCGAGACGATCGTGCTGCTCGGCATCGCCCTCGTCTTCACGTTCAATGCCGCCCTGTCGCTTCTCGAATACCTCGCCTCCGAACAGGCGCTCGCCGCAGTCGTGTTCTGGACCATGGGAAGCCTTACCAAGGCGACGTGGGACAAAGTCTTCGTCACCGGCGCAATTCTCGTCGTGACGCTACCGCTCTTCGTGCGTAACGCCTGGGCGTTGACAGCCCTGAGGCTCGGGGACGACAAGGCTGCAAGTATGGGCGTCAATGTCCGGCGCCTGCGCCTTCACACCATGCTTGTCGTCAGCCTGCTTGCCGCCATTCCTGTCTCCTTCGTCGGGACAATCGGCTTTGTCGGCCTTGTCGGCCCCCATATCGCGCGCATGGTCGTGGGAGAGGACCAGCGGTTCTTTCTGCCCGGTTCCGTGATCTGCGGTGCGCTGCTGCTCTCGGCGACGTCGGTCGTCAGCAAGGTGCTGATCCCCGGCGCCATCCTGCCGATCGGCGTCATCACCGCGCTTGTCGGCGTTCCCTTCTTCTTCGTCCTGATTTTCTCGAACCGGAGGCGTGCATGGTAAGTCTGGTGCTTAAGGATCTCGGCGCCAGCTATGGCAGCACGACGGTTCTGTCCAAGGTCGCAATCGAGCTCTTGACGCCCGGTTCCACCACGGCCGTGATTGGCCCGAATGCGGCCGGCAAGTCGACGCTGTTCAAGCGAATCGCCGGTCTAATTTCCGGCCCCGGTGTCGTGCAGCTTTCGGATGCGACGCGCGGCGACCGGGCGATCTGCTACATGCCGCAGGACACCGGCTCGAACGCCGTGCTGACGGTCTACGAGTCGCTCCTGCTTGCCACAAAACAGGGCGGCGGCTGGCGCGTAAAGGACGAAGAGCTTTTCGAGATCGACGCGATCCTGAAGGCGTTGCGTATCGAGGACCTTGCCTTCCGGGGGCTAGACGCCCTGTCGGGCGGCCAGCGACAGCTCGTCGCGCTCGGCCAGGCGCTGGTGCGCAAACCCGAGGTCTTGCTGATGGACGAGCCGACCTCGGCCCTCGACCTCCATCGTCAGATCGATGTACTGGAATTCGTCGTCGATCTTGCCAGCCGCACCGGCATGATCGTGCTCATTGCACTCCATGATCTCAATCACGCCTTGCGCTATTGCACAAACACGATCGTTATCGCCAATGGGGAAATGACCTCGAGCGGCGCGACCGCTGACGTGATCACATCGAAAATGCTGCGCGACATCTATCGTGTGGATGCCCGCATCGAATCCTGCTCGCGCGGGCGACCCGTAGTCATTGTCGATGGGGCGCTCTGATCGAGTTGATGCTGCCGCGATAAGCTGGAGCACTCCGATCGCAAATCAGAACTGCTCGCTTTGCGCAGGCACGATGACCCATTTTCGCTTCAAGCAGGCTATTCGACGATCTGACCTTCGATTCAGCTGCGTGCCGCGATACCGATGATCGCAGTGTCTGGTGGCAGGTCGTCGAAAATACCTCCAGCATGGTGCTGATGTCCGGCCTTGAGCGCATCGACACAGGCCGCGGCGTTGGACCGAGTTCTCAAACCTCGCCCAGTGTGCCGAGGTATATCCCATTGCCATATCCCATTCGCAAAACTAAGTGGGATATGGCTTTCGTATATCGCGGAGGATAGGAAATGGAACAAGGTGCAGTGTTTCAAAGCAATCGCAGCCAGGCCGTTCGGTTGCCGAAGGCCGTCGCTCTGCCTGATGATGTAAAGCGCGTCGATATTGTCGCAGTTGGACGCACGAGGATTATCGCCCCTGCCGGAGAAGTTTGGGACAGCTGGTTCGATGGCGAAGCGGCTACCTCGGATTTTATGAACGAACGTGATCAACCGGCCCTGCGGGAGCGTGAAGCATTTTAATGCTGCAGTACATGCTGGATACAAACGTCTGTATCTTTACGATGAAGAACCGCCGGCAGCAGGTGCGCGAGGCGGCAGTTCGTATTCTATCAAGGGCTTTTGCTACGCTCCCCCCGATCGAGTAATCGACGCGAGTTTGATTGTGTGCCCGGCTTACGCGTCGAGGACTGGACTGGCCAACTCGCACTCATGAACGCTGTACGATTGGAAAAAGCGAATCGAGTCGATCATTCCGATCGTCGTTTTCCGCTGCCGATGAGAGCCACTCCTGACGTCGTTCTCAGGATGCGTACTCCCGACTATGAATTTGAAAGCTGTGTGTTTGCCTACGTTTTGGTAGGAAGGGACAAGGGCGCGAGCTCGGATAGCGACCTGCCGCGCGGGTCGTTCGCAGCAATACGGCCTGTCGTGAATTTCAATGCTTCCCGCATGACCTGAACCGCGCCGTCATAGTCCAGCCCCTCAAGCTTCCCGTCGCTGGCAATGCGCCTTCCGTCGACATAGACAGCCTTGACTGCCCGCTCGGCTGCGCAATGGAGAAGATTGCGCAACGGGTCGTAAACCGGTTGCATGGCGGGGTGATTGAGGTCGATCAGCGAGAAATCCGGTTTGGCACCGACGGCGATCCGTCCGATATCCTTTCGGCCCAGCGCATTCGCACCCGCAAGGGTCGCCATGTCGAGGACGTCGGATGTCTTGATGTCAAACACGCTTTTGCCGGCGACGCGGGAGCAGATGAGCGCCCTGCGCATCTCTTCCAGCATGTTGTAGGGATAGCTATCCGTGCCGATCCCGACATTCACGCCGGCGCGGCGATAGCGACCGATGGACTCCAGGATCATGCCGCTGCGGGAGAAGGTAACTGGGCAGTGTGCTACCGTTGTGCCACGTCGTGCAAGGAGCGCCATATCTGTCTCGGTGCGCTCTCGGGTCCAGGAATGGCTGTCGATGAAGATGCAATGTCCGAGGATCAGTCTTTCATCGAGAATACCGATGCTTTCCAGATATTGCACGGCGGTCATGCCGGTTCGACGCACCAACTCTTCATGTTCGGCCATGGTTTGAGCTGCGTGGAGCGTGATCGGGACGCCGCGGTCTTTTGCGGCGGTGGCGGCTTCGATAAGTAGATCTGGCGAGCAGGTTTCGACTTGGGACGGCGAAACGATGCCGCCGAGACGGCTTGATGGGTGAGCTTGTGCCGCGTCGACGCAGGCAAGTGCTTCTTGAAAAGCCTCCCGCCCACGGCGCCGGTCCCAGTGATAATCGAGGCGGTGGCTGTCTGCAACATGCCACCTGGCCTCGCGAAAGCCCGGCGCGGCGTAGGCGCGGGCTCCACTTTTGACGAGCGTGGGGAGCCAAGCATCGTGCGGGCCCGCGATATCCACCAGCGTGGTGACTCCGCTGCGGATCAAGTCTCCGAGCATGACGGTCAGAGAGGCTTCGCGGGCCTCCTCACTGATCTCGATCAGTGTCGAATATTCATACATCGCCTGCCCCCAGAGGGCGGCGGTACCGACGTCGTCGAAAATGCCTTTAGACAAGGGCTCTTCGTCGGAATGGCAGTGAATGTTGATCAGGCCCGGGAGCAACATGCGACCGTGCCCGTACTCTTCCCGGTCGAAGGGACCATTGTAGCGACCGCCAACATGCAGGATCGCAGTCTCATCGAAGGCGATATCGCCATCGGACATATAAGCATGGGTGCCGGTTTGGTCGTCATGGGCGACGATGGTTTCGACTTTTCTGATGACGTGAACTGGCCTAGTCATGGGTGGTCCTGAAATATCGCTCCAGGAAGCGGCTATAGGCTCCCATCAGCGCGCTAAAGATGAAATAGACGACAGCGGCGAAGATATAGCCCTCCAGCACCGCGATGCCTTGCCATGATGGGTCGCGCATCGCCGAGCGCACCGTATCGAGAAAGTCGAGCAGACCGACGATGGTGACGAGCGTTGTGTCCTGAAAGAAGCCGATGAAAAGCGCGACAAGTGGAGGAATAACCTTCTTGATTGCCTGCGGCAGTACGATCTTGAACATGACGACCCAATAGCCCATTCCCAAAGCCGCCCCGGCTTCGAGCTGGCCCTTCGGTACATCCTGCAGGCCGCCGCGAACGATTTCGGCGATGTAGGCAGCCGCAAAGATGATGATGGCGATCTGGGCGCGCAGCAGCTTATCTACGGTGATGCCATCTGGCATGAACAGCGGCAGCATCACCGTTGCCATGAAGAGAATGCTGATCAGCGGTACGCCGCGCACGATTTCGATGAAGCTTGTCGCCAACACCCGGATGACAGGCAGATCAGAGGCGCGCGATAAGGCAAGCAGGATGCCGAGCGGCAGCGCGCAGATAAGACCGATGAAGGAAAGCATGAAGGAGAGCGGAAGGCCGCCCCACTGTGTGGTCGGGATCGCAGGCAGGCCGAAGATGCCGCCGGCCATCAAAACGTAAAGTCCCGGCAGGATAACGACGATCCAGAGCAGTAGGAGCCTGCTGCTCCACAGCCGCGGCACCATCGAAAGGAAGGAGGCGCCAAGGAAGACGATGAGTGCCAGCAACGGCCGCCATTGCTCTTCGAAGGGGTAGAAGCCGAATGCCATGTAGCGAAGCTTCGTGCTGAGAAACGGCCAGCAGGCGCCGCTCGCTGTCTTGCAGGCTTCCGGCGTGCCGGCAAACGTCGCGTTGAGAACGAGCCACTGGGTTGCGAGCCAGCCTATTGTGGCAAGGACCACGACGCAAAGCACCGTTATCAGCGCATTGCCCGGTGTGCCGAACAGATCGCGCCGCCAGCCGGATTGCCGCGGAGGAGGGGCTTCGCTTGTGGTTGTTGTGACGAGCACGAGTTGAAGTTCCGTCACGTTCAGCGATCCTTTAGTGCTACGTGGCTGTTATACCAGTTCATGAGCAGCGAAATGGCGATCGACAGGCCGAGATAGGTTCCCATAAAGATCGCAATGGTTTCCATCGCTTGACCCGTCTGGTTCATGACGGTGTTGGAGACCATCACGAGATCGGGGTATCCGATGGCAATCGCCAGCGAACTGTTCTTGAAGACGGTAAGATAGGTGTTGGTGAGCGGCGGAATGATCAGCCGCAGCGCTTGCGGCAGGATGACCAGACGCATAGCGCGGCGCCGGGGGAGACCGAGTGCCATCGAGGCTTCCCATTGCCCCTTGTTGACGGCCTGGATGCCCGCGCGCACGATCTCGGCGACGTTTGCCGAGACGCTAAGCGCCAACCCGAACAGCAGCGCGACGAATTCGGGCTTCACCTGCAGGCCGCCGCTCAGACGGAAACGGCCTTTTTCCGGAAGATCGAATGTCATGGCGATACCGCCAAGGAAAAGCACGAGTGCGATCGGTGTGATCGCGGAGATCCAGGCGAAAAGTACGCCGTGGTTCGGCTGGCCGGTTGCAACCCGGCGGCGCATGGCGACGTGCCGGATGACAATGGCACAGGCTATGCCGATGACAAGAGCGGCGGCCCCCAAGGCAAGGCCGCGTTCGAAGGTGACGGAGGGGATAACGAGGCCGCTGTTCGACAGATAGACATGTGGCGCCAAAGTCAGCGCTTCGCGCACCGGCGGCAGCACATTGATAATGACGGCATACCAGAACAGCAGATAGAGCAGTAGAGGAACATTTCTCAACGCCTCGACATAGGCGAGCATCAGCCTTTGCAGCAGTGGATTACGCGACATGCGGCCGATACCGACCAGAAGCCCCAGAATGGTGCCGAAGAGGGCGGCAAAGATGGAGACCTTGACGGTGTTGGCGAACCCGACGAACAATGCTCGGGCTACCGTGTCGGTCGGCTGATAGGATATCGCGGCGTCGCTGATTACGAAGCCAGCCTGCCTCGAAAGGTAGGAGAAGCCGGTTGCGATATCGTGCTTGGCAAGATTTTGGCTTGCGGTCGCAAACATCGACCAGGCGATGAGAGCGATCACGCCGATCGCCAACCATTGATAAAAAAGCGCGCGGTAGCGCGCATTGCGCAGCAGAGCCATTCGAGCCCTCCGTCGAGAGAACCGCGAGAGGTGGTCGCGCCCGCGCGGGGCGGACGCGAACCTTATCTCAACGGAAAGGCGGCGCGTAGAGCAGTCCGCCCGCGTTCCATTGGGTATTTGGACCGCGGGTCATGCCGAGACGGGTTTTCTCGCCGACGGCGCGTTCGAAGACTTCGCCGTAATTGCCGACAGACTTGACGATGTTGTAGCCCCACTTGTCGTCGAGCTTCAGCATTTCACCGAGCTTGTCGGTAACGCCGAGCATGCGCTGGATTTCCTGATCGTCGCTCTTGAGCTTCTCGTCCACATTGGCCTTTGTGATGCCCTTTTCTTCGGCCGCCATCAGCATCCAAACCGACCAGGAGACGATATCGCGCCAGTTGGAGTCATTCTGACGGACGGCCGGCGCCAACGGTTCCTTCGAGATCGTTTCCGGCAAAACGACGTAGTCATCAGGATTATTGGAGACCGCGCGGATCGAGGCTAGGTCCGAGCGGTCAGACGAGATCGCGTCGCACCGACCGCTGAAAAAGGCAGCGCGGTTTTCATCCGGGCTTTCGAACACAACGAGTTCGAACTTTGCACCCAGCTTGCCGAAGAAGTCGGTAAGGTTCTGCGCCGTGGTGGTGCCCGGCAGGGTGCAGATCGCAGCGTCCTTGAGTTCGGCGGCACTCGTCACGCCGAGCGACTTCGAGACCATCAGGCCCTGGCCGTCATAGAAGACGACGGGCGCAAAATCGAGGCCGAGCGAGGCATCACGGGTATAGGTCTGCGTGGTCTGGCGCGACAGGACGTCGATTTCGCCGGACTGCAGCGCCTGGAAGCGAGTGTTGATGTTGGTCGGTACGTACTCGACCTTTTCGCCATCACCGAAGACGGCAGCTGCAACGGCGCGGCAGATGTCGGCGTCGAAGCCTTCCATGCGACCCTGGTCGTTAGGGGCAGCAAAGCCCGGTGTCGCAAGGGAAACGCCGCAAACGAGCTTGCCGCGCTGTTTTACGGTGTCGAGTGTGTCTGCATGCACTGTCGTGGTTCCCAGTAGTCCGAGAACTGCACCAAGGCAACCTGCCAGAGTCCGTCTTTTCATTCATTCCTCCCTTTTGATTGATGCATGATCGCCGGCAGCTCCTCTCCGCCTCGAGGGCCATAATGCATACACGATTGTGTACAATACCTTTCAATTATTGGCAACACGGACTCTGATAGCTGATACACGAAAGAATGCACGTCACCCGGCGTATGGCGGGATGCACGACTTCCTGGGTCAGCACATGGGGGGGTGAGGCGGCAAAACTGGTTCGTCGAAGGTGCGCAGCAGGCGGCCCCACCCGGGGTCGTGCATATGGGCTTCAAGACCGGCACGCGCCGCCAATGCCAATGCTTCCGCCTGGCCGAAGGAAATGGCCGCATCAACGTCGACGGTCCTTACCTGGCCACCCTCCATCAGGACATTGCCATCGACAATAACCATATCGACGTCGCTTCCGAGCGCTTGGTGAACGAGGCGGTGAACGGGCATCCACATCGGCATTAGATGTGGCTTGCGCATGTCGATGATGGCGATGTCGGCCTTCTTGCCGACTTCCAGCGATCCGATTTCATGTTCCATGCCGATGGCGCGAGCCGCGTCGATGGTTATCATCTCGAAGACCTTGCCCGGTGGCAGCAAGTAGCGATCGTGGTTGTGCAGCAGGTGCTGGGTGAATTGCGCCAGCCGGGCGGTCTGCAGCATGTCGAAATGACGGCTGGGTGCTGCGCCATCCGTCGTGATGGCAACCCGGATACCCTTTGACATCATCTCCATGATTGGTGTTGAGCGGCCGGGCGGGGCGTGTGTAACGTGGGTGCCGGTCTCGGCCAGGATATCGATTTCCTCATGCGAGATGCCCCAGCAGTGTTGGAGGTGGATATCCGGTCCGAGAAGGGCATTTTCCTTGTCCTGAAACGCCATGCGGATTTGACCGGCAAAGGCGTCGGAATGCAGCCGAACGCCCCACTTTCGTGCAGTTTCGCGGATGCGACGAGCTTGCAGGCGATCATTTTCGGTGAGTCTCACGGCCTGGTCCGGCGTGGAGGCATTCGAGGGTTCGACGGAGGGAACGATGGTGAACGGTGTGAGGAACACCTTGATGCGGCCCTGCGCGCTGCCGTCCAGCGCCTCAATAACGGCTTCGCTGCCTTCGATCATTTCGTCGAAACTGACGTGACGTCGCTCTGGTGAGCCGGTTTCCCAGCGCGTGACAGGATGCGGCCAGGGCAGGCCGGAGGGGCCGACGCAGATGATTTCCCGCAGTCCGATTTCGCTGTAGGCACGAGCGTGATTGATCGCAAATACCGGATCATCGGCACGCGGCATCGAGGTGATGATGCTGGCCGACGTCGTTACCCCTGCGCACAGGCGTTCGATGCCTGAAACGAGGCCGTCGGCGTACCAATAGTCGCGCGTGACGTAGTGGTAGTAGGTGGGCGTGACGACTTTCATCCACATGGAGTTGGTATCGGCCGCAATGCTGCGGATCAACGCATGGCCCGCATGTCCGTGCGCGTCAATGAGGCCGGGAATGATCAGTTTGCCGCGGCAATCGATGACCTGTTTGTCCGTGTGTCGTTGCTGAAGCTCATCTGCCGTGCCGATATCGACGATCCGGTCGCCCTGGATTGCCAGAGCGCTGTCCTCGATAATCCGCCTCTCGTGATCCACGGTTACCATGGTGCCGTGCAGCAGCAGCAAATTTCCCATGCTCTTTCCTCCGCTTTTTCGAACATCGTAATATTGGTAACTTTAATCGTTGTTTTTGGGTACGATAATTGTCAACAATATAATTGACAATGAGGACGAGCAAAACAATACTCCGCTTTGCCTGGGGTCTAGGCCGGTCAGGCTTATCAACGATCCATAAGGGGGGAATCATGTCCCGTGTGAAAAGCTTCATCCTCGCCGCGATGGCCGCGGCTGCCATCGCCGTTCCTGCCAGCGCAGAAACACTTCGCTGGGGCGGACGCGCCGATCTCTATTCGCTCGACCCCTATTCGGTGCCGTCGACTTCGAACCTCGCTTTCCTCAATCACATCTATGAGGGCCTGGTGCGCTATGGGCCTGAATTCCGGATCGAGCCCGCACTTGCCACCGAATGGAAGCTGGTTGATGGCAAGACCTGGCGCTTCACCTTGCGAAAGGGCGTGAAGTTCCATGACGGCGCCGATTTTACGGCCGACGACGTGGTTGCATCCTTCACCCGCGTTTCCGATGCGACCTCACCGCTACGTGGAAACATTCCGCTCTATGCTGGCGTGACCAAGGTTGACGACTATACTGTCGATATCGCCGTTACTGCGCCGACCTCGCTGTTCCTCAACGACATCACCAACATTTTCATCTTTGATGCCGGCTGGCTGAAGACCAACAATAGCGAGAAGCCGACGGACGTTGCCACGAAGACCGAAGGCTATACCACCATGCACACCAACGGCACGGGCCCGTTCAAGCTAGAAAGCCGTGTGCCGGACAGCAAGACGGTTCTCGTCGTCAATGACGGGTGGTGGGATGAGAAGAAGCATAATCTCGACCGTATCGAGTTCGTGCCGATCGCCTCTGCCGCAACCCGTGTTGCTGCGCTTCTCTCCGGGGAAATTGATCTCATCGATAGCGCGCCGATCCAGGATCTTCCGCGGCTTGAGTCGTCGCCGGGCATCACCGTCAAGAAGCGCACCGAGCTGCGCACTGTTTTCCTGAACTTCAACCGCAAGGAAAAGCTGGAAGACGGTCGTCCGAACCCCTTCAACGACATCCGCGTGCGTCAGGCTGTCGAAGCCTCTGTCGACCGTGAGCTCATCAACAAAAAAGTCATGCGCGGCCTTGCCCGCCCTTCCGGTTCGTTGATCGCGCCAGAAATCTCCGGCTACGACAAGGCACTCGATACCTATAGTCCGGCTGATCCGGAATTGTCGAAGAAGCTGCTGGTCGAAGCCGGCCAGACGGATCTCGCCTTCACCTACACTTGCATGAATGACGAAAGCATCAACGAGGAAGATATCTGCTCAGGTATCGCCAACATGATGAAGCGCGGCGGTTTCAAACCAACGATCGATATCGCTCCGCGCGCCGTCCAAACCCCGAAGCGCAGCGCCGGCAAGGCCGACATGTTCAACCTCAGCTGGGCGAACGAGCCGACGCTAGATGCCTACTCGATGTTGGCGCAGGTGCTGTCGACCAAGCAGGGCGCAATGGGGGTTTCCAATTACGGCAACTGGTCCAATCCGGAACTCGACAAGCTCGTTGCCGCCGCTGCCCAGGAACCGGACAATGCCAAGCGCCTTGCGCTTGAAGGCCAGGCCCTGAAGATCGCCAAGGACGAAGTCATGCTGATTCCGCTGCACCAGCAGCCGATCGCCTGGGCCATGCTGGGCACGGTCAAGAGTATCGACTTTCGCGCCGATAACAAACCGCGCCAGTGGTTGACCAAGATGGGACAGTAACGGCCAGACATTCTCGTGTGACAATAGAAGAGCGTTTCATCGAGCCATGAAGCGCTCTTTTCATGTGGGGTTGCACGAGTTCCACCGGTCACAGCTCGGCCGAAAATGTTGGTAATAACGCAATTTTTAATCACCAATATTGTCTACAATTACGTTGACAACTTTTTAAAGCCTGTCTTAATAGGCAAAGACGAGAGCAAGGGAGGTTGTGCGCGGAGGAGTGCTCGTCTCGCTACGATCGGCAAGCTGCAGCGGCGGGCGCTCGGCTTCCCGCGAGCCGGTCTCCCAGCTCTTGATGTGATTGATCGAGCCGTCCGGCCTTTTGCCGGGAGTGGCGCGCACCTAAGGGGTTCCCATGCTGGTTTTCATCATCAAGCGCCTCGGGAATGCGATCCTGGTGATGCTTGCCGTCGCCATGCTTGCCTTCCTGATCTTCAGGTTGGCGGGTGACCCCGTCGAGCTGATGGTCGGAGAGCAGACCTCGCAAGCGGACAAGGATGCGCTGCGTGACCGGCTGGGCCTTAATGACGGTCTCATCACCCAATATGTGCGTTTCGTCGGCGATGCGGCGCAGGGCAATTTCGGCGTTTCCTACCGCAACGGCCAGAAGGTGCTGCCGCTGATCGCCGAACGCTTCCCGGCGACACTGGAATTGGTGCTGGTCGCAACATTTCTGTCGCTCGTCGTCGGCCTGCCGCTTGGGGTGATTACAGCCATCAAGCGCGGCAAGTGGTATACTGAAGGCCTGCAGTTCCTGTCTATTGTCGGGGTTTCACTACCGAGCTTCGTCGTCGGCATCCTGCTCATCCTCGTCTTCGCCGTCATCCTTGGCTGGGCGCCATCCTTCGGGCGCGGGGACGTGGTGCAGATCGGCTGGTGGTCGACGGGGTTCCTGACGCCGTCCGGGCGCGCCGCCCTGATCTTGCCGTCGATCGCCCTGGCACTCTATCAGATCACGCTCGTCATGCGGCTGGTGCGCGCTGAAATGCTGGAAGTCCTTCGATCGGATTTCGTCAAGTTCGCCCGCGCCCGCGGTATCCCGCGTTGGCGCATCTATTTCCGCCATGCCTTGCGCAACTGTCTGATGCCGGTCGTCACCATGACGGCCATGAATGTCGGTTCGCTGATTGCGTTTGCGTTGATCACCGAGACCGTCTTCCAGTGGCCGGGTATGGGCATGCTGTTCATCCAGGCGGTGACCTTCCTCGATATCCCTGTCATGGCCGCCTATCTCTGCATCATCGCCTTCATCTTCGTCGTGCTAAACACGCTGGTCGATATCACCTATGCGGTGATCGATCCCCGTCTGCGTTCGGCACGCTAACTTAAGGGGACCGGTTCGATGACCCTTCCGCAAACGACCATGCAGCCAACAGCAAAGCCGACCCGTCCCTCGATCCTGAGGCGTATCCGCAGCAGCGACATCTGGTGGTCATTCACCCAGAGCCGCTCGGCGCAGATCAGCGCGCTCGTGCTGGCGATCCTCGTTCTCGCGGCGGTCTTTGCCCCGCTGATCGCCCCGCAAAATCCCTATGACGGCGCTTCACTCGACATGTGGAAGGCGGAACTGCCGCCGATCTGGGCTCCTGAAGGCGAATGGCCCTACCTGCTCGGCACGGATACGCAGGGACGCGATATGCTCTCAGCCATCCTCTACGGCACACGTATTTCCATCGTCATCGGCGTCGCCTCCGTGGTGCTGTCGCTGGTGATCGGCATGGCTGCGGGTTTGGTTGCCGGCTATTTCGGCGGCTTCACCGACAACCTTTTGATGCGCATTGGCGATATCACGCTGTCGATCCCGACCATCCTTGTCGCCATTCTTGTTTCGACGGTTGTTCGGCAGATGCTCCCGGAATATCTGCGCGACGCCGGAGCTTCGGCGGTGCTCGTGCTTGCCATCGCGCTCTCAGCCTGGGTGCAGTATGCACGAACTGTACGTGCCCAGGCGATCGTGGAAAGCGGCAAGGACTATGTGTCGGCGGCAAAACTCATTGGTGTGCCGGCCCGCCGCATCATGATGCTGCACATCCTGCCCAACACGCTGACACCGATCATGGTCGCCGCTACGCTGAACTTCGGCATGGCGATCCTGACGGAAGCGACGCTGTCGTTCCTCGGCATTGGCATGCCGCCGACCCAGCCGTCACTCGGCACGCTGATCCGCATTGGCAACCAGTTCCTGTTTTCCGGTTCCTGGTGGATCGTCCTGTTTCCCGTCATTCAACTCTGCCTGCTTGTCGTCACCGTCAACATGCTCGGCGACTGGTTGCGTGACGCCCTTAATCCGAAACTGAGGTAAGTCCCATGCACGATCTCCTTCTCCGCAATGTCAGGCCTATGGCCGGCGAAAGCTGCGACATCCTGATCAAGAACGGAAAGATCGCAGGCCTTGGTACCTATCAGCCCGAGACCGGCATGGCGGTGGAGGATGGTCACGGTGCAATCGTTTCGCCAGGCCTGATTGATGCCCATACCCATCTCGACAAGACGACCTGGGGCATGCCCTGGCATGTCAACAATCGTGCCGCGATCCTGCGTGGCCGCATTGACTTCGAACGCGAAAACCGCCTGGACATCGGCATCGATCCGCATCGCCAGTCGATGCGACACGCAATCGGCCTTGCGGCCCACGGCTCAACCCATATCCGCAGCCATGTCGATATCGACGCTACGCACGGCCTGTCGATCGTAGAAGGCGTCTGGGAGACACGGGATTCGCTGAAGGGCATCATCGATATCGAAATTGTCGCCTTCCCGCAGTCCGGCGTCATGGTCATGCCCGGCACAGTGGAGCTTCTGGACGAAGCCCTGCGTCAAGGCTGCGAGGTGCTAGGTGGTATCGACCCCTGCGGTATCGATCGGGACCCCAAGGGGCAGCTCGACATCCTCTTTGCGCTTGCCGTCAAGCACGGCGTCGATATCGACATCCATCTGCATGAGACCGGTGACCTCGGCGCCTTCACGATGGAACTGATTTTCGAGCGTATCCGGGCTAACGGCATGGAAGGCAAGGTGGCGATCAGCCACGCCTTCGCGCTCGGCATGAACGACTATCTCCGCGTCGGCAAGCTGATCGAGGAGATCGCCCGCCTCGACATTGCTATCCTCACCACGGGTGCGCCGTCCGCCGCCGTACCGTCGATCATGCGGCTGAAGGAGGCGGGCGTGCGCGTCGGCGGCGGCTGTGACGGCATCCAGGATACCTGGGGCCCGTGGGGCCAGCCGGATATGCTCGACCGCGCCAAGATCATCGGCATGAAGAACGGCCTGCGCTCGGATATCGAGCTGGCCCACGTGCTGCACGTCGTCTCCCAGGGAGGCGCCGATGTCATGCGACTGGAGGGGTACGGCCTCGATGTCGGCTGCAATGCCGACTTCACGCTCTTGACCGGCGAAACTCTCGCCCATGCCGTCGTTGACATTGCACCGCGGCCGCTGGTCGTCAAGGGTGGTCGCGTCGTTGCCCGTCAGGGCAAGGCTATAGTGGAGATGCCATGATGAGCGATCTTTCCCTCGATCTCGGCCGTCGCCCCGAAGGCCGCACGCTGATCACTGCAAGCTGGGTTGTCGGCCACAGGGACGGCGCCCACCGCCTGCTGCGCAACGGCGAAGTGGTGTTCGAAGGTGGCGAAATCCTGTTTGTCGGCCATCGCTTCCCTGGCGAAGTCGCCCGCCGCATCGATTACGGCAATGCGCTGATCAGCCCCGGCCTCATCGACCTCGATGCCTTGTCGGATCTCGACACAACCATCCTCGGCATCGACCATCATCCCGGTTGGGCCAAAGGCCGGGTCTGGCCGCGCTCCTATGTCGAGGCTGGTCCCTATGAAATGTACAGCCAGGAAGAGCTGGCCTTCCAGAAGCGCTTCGCCTTTGGACAACTGCTCTTGAACGGCATTACCACCGCTGCTCCGATCGCCTCGCTGTTCTATCGCGAATGGGGCGAAACGGTCGCCGAATTCGATGCTGCCGCCGATGCTGCCGGCGAACTCGGTTTGCGGGTCTATCTGAGCCCCGCCTACCGCTCCGGCGGTATGGTACTGGAACAGCCCGGTCGCATGGTACCGGTGTTCGACGAGGAGCGTGGTTTCCAAGGCTTGAAGGAAGCCATCGCCTATATCGAGCGTCAGAACGGCCGCCATGGCGATCTCGTGCGCGGTATGCTGGCGCCCGACCGGGTAGAGACCAGTACGCTCGCGCTGATTCAGCGCACGGATGCGGCAGCCCGCGATCTCGGCTGCAAGTTCCGCCTGCACATGGCCCAGGGTGCGATGGAAGTCGATACGGTGCGGATGCTGCACGGCACGACGGCGCCGGTCTGGCTGGCCAATGCCGGCCTGCTCAGCGATCGGTTGATCGCGCCGCATGCGACCAATGCGACGGAAGAGGACCTGGGACTCTACGCCGAAAACGGCGTCTCGATCGTTCACTGCCCCCTGGTTTCCGGCCGTGGCGGCAGCATCCTCAATTCCTTCTCCGCCTGCCGCAAGCGGGGCATCAACATCGCGATGGGCACGGACACGACACCGGCGGACATGCTGATGAACCTGCTCGCCGGCCTGATCACCGGCCGCATCGCCGACGGTGCACCCGACAAGCTGCGTACGGTCGATCTCTTCGATGCGGCCACGATCGGTGGCGCTCGCGCGCTCGGGCGCGATGATATCGGCCACCTGTCGCCTGGCGCCCGCGCCGATATCGCCGTCTTCGATCTCGATGACGCGGTGATGGCGCCGTCGATTGACCCGATCACGACGTTGGTCACCGGCGGTTCGGGCAAGGTCACCCGCGCCGTCTTCGTCGATGGCCGCGTCTCGATGCTGTCGCGCAAGGTGGCGGGCATCGACATGGAAACGGCCCGCATTCAGGCACAGGTCCAGTATGACAGACTGATCGCCAAATACCCCGAGCGAAGCTGGGACAATCCCCCGGTTTCGGAAATCTTCCCGCCGAGCTATCCAATCGAGGTGGACGCAAATGGGTGAAGCACAACAGGCGGTCATCGATGTCCGCAACCTGAAGGTCGAGTTTCCAGGTCGCCGCGGCACGGTGACTGCGCTGTCTGATGTTAGCCTTTCGATTCGTGCGGGCGAAATTCTCGGCGTGGTCGGGGAGTCCGGCGCCGGCAAGTCGATGACCGGCCTTGCCATCCAGGGCCTGCTCGAACGTCCCGGTCGGATCGCCGCCGGCGAAATCTGGCTTGGCCAACGCCGAATCGACGCGCTTGACGACAAGGAAATGGAGCGCATCCGCGGCCGCGAGATCGGCGCGATCTTCCAGGACCCGCTGACCTCGCTAAACCCGCTGTTCACGGTCGGCGCGCAGCTCACCGAAACCATCCGCCAGCATCTCTCGCTCGGTAAGGCCGAAGCGAGAGCACGCGCCGTTCAGCTCTTGCGCGATGTGGGCATCCCCTCGCCGGAGGAGCGGGTCAGCCACTATCCGCACCAGTTCTCCGGCGGCATGCGCCAGCGCGTGGTGATCGCGCTTGCACTCGCAGCGTCCCCGAAGCTGGTCATCGCCGACGAGCCGACGACGGCGCTCGACGTGTCGATCCAGGCTCAGATCATTTCGCTGCTGCGCCGTCTCTGCAAGGAGAAGCAGACTGCCGTCATGCTCGTGACCCACGACATGGGCGTCATAGCGGAAGCCGCCGATCGCGTTGCGGTAATGTATGCCGGCCGCCTCATCGAGATCGGCCCGGTCGAGCAAGTGCTGCATGCCCCGTGCCATCCATATACGCAGGGGCTGATGGCCTCGATCCCGTCGCTCGGCGCGCGGGTGCAGAAACTGAACCAAATCGACGGTTCGATGCCCCGGCTAGACGCGATTCCGCCCGGCTGCAGCTTCAATCCGCGCTGTCGCTCCGCCGGGGCGCGGTGTCTACACCAACGTCCCGAACTCACCGCTGTCGGCGATGGCGCAAGTGCCTGCTGGCTGAACGCAGGAGGAACCGCATGACCGTATCCGCTCAGAAAGTACCTGCGCTGACCGTCCGCGGCCTGTCCATGACCTTCGACGTTTCCGTCCCTTGGCTGAACCGTGTCATCGAGCGCAAGCCCCGTCAGTTCGTGCAGGCCGTAAACGGCATCGATTTCACTGTGCCGGCCGGCGGCTGCCTCAGCATCGTCGGCGAAAGCGGTTGCGGCAAGTCGACCGTGGCGCGGCTGGTGACCGGCCTGTTCAACCCGAGCGCGGGCGAAATTGGCTTCGCGCCGGGCCGCAAGGGGGCGCCGCTCTCCGCCCAGATGATCTTCCAGGACCCATATGCCTCGCTCAACCCACGCTGGCGGGTGAAGAACATCATCGCAGAACCGCTGCGCGAGCTGAAGCTGCGGGAGACGCAGGCCGAGATCACCGAGCGCGTGGAAGACCTGCTGCGCACAGTTGGTCTTTCAGCCTCGGACGGCGAAAAATTCCCGCACGAATTTTCGGGCGGCCAGCGCCAGCGTATCTCCATTGCACGTGCGCTTGCGAGCGAGCCGGAATTCCTAGTCTGCGACGAGCCGACGTCGGCGCTCGATGTTTCGGTACAAGCGCAAGTCCTGAACCTCATGCGCCGGTTGCAGGATGAGCTGGGCCTGACATATCTCTTCATCAGCCATGACATGAGCGTTGTACGGCACATGTCGGATCGCATCGCTGTCATGTATCTCGGCCGCATCGTGGAAGAGGGGGAGACGGAAGAGCTCTTCGCGAACCCGCGCCATCCCTATACGCAGCTTCTGTTGCAGACCATTCCCAACATCGACGCGCCGCAGCGCGATCGGGAGCTTTCGGGCGGCGAAGTGCCGAGCCCGCTAAAACCGCCGACAGGGTGCACTTTCCATCCGCGCTGTCCGATGGCGACCGCGCGCTGCTCGGCCGAAGTGCCGGCCGTGCGCACGCTTGCCGGTGGCACGCGCATTTCCTGCCACCTCGTAAACGATGAGGTCGTTCCGGCTTGAGTCGGCATTCATATTGCAAGGTGCGGCTTGCCACATTCGCCGCAGCCGGGCGGAGGGGCTAGACGGACCGGATAAAGGGGAAGGCTTCCTCAGGGTCGTGGAGACAACCTCTCATCGCCTCGCATTCGCTCGGCACTACTCTCCATCAAGCGGGGGGCTCAAGATCGAGCTTCGATTGTCACGCCAGCGCGGCACGCAGGTCGTGAGAAAGGTCGCGGATCTCGCTGAGGTCGAGCTCGGATTCAACGTGTTCGAGATGATGCGCCATCAGGTGGGTCGCCTTGTCTGCATCGTTGGCAGCGATCGCCTCTACGATCTCGGCGTGCTCGTCAGGTCCGCAGTTGAAGCGGTTTGTGTTGCGATAGACGGCCGTGATCAGGGAGGAACGGGAGATCAGGTCCCTCATGGTGGTGAATAGGAAGTCGGAACCGACGGTTTCGGCAAGCAGCAGGTGGAAGCCGCCGGAGAGCTTTATGATATCAGTGGTGACATCCTGGGTATTGGCGATGCGCTCCTTGGCAACATGCTCGCGCAGGCGCTTCAGGTCAGCTTTGGAGACGGACTTGCACAGGCGCTCAACAACGCAACGCTCCACCGTGCGCCGCACGAAGAACACGTCGCGCGCCTCTTCGACGGAGGGCTTGGAAACGAAGGCGCCGCGATTGGGAATGATGGTGACGAGACCGTCGCGTTCCAGGACTGTCAGCGCCCGGCGGATGCGGGCGCGGCTGACATTGAAGATCGCGGCCAGTTGCTCTTCCTTCAGCTGTACCCCCGGACGCAGTCGGCGCTCGGCGATGGACAGCCAGACTTTCTCGACAATCTGCTGCGTAGAAGGACCGTTTTGCTCAGTCATCAAGTTGACTCCCCATTGGCCGTAGAGAGCGTGATGCCGCAGAAAAAGTCAACCGTAACAATGGGATTTTGATTGCAAGATTGTGAACAATATGAAACGATATTGTTGATTAAAATATCGGAACTCGATCATGGAATTCGACTTCACCCAGCTTGAGCCGCAAAGCCGCTACCGTCTGCTGACGAACTTCATCGGCCCGCGCCCGATTGCGCTTGTCACGACCCGGTCCGAAGCCGGCCACAACAATGCAGCGCCGATGAGCTTCTTCAACGTCTTCTCTCACGATCCGCCCATCGTGGTGCTCGGTATTCAACCGCGCCTTTCCGGCGAAGAAAAAGACACGATGGCCAATATTCGCCGGACGCAGGAATTCGCCATCTCCATGGTGGATATGGCCATTTCCCGGCAAATGCTGGTGTGCGGACTGGGGTTTGACAACGAGATCGACGAACTCTCCATGGCCGGGCTGACGGCGAAGACCTGTAGCAAGATCGACGCGAGTTATCCTGCTGAAGCACCGTGCGTTTTCGAATGCCGGATCGAGCGGTTGATCGACTACCCGCGTCGTACCCTCGTTCTTGGCGAAGTCGTTCACATGCACGTCCGCCGCGAATGCCTGGATGAAGAGGGGCGCTATGTCGACCCTGAGCGCTACCAGCCTATCGCTCGGTTGCACGCCGACAATTACATCACGTCGGACCGTCAGTTCGTCCTGACGGCTCCACCGATTGCCGATTTCATAAAGCCGCAAGACAAGTAAGGGCTTTGAAAGGTTCGACCATATGCACATTCGTTTGATCAATCCGAATTCAACCGCGTCCATGACGGCCCAGGCGCTGGCCAGTGCCCTGCGTGTGAAGCAGCGGGATACGGATGTCTCCGCCGTCAACCCCTTCGATGCCCCGGTCAGTATCGAGGGTGGTGCGGATGAAGCGATGGCGGTACCGGGCATGCTGGATGAAATACGCAAGGGCGAGCATCTGGGCGTCGATGCCTATGTCGTTGCCTGCTTTGACGATCCGGGGCTCCATGCCGCCCGTGAGGTAGCGCGGGGACCGGTGATCGGTATCTGCCAGGCCGCCGTGCAGGTCGCCATGACCATCAGTCGCCGCTTCTCGATCATCACCACGTTGCCGCGCTCCATCCCTATAATCGAGGATCTGGTGAGCGATTATGGCGCCGAGCGTCATTGCCGGAAGGTGCGAGCCATCAATCTGCCGGTGCTCGGGCTGGAGGAAGATCCGGTTACCGCCGAGCAGTTGTTGATCCGCGAGATCGAGATTGCCAAGAAGGAAGACCAGGCTGAAGCCATCATCCTCGGTTGCGCCGGCATGTCGGCACTCTGCGATCGGTTGCGCGAGGCCACGGGCGTTCCTGTCATTGACGGCGTAACATCGGCGATCAAACTAGCAGAGGCTTTGGTCGGTGCCGGGTATACGACGTCGAAGGTCAATGCCTATGATTATCCGCGCATCAAGGAGACCAAGGTGGCTGCCTGCGCTTGAATTGGAAACCAGACGACGACAAGAGCAAACCGCCTAACCACGGCCGCGCGACAATAAGTGATCGTCGAGTAACGGCCTTCGACGCGCCAGCACGTTTCCCGGTCTGTTGGCCACGGCGTTTCTGAGAACCGCCCTCTGCACGCGTTCGCGGCTTTAGGGTGGCAGGGTACGCGACTGGGCCTACCGCTAGCAGCACGTTGCAATGGGCTATGTCGCTCTTCGGCGTCCTGTTCCGGCCAGGCCACACGGAAGCTGCCGTCGACCTTTCGAGGCTTGCAGGACTTGCTCCGTCGGGCGTGATCTGCGAGGTCGCAACGATAGCCCACTTTCCAGACTTGGAAGTATTCGCGAAGCAGCACGGTCTTCAGGGCCAAGGCTGACCGGGCCCGCCGGCGATCGCGTTCAACGCAATCGGAAAATGTAGCGCTCCGGGAACGTCTCCAAGCTTGGCACATTTGGTACCATCATGGGAGGCTCAAGTCCAAACCGAGCATCCTGCTAAAGGTGAAGGCGACTAGCCCCACGCCTATTAGTGCTAGCATGAAGACTGCAGCCATCTTGCCGCCGGTGCGTAGCATAGCTTGCGTTTCCCCCTTCTCCCCCTGATCGTAGTGCCACTTGATGGCGAAGAACATGGCTATGCCTAACGCCAGTAGCTTAAAAGTAACGAAGACTATAGGTACCCAATCCATATTGAAGGCTCTCTTGTGCATCGTGACGACCAACTTTGAAACCGTGCGTAAGCACCCTGGCTTCCGGCTTGACGCGTCAACGCATTTTCAATTCGGTCTGCGATTGCAGGTGTCGATATCAACCGCGCTCGGTGTGCGATTGCGCGGCTCCCGCCGAACCTAGTCGGGGTCGATCTTTCCCTCTTTTCCGTTGAAGCAGAACCGGCTGCTGATAAGCCGGCCTTTCAACGCCCGAAGGGGCAGAAGATAAGCCAGAAGCACGGGCGGGAAAGCGGCGAAGAGGTGGACCCAGACAGAAGGCGAATAAGCAACCTGGATCCGGCACGCCAGCGCAACACCTGTTACCCATATGAAGCAAATTACAAAGAACGCCAGTCTATCCGCCGGCGCGGCCAAAGAACGATCGGGGCCACAAACTTCGCATTTAGACTTCACAGTTAGAAAGCCAACATAACGCTGGCTATGCCCGCACTGGGGACACAGCCCTCGCAATTCAGTTTTGATTGACGACAGCGGAGGCCATTGGTTGGTCATTTTCGTGCGTTCCAAGAATTGATTGGATGTGTCTATGCCCGCAGGAGCCGACGTCAGTCGTGCTTGATTTGCGGCTCGGGTGCAGCAGGCCTCAGGTAGTCGCGGTCGATTTTTCCTTCCTCTGCCTTGAAGAAGAACTGACTGTTGATCAGCCAGCCCTTCAATGGCCGGAGCGGCAAAAGACATGCCAGCAGTACCAGCGGGAGAGAGGTGAATAGGTGCACCCATATTGAGGGGGAATAGGCAACCTCAATCCAACATGCCACCGCGACGGCCGGCACGCATGTGAAGCAGATCACGAAAAACGCCGGCCCGTCTGCGGGATCGGCGAAGGAGTAGTCGAGGCCGCAAACTTCGCATTTGGGCCTCACAGTCAAGAAGCCGTCAAAAAGGTGTCCTTGCCCGCACTGGGGACACAATCCGCGCAGTCCCGTTTGAATGGGTGGCAGTGGAGGCCATTCCTCCGTCATCGCGTTACACTTCCATAATTGATTGAATTAATGTATGCATACAATAATCCAATCAACTCCTACAGTTTACAATTTGTCGCAGCTGTCGGCGCGGACCTGAAAGTGATTGACCGGTTCAGATTTCAGCCTGAACACCGCCGCAACCGCGACGCATCTGGGAGCTGCCACTCGATCACCACTCCGACAAAATATCATTTCTGCTATTATGGCTCCGAATTTCGGGGAGTCGTTCATCCCGGCCCAAGCTCCTTGACAATCAGGAGAAATATATGGAGCTTATATGGATACCATGTAGTTACATTGAATGGAAAATCGATGACCGCGGCATCTTGGACACCTCACCTTGGCACCCGCGAGGGACCCATTTATCTATCGATTGCGGATGCTTTGGCCGAGGACATCGCAAGTGGTCGATTGGCCGAAGGGGTGCAACTTCCAACGCAGCGCAAACTCGCTGACGACCTCGGCATCGACTTCACCACAGTCAGCCGAGCCTACTCGGAGGCCCGCAGCCGTGGCCTGATTGAAGGTAAGGTGGGTCAAGGGACATACGTGCGATCAAAGCGTGGCGCGCGACAACCGCAGCAACCCTCTGGTGTCGTCGACATGAGCATGAACCTGCCGCCGCGGTTTCTCGATCCCGTCCTGGAACAGAGAATGTGGGATGGGGCGAAAGACCTTCAGGAACAGGGCCTGGACCTCCTGCTAAGGTATCAGGAACCCGGCGGCATCATGGAGGATCGTATCGTCGGCGCGTCTTGGCTTTCAAGGCGGCTTCCGGGGATAACGCCTGATCGTGTGGTAGTCGCCTCAGGCGCGCAGGGAGCGCTTCACGCCATTCTCAGCGTCTTGACAGAGCCTGGTGATATCGTCTGCGCAGAAGAACTCACGTACCCCGGATTCCGCTCGATCGCATCCCATCTCAGGCTCAAATTGGCACCGGTTGCAATGGACGATCACGGGCTTGTTCCGGACGCCTTTGCGCAGGTATGCAGGGAGGCGAAGCCGAAAGCGCTCTATTGTATGCCAACGCTTCACAATCCGACTACACGGACACTGCCCATTCATCGAAGGCGAGATCTCGTAAATGTTGCGCGGACATATGGCGTGCCGATTATCGAGGACGACGCGTATAGCGCCCTTGTCCCGGCCCCGCCACTGCCACTCGCAGCACTGCTGCCCGAGGCGGTCTATCATGTGGCCAGCTTATCCAAATGCCTGTCTCCCGCCCTTCGAGTCGCATATGTCGCCGTGCCGGAAGGTCGTACACACAGGGTGGCCAACGCGATCCGGGCGTCAGCGTCAATTGTTTCTCCGCTCACGAGTGCTCTCGCGTCTCAATGGATAGAGACGGGAGTAGCGGATGTTGTCCGAGGCGAAATAGTCAAGGAAACAGTGAAGCGCCTCGATGCCGTCAAGGCGCTCCTTCCGTTCGATGTTGAATCCTCTCCGGGCGGCTTC
>Ga0207426_1000301_pt1 | contig 96798 bp, 88 predicted proteins | sample AraplaMF_Cvi_mMS_FD_184265 | JGI IMG/M metagenome (GOLD analysis project Ga0207426, IMG submission 184265) | Arabidopsis root microbial communities from the University of North Carolina, USA - plate scrape MF_Cvi_mMS (SPAdes) (version 2) | ecosystem: Host-associated > Plants > Roots > Endosphere... | reverse complement strand
GCTGATCTGCGAGCAGACCACCTTCCTGGACCGGCGCCTGGCGGCCGGCGAGATCGACCTGGCGGTGATCACCCGCGGTCCGGGCAGCGACGGCGAGCTGCTGCGGCGCGAGCCGCTGGTCTGGTTCGGGTCGCCCGACCACGACCCACAGTTGGAGGAGCCGCTGCCGGTCGCCCTGTACGAGCCCGGCTGCGTCGCCCGCGGCGTTACGCTGGAGGCGCTGGCGACGCAGCGGCCCTATCGCATCGCCTATTCCAGCCCCAGCCTGGTCGGCCTGCTGGCCGTGGTCCAGGCTGGGCTGGCCGTGGCGGTGGTGGTGGGCTGCAGCCTGCCTGCCGGGATGCGGGTGCTGGGCGAGCGCGACGGGCTGCCCCCCCTGCCGGCGCTGGAGATCGCGCTGGCCTGGGGCGCCCGGCCGCGGACGCCGGCCGTGGTCCGGCTGGCCGAGCAGATCCACAACGCCGTCGGCCGGCCGGAGGCGCTCGCGGCCTGAGAGCCGGTCACTGCACCGCCCGCCTCGAGGCACGATTGCCCCGGTCGCGGGTTGATGATGCAATCCGCGGGCTCGCTCCGCTGATCGAGGGGGATCGGATGCGTCGTTTTACCGGACTGATCGTGGTCGTCGTCCTGGTCGTGCTGGTCGCGATCTGGGGCGGCAGCGCCTACAACCGCTTCCTGGGCGGCGACGAGAACGTCAAGGCCGCCTGGTCCGAGGTGCTGAACCAGTACCAGCGCCGGGCCGACCTGGTGCCGAACCTGGTCAAGACCGTGCAGGGCTACGCCAACCAGGAGAAGGACGTGCTGACCCAGGTGACCGAGGCCCGGGCCAAGGTCGGCAGCATCCAGGTGACGCCGGAAACGCTGAACGACCCGGCGGCACTGCAGAAGTTCCAGGCGGCCCAGGGCGAGCTGTCCTCGGCCCTGTCGCGGCTGCTGGTGGTGACGGAGAACTACCCGCAGCTGAAATCCGACGCGCTGTTCCAGGACCTGATGACCCAGCTGGAGGGCACCGAGAACCGGATCGCCACGGCGCGCAACCGCTCGATCCAGGCGGTGCAGGACTACAATGTCAGCGTCCGCCGCTTCCCCGGCACCCTGATCGCCGGCGTGCTCGGCTTCAGCGCCAAGCCGAATTTCAGCGTCGAGAACGAGGCCGCGATCTCGACCGCGCCCAAGGTCGATTTCGGGACCTCGCCGGCCCCAAAGCCTTGAGGCCCACAGCCCTGGGCATGGCCGCGATGCTGCACCGGCTGGCCCTGCTGGGCTGGCTGTTGATCCTGGCCGTCGCCCCGGCGGCGGCGCAGCAGCCGGTCGCGGTGCCACAGCTGAGCACGCGCGTGACCGACCTGACCGGCACCCTGTCCGCCGCCGAGCGGCAGGCGCTGGAGGACAAGCTGGCCGAGGTGCAGCGGCGCAAGGGCGCGCAGATCGCCATCCTGCTGGTGCCGACCACCGGCGCCGACACGGTCGAGCAATATGCCCGGCGGGTGTTCGACCAGTGGAAGCTGGGCCGCCAGGGTGTCGACGACGGCGTGCTGCTGCTGGTCGCCAAGAACGACCGCACGGTGCGGATCGAGCCCGGCTACGGGCTGGAAGGCGCCATCCCGGACATCACCGCCGGCCGCATCGTCCGCGAGCAGATCACGCCGGCCTTCCGCCAGGGCGACTTCGCCGGCGGCCTGGGCAATGCGGTCGACAGCCTGATCCGGCTGATCGACGGCGAGGCCCTGCCCCCGCCCCCGCCGGAGAGCCAGAGCGACAATGCCCCGCAGGACGTCTTCCAGATCGTCATCCTGGCGATCCTGATCGGCGCCGCGGTCCGCGCCGGGCTGCGCGGCATCGGGCTGCCGATGCCGCTGCCGGCCGGCGGCAGCGCGCTGGTCGCCGGCGGCCTTGGCTGGGGCCTGTCCGGGATGATCTTCTTCGGCGCGTTCTGCGCCATCGGCGCAGTGATTCTCGGCGGCATCGGCGGCAGCTTCGGCGGCCCGGGCGGCGGCTTCAGCACCCGCCGCGGCTCGGGAGGCTTCGGGGGCGGGTTCGGCGGCGGCTTCGGTGGAGGAGGCTTCGGCGGCGGATCGAGGGGCGGATCGGGCGGAGGCTCCGGCGGCGGAGGGTTCAGCGGCGGCGGCGGATCGAGCGGAGGCGGCGGTGCGTCCGGAAGCTGGTAAGATGCTCAGACGGTTTCGCCCCGTCGCCGAATGGCATGGCCACCGGCTGCTGCGCCGGCATTTCGGGCCGGCGGTGATGGCCAGGCTGCACGAGGCGATCCGAGGCGCCGAGCCCCGACATCTGGGCGAGATCGTGATCGCGGTCGAGGCCGCGGCCCCGCCGCATCTCCGCGACAGCCGGATTCGGGCGCTGGAGGTGTTCGGCCGGCTGCGGGTCTGGGACACGGCGCAGGCGACCGGCGTGCTGCTGTATCTGCTGCTGGCCGATCACCGGATCGAGATCGTCGCCGACCGCGGCGTCACCGCCCGGGTCGACGAGGCGGTTTGGCCGCGGATCTGCGCCGCGCTGCGCGACCGTTTCCAGGCCGGACGGTACGAGGAAGGCGTGCTGGAGGCGCTGGCCGCGATCGACGCCGAGCTGCTGCGGACCTGGCCGGCGGCGCCCGGCGAGGCCAATCCGGAGGAGCTGCCGGACGGTCCGGTTATCCTGTGAAGGGTGACAGGGTCGTGCAACGGCGCTTGTGAAAGCCGCACCGCCTATGATACGCCCGGCCTACTGATTCCGGGAGCAGCGACGCGTGACGGCGATCCAGTCGGACCGGCCGACGGTCCTTATCCTCAACGGCCCCAATCTCAACATGCTGGGCGTGCGCCAGCCCGAGATCTATGGCCGCGACACGCTCGCCGACATCGAGCAGGCCTGCGCCGACGAGGCCGAGCAGATCGAGCTCGAGATCGACTTCCGGCAGTCGAACCATGAGGGCGAGCTGGTCACCTGGATCCAGGAGGCCCGCACCGCCCATGACGGCATCATCGTCAATGCCGGCGCCTACAGCCACACCTCGGTCGCCATCCTCGACGCGCTGAACGCGGCGGAACTTCCGGTGATCGAAGTCCATCTCTCCAATATCTTCCGCCGCGACGCGTTCCGGCACCATTCCTATGTTTCGCTGGCGGCGACCGGGGTGGTGTGCGGGCTCGGCGTGCATGGCTATCTTCTGGCCCTGCAGGCGATGGCGCGGCTCCTCGAAACCGACCGGTGAAGACCAGATGAGCACCTTCAGCCTCGATCCCGAATTCGTCCGCAGCCTGGCCAAGCTCCTCGACGAGACCGGCTTGACCGAGATCGAGTTCTCCGAGGGCGACCGCCGCATCCGGCTGAACCGCCAGCCGGCGCCGGTGACCACCTATGCCGCGCCGGCGGCCGCCCCGGTCGTCGCCGCCGCAGCCCCGGCCGCTGCCCCGGCGACGCCGGCCGGCCCGCCGAAGAACGCGGTGACCTCGCCGATGGTCGGCACCGTCTACCTGTCACCCGAGCCCGGCGCCGGCGCCTTCGTCAAGGTCGGCGACAAGGTGGCCGAGGGCGCGACCCTGTTGATCGTCGAGGCGATGAAGGTGATGAACCCGATCCGCAGCCCGCGCTCCGGCACCGTCAGCGCGATCCTGGTCGAGGACGCGCAGCCGGTGGAGTTCGGCGAACCGCTTGTCGTGATCGACTGATGTTCGAGAAGGTCCTCATCGCCAATCGCGGCGAGATCGCGCTGCGCATCCATCGCGCCTGCCGCGAGATGGGCATCCGCACCGTGGTCGTGCACTCCACGGCCGACAGCGACGCCATGGCTGTGCGCCTGGCCGACGAGGCGGTCTGCATCGGCCCGCCGGCGGCGCGCGACAGCTACCTCAACATCCCGGCCCTGCTCTCCGCCGCCACCATCACCGGCTGCGACGCGATCCATCCGGGCATCGGCTTCCTGGCCGAGAACGCCCGCTTCGCCGAGATGGTGGAGGAGCACGGCTTCGCCTTCATCGGCCCGACCGCGCAGCACATCCGGGTGATGGGCGACAAGATCGCCGCCAAGGACGCGGTCAAGGCCGCCGGCTTGCCGGTCGTCCCCGGCTCCGACGGCGCCGTCGACACGGTCGAGGAGGCCCAGGCGCTGGCCCGCGGCATGGGGTATCCGGTGCTGGTCAAGGCCACGGCGGGCGGCGGCGGCAAGGGCATGAAGGTCGCGCTGACCGATGCCGAGCTGCCCGAGGCCTACAGCATGGCCCGCAACGAGGCCCGAGCCGCCTTCGGCAATGACAGCGTCTATGTCGAGAAGTATCTCGACCATCCGCGCCACATCGAGATTCAGCTGCTGGCCGACACCCACGGCAACGTGGTGCATTTCGGCGAGCGCGACTGCTCGATCCAGCGCCGCCACCAGAAGGTGATCGAGGAGGCCCCCTCGCCCGCCCTGAACGCCGAGGAGCGCGCCTTCATCGGCGGCCTGGCGGCCGAGACGGCGCGCAAGCTGGGCTATCGCGGCGTCGGCACGATGGAGTTCCTGTACCAGGACGGGGAGTTCTACTTCATCGAGATGAACACCCGGCTGCAGGTCGAGCACCCGATCACCGAGGAGATCTCGGGCATCGACTTGGTGCGCGAGCAGATCCGCGTCGCCACCGGCGCGCCGCTCGGCTACGGCCAGGCCGACATCGAGTTCCAGGGCCACGCCATCGAGTGCCGGATCAACGCCGAGGACCCGGAGACCTTCACCCCCTCCCCCGGCCGGATCGACGGCTACCATGCGCCGGGCGGCCTGGGCGTGCGGGTCGACAGCGCGATCTATGACGGCTACCGTATCCCGCCGCATTACGACAGCCTGATCGCCAAGCTGATCGTGCGCGGCAGCACCCGCAACGAATGCCTGATGCGGCTGCGGCGGGCGCTCGAGGAGTATGTCATCGACGGGGTGAAGACCACCCTGCCGCTGCATGCCAAGCTGATCGCCGAGCCGGACTTCATCAACGGCGACTACGACATCCGCTGGCTCGAGCGGTTGATGGCGAAGTAAGGCGCCGGCCAGAATTCAGCCCAATTCTGAGAATAAGAATATGCGGTGTCCCGGGCGCCGCGCCCGGGATGGCGATCGAGGGGATGCGATCGCTGTCGCAGGCTGGTCTGCGGGTCCGGTGCCGCCCCGATATGCGAGGAGATGCTTGATGAGCGTGTTTCGTGCTTCGACGGCGGCGGCCCTGGTCGCGCTGATGTCCGCCCCGGCCTTCGCGGCCGAAGTCCCGTCCGACCCGGTCGAGCGCTGCAAGGGCCTGCTGACCCTCGCCCCGGCCGATTCGCCGATGCACAATGCCGAGGTCGGCTCGGTCGAGGCCTTCGGCGAGTCCGGCTGCAAGTTTACCGATCTGAAGATGGTCGAGCCGGCCGACAAGGTGGCCGCGGGCAAGACCCCGACCACGGTCACGATCGACGAGCTCAGCTTCGACAAGCTCGATTTCGCCAAGGCCTATGAGGGCAAGCCGTCGGACACGCTGACCGGGCAGGCCACGGGCATCTCGATCGACAACCCCGAGGTCAAGGCCGTCCTCGGCGAGGAGCCGTTCGACGTGGCGATCGACTACGCTCTCGACGCCGCCACCAAGCAGTTCACGCTGACCGAGTTCCAGCTCAGCGGCGAATCGCTCGGCGAGATCTCGCTGGACGGCGCGCTGGACGGCATCGACGCCGCCAACCCGGCGGCCGCGGCCGACCCGATGCAGCTGATGGGCACCGCCTCGCTGCGCAAGATCAAGCTGCATTTCGAGAACAAGGGCATCATCGACAAGGTGATCGCCTTCGCGACCGCGCAGGGCGAGGACCCGAAGACCGCGATCGAGCAGGGCAAGAGCCAAGCCGTGCTCGGCATGGCGGCGCTGTCGGCGATCGGCGTGCCGGAGGCCGCGGTGAAGAGCCTGATGGCCTTCGCCCAGGACTTCCCGGCGCCGAAGGGCCCGCTGACCATCTCGGTCGACCCGGTCACGCCGGTGCCGCTGGCACAGCTGGCCACGATCAAGCCGGGCGAGGCAGCGTCGATGGACCTGGTGAAGAGCCTGAACGTCGCCGTCAGCTACTGACGGGCGCGCAAAGCCTGATGTGAAGCGATGGCCGGGGCGGCGACTCCCCGGCCATTGTCGTTGGGAGGCATCGTGACCCTGCTTCGACTCTTCGCCCTGGCCGGGATCGCTCTCGGCATCGCCCTGCCCGCCCAGGCCGCCCCGGTGCCGGCGGACCCGGTGCAGCGCTGCCGCGACCTGATCCCGATGATCCGGGCGACCGAGGAGGCCCCGGCGGTCGGCAAGGTGACGCCGGTCGGCGACAGCGGCTGCCGCTATGCCGACCTGAAGATCACGATCAGCCAGTACCAGGGTTGGGTGGTGGGGTCGCTGACCGTCGACCGGATCGACTTCAAGCGCCTCTACACCGAGCGCATGCCGATCACCCTGTCGGTCCGCGCAGAGGGTATCCGCTTTTTCGCGCCGGCCATGCCGCCGGCGACCACCTATCAGATGAATCTGGTCCAGAAGCCGGTCGAGGTCTCGTTCGACTATGACTATGACCCGGCCACCAATGTCCTGACCGTCCGGGACGCCACCTTCCGTGGCGAGAGGATCGGCCACATCACCGTAACGGCGGCGCTGCGCGGCCTCAACCTCGACAAGGTGGCCACAGACCGGGTCGCGGAACCGGCGACCATGGCGGGGCTGTCGCTGCAGTCCCTGACCGTGGATTTCGACAATCAAGGCATGTTCGAGGGCTATGCTCTCTTGCCGCTGCTGTCCGCCCTGCCGGACGGCGAGACTGATCCGGAGGGAGCGGTCGCCGCGGCCAAGATGCAGGCCATGGCCGGGCTGGCGGTCCTGGCCGCGGCCGGTGTGCCGCCGGGGTCGGTGGACGCCATCGGCCGCTTCATCCAGGCCATGCCGCAGCCGCGCGGGCCATTCCGGCTGTCGGTGGCGCCACAGCCGCCGGTCGCCCTGGCCGAGCTGGCGGGGCTTGAATCCGGCGATCCGGCCAGTCTGGGGGCGTTGGTGAAGCGGCTGAACCTGACCGCGAGCTACTGAGCCGCCGCTCACGGCCGGACCAGCCCGAACACGCCGCGCACTGCGTCCAGGACCTGCGCCGCCTGCTGCCGCGCCGCCTCGGTACCGCGGCGCAGCACGGCGCGGACCTCGTCGGGATCGCGCGCGAGCCGCGCCCGGCGCTCGCGGATTGGGGTCAGCAGCGCCTCCAGCACCTCCTCCAGCCGGCGCTTCACCACCATATCCGGCAGCCCGCCGGCACGGTATTGGCGCTTGAGCTCGGCCACCGTTGCCGGATCGGGGTCGAATGCGTCGAGATAGGCGAACACGACATTGCCCTCGACCTTGCCCGGATCCTCGACCCTCAGATGGCCGGGGTCGGTGTACATGCGACGGATCTTGGCGCGGACGGTGTCGGCGTCGTCGCGCAGGTCGATGGCGTTGCCGGCCGACTTGCTGGCCTTGCCCTGGCCGTCCAGCCCCGGCAGCCGCGGCGTGGTCGACAGCAGGATCCGCGGCTCCGGCAGCACCGCGGTGCCGGCCAGCCGGTTGACCGCGCGCACGATCTCCACCGTCTGCTCCAGCATCGGCGCCTGGTCGGCCCCGACCGGCACCACCGTCGCCGCCACCGCGGTGATGTCGGCCGCCTGGCTGACCGGATAGCACAGGAAGCCCGCCGGCAGGTCGCGGGCGAAGCCGCGCTGGCGGATCTCGTCGCGCACCGTCGGGTTGCGCTCCAGCCGCGCCACGGTGACCAGGTTGAGATACAGCATCGCCAGCTCGGCCATCTCCGGCACCGCCGATTGCAGCACGATGGCGCTGCGCGCCGGGTCGAGGCCGATGGCGAGGTAGTCGAGCGCCACTTCCATCACGTTGCGGCTGACCCGGTCGGGATCCGCGGCATTGTCGGTCAGGGCCTGCAGGTCGGCGATCAGCACGTATTGCCGGCACAGGCGCTGCAGCCGCAGCCGGTTGGCCAGCGAGCCGGCGTAGTGGCCGAGATGCAGCGGCCCGGTCGGCCGGTCGCCGGTCAGCACGACATCGGCTGCGGCAATCTCGGGCGCTGGAGGATGCGCAAGGGCAAGGTCGGACATGGGACGAATCCTTTCGAGCAGGGAGGAAGGGCCGCTCGGATGGATCGCCGTTTCAGGACATGAAAAAGGCCGCTTCCATCGGAGCGGCCAGGGTGCAGGACGAAGCACGCGCAGCCGCCGTCAGGCGCTGCGCCACCAATTCCGGAACAGGGTCGCGGACTTCGTCATGGGCGGCACCATACACCAGCCGGGCCGCGTGGAAAAGATGGCGACGGGTGGACGCGGGCCCGGCCCTCCGCTATCGACGGGACATGAGCGCCGCGCCGCCTTATATCCCTGGGATAATGATCCGGTCCCGCCCATGACCCGAGTCACGCCCCAGCTGCTGCTGCGCGCCTATGCCGCCGGACTGTTCCCGATGGCGGAATCGGCCAACAGCCCGGAGTTGCACTGGTTCGATCCGCCCCGTCGCGGCATCCTGCCGCTCGACGGCGTGCATGTGCCGCGCCGGCTGGCCCGCACGGTCAAGGCCGGGCGCTTCAAGGTCACCGCCGACGAGGCGTTTCACGCGGTGATCGCCGGCTGCGCCGCGCCGGCGCCCGACCGGCCGAACACCTGGATCAACGACGAGATCGTCGCCCTCTACACCACGCTGCACCGGGCCGGCTTCGCCCACAGCGTGGAATGCTGGGACGGCGACACGCTGGTCGGCGGCCTGTACGGCGTCGCCCTGGGCGGCGCCTATTTCGGCGAGAGCATGTTCAGCCGCGCCACCGACGCCAGCAAGGTGGCCCTGGTCCATCTCGTCGCCCGGCTGCGCGCCGCCGGCTTCGCCCTGCTCGACACCCAGTTCGTCACCGACCATCTGGCCCGCTTCGGCACAGTCGAGATCGAGCGCGCCGAATATCGCCGCCGCCTCGACGACGCGCTGGCGCTGCGGCCGGACTGGGCCGGCGCCGACCCGGAGCCCGAACTGGATCAATTGCTGCACCGACAGCCGGAGGAGCCATGACCGCCCTGCCCCTGCGCCGCCGGCCGGTGCCGGACGGCCCGATCGACGACGCGCTGATCCGCTTCGTCGAGGCGCATCCGGTTCCGACCACGCCGTTCGAGCCGCGCTGGGGCCTGTCCCGCCTGGTGCTGGGGCCCAGCAGCATCATCGACGCGGTCGATGCCGAGGGCCGCCGGGTCGCCGTCGCCGCGGTGGTCGACGCCACCACCAACGACCGCAATGCCGCGATCCTGGTGCCGCTCTGCCTCCTGCCCGGCTGCGACGGGGATGCGCTGGCCGCCTTCCTGCTGGGCGAGGCCGAGGCGGTCACCGCCGCCGGCCCCCGGAACCGGCTGGAGGTCGGCACCGAGGATGTGTTCGCCGGCCGCGCGGACGAGTTGCAGGCCCGCGGCTATCGCGAGGCCTACCGCATGCATGCGATGCACCGGCCGCTCGACACCGCCCCGCCGCCGGTGCCGCCTTTGCCCGAGGGCCTGACCTGGTCGCCGCCGACCGAGGCGACGATGCGCAGCCAGCACGAGGCCGTCTGCCGCGCCATGACGCCGGTCCCCGGCGCCAGCATCCCGGATTTCGAGAGCTTCGCCGCCCGCGCCCGGGCGATGCCCGAGAATCACGGCCTGATCCTGCGCGGCGACTCCGTCGTCGGCTTCCTGCGCGTGCATCCTCCCAAGACCGTCGGCGGCGACGGCGACGTCGCCCTGATTGGTCGTCATCCGGACCATCGCGGCGGCGGGCTGGGCGACATCCTGGTGGCCGAGAGCCTGCGGCGCCTGCACGCGGCCGGGGCCGGCACCGCGGTGCTGGAGGTCGCGGCGGTCAACGACGCCGCCCTGGCCCTCTACCGCCGCCACGGCTTCACGGTCACCGAGACCATCCCGGTGTATGCGAAGGATTTTGCATCCGCCGGATAGCGCTTCCCCGGCCGGAGGGCCGTGGCGACAATGCCTCGAACGCCGTCGGAGTCGCCGCGATGACCTTCGCCCTCTGGATGGTCCTGGCGGCCATCCTGCTGCCCTACCTCACCGTGATGCCGGCCAAGGTGACGTCGCAGGTCGACAACCATGCCCCGCGCCGGGACATGGAGCGGATGACCGGCTGGCAGCAGCGGCTGGACTGGGCACACCGCAATCATTTCGAGACGTTCCCGGCCTTTGCCGCGGCGGTGATCATCGCCCAGATGCGCGGCGCGCCGCAGGGCTGGGCCGACATCCTGGCCGGGCTGTTCGTGCTGATCCGCCTCGCCTATACCGGCGCCTATGCCGCCGACCTGCCGAGCCTGCGCTCGAACCTCTGGTCGCTCGGCTTCCTTTGCGTCCTCGGCCTGTTCGCGCTGGCGGCTATTGGCGGCCCGGCGGCAGCGCCGGCGGGATGATCTTCATCTCCGGCAGCGGCAGCGGCGAGGCGTCCGGCACGTTCTCGTCGACTTCCTGCTGAGCCGCGGCGGCGGCCGGCGAGGTGTCGGTGCAGCTGACCACCCAGACGTCGTAGACCGGGTGGTCGAGCGCCGAGACGCCGGGCGAGGACGAGAACATCCAGCCGGAGAAGACCGTGGCGGCCGGCTTACTGGGCGGGGTGTCGGTGATCTCGAGGAAGGCCGCGCTCTCCGGCGGATCCTCGGGCGGCGCCTTGCGGCAGGCGCGCACGGTGATGCCGAGCGTGCCGAACTGCACCGTCTGGCCGACCTTGGCCTCGAGCGGCTGGGTCCGCGCCGTGATCTTGTCGAGGCCGCGCAGCTCGGCGATCGGCTGATCGATCGTGGCCGCGGCCTGCGCCGCGCCCGGAAGAGCCGCGGCGGCGATCGCCGCGAGCGCGGGAAGCACGAGAAGGCTGCGCATGGTCCGGATCAATTCCCCAACATGCCGCCGGCCGGCTTGCCCTGCGGCTGCGGCGCCTGCTCCTGAGCCGGCGCGCCCGAGGCCCCGCCGGATCCGCCGGCAGTGCCCTTGTCGCCGAGCTGGCCGATGCTGAAGATCACCTGGCCGAGCAGCTGCTCCAGGCTCGGATTCGACTGGGTGTAGGCGATGGTGTCGCCATCCTTCAGCCAGCCGTTCGGGTCGTCCGGCCGGCCGCCGGGGCTGAGCGAGAGACTGCGTCCGCCGAGCAGCCCGTCGCTGCTGATCGCCGCCGCGGTGTCCTGTGACAGCTTGACCGACGGGTCGATCGACAGAGAGACATCCGCCAGATAGCTCTCGGGGTTCAGCGAGATGCTGGTGACGGTGCCGACCTTGACGCCGCCGATCCGCACATCGGTGCCGGCGGCGACGCCGTCGGCCTGGTTGAACTGGGCCTTGAGCGTGTAGCCCGAGACGGAGCTGAGATTGGCGCTGGTATAGGCGAATCCCAGGAAGACCAGGGCAACGGCCAGCACGACCGCGCCCATGACCGTCTCGATGACGTTCCTGTGCATCGGTGCTCCTCAGACCAGCCGCATCACGCCGGCGTCCAGGGCTCGTAGTCGCCGGTCGCCTTGGCGCGATGGCTGCCGCGCAGCGGGTGGCCGGGCGGCAGATAGGCGTGGCCGGTCCCGGTCGGGTTGGCCTCGGGCGGCTGCTGCCACGGCCGGCGGAACGGGCTGATCTCGCCCGGCGGCTCCTTGAAAGTGTGGTGCAGCCAGCCGTGCCACTCCGGCGGCACGCGCGTCGCCTCGGACTTGCCGCCGTCGAACACCACCCAGCGCCTCTCGCGGCCACCAGGGGCGACCTTGCGGCTGCGGTAGTAGCGGTTGCCGAGAGCGTCCTTGCCGACGAGTTCGCCACGCCGCCAGGTGACGAAACGAAGATAGGTGCGGAGCCCGAATTCGGTCAGATCGAAGGCCATGGATCCCAAGGACATGCCGAGTGACGGCCCCCGGCCGCCGAACGGCGCGGACTATGGCATCGCCGGCCACGTCCGTCCAGTGCGTGCGCCGCCGCGCCCCAGGGCAATTTCAAGGCAGGCGATTTCCAGGCAGGCCGGCAGGCCCCGGCGAGGCGGCGGCCGGCTCTCTCGCGGTGCGTCGCCCGTCCGTGGCCGCCACGCCGATGCCGGCCGCGACCGCGGCGAGGCCCGTCAGCAGCGGCCAGTCCAGCGGTTCGCCCAGCGCCAGCGTGCCGAACAGCGCCGCCACGACCGGGTTGACCGTGACCGAGATCGCCACCCGCGTCGGGGTGGTGCGGCCGAGGGCGAAGACCCAGAGGTAGAAGGTCAGGGCGCCGCCTATCACGCCGAGATACAGCATGGCGGCCCAGCCCGCCGGATCCAGCACCGGCAGCGCCGCCGGGCGGGTCGTCAGCGCCAGCGCGGCCAGGCCGCAGGCGCCCGCCGCCATGCCGAGGGCGCTGAAGGACAAAGGCGACGACCGCCGGACGAAAGGCCGCGACCATACATTATAGAGGGCGCCGCAGCCGGCGGCCCCAACCATCAGCAGGTCGCCGAGCCAGGCCCGCGGCGGCGCGTCGGCCAAGCCGGCATCCAGCGCCAGCGCCACCCCCGTCGTCGCCAGCAGCACGCCGGCCGCCTTGCGCGGGGTCAGCCGCTCCACCCCCAGGGCCGCGCCGACGGCCAGGGTCAGCAGCGGCTGGGTCGACAGGGCCAGCGCCCCGCGCGCCGCCGTGGTGTGAGCCAGCGCAGCGTTGAACAGGAACGGGAAGGCGGCGAAGAACAGCAGGCCGAGCAGCGCCACCGCCGGCCAGTCGCGTCGACGCGGCCAGGGCGAGCGCAGCGCCAGCGCCACCGGCAGCAGCAGGACGCAGCCGATGCCGAAGCGGAACACGCCCAGCGTCGCCGGGTCCAGGGCCCCCATCAGATACCGCGTCGCCACCACCGAGGTGCCGCCGAGCGTGCTCGACGCCAGCGCCGCCGCCACACCGGGTCCTTCGCGCGCCATGGCTGTTCCCTTCGGTTGCGTCTTCCGCCCGTCCCTCCCGCCGTCATTCCCGCGAAAGCGGGAATCTCGTCCCGATGGGCTTCCGAGGAGATCCCCGCTTTCGCGGGGATGACGGTTAAAGCGCGCTGGATCAGAGCCTTTCACGAAGGATAAGAGCCGCCCAATCTCCACGGAAACGCATAACTGTGATCTTCTACATCACGGATCGTGATGGAGCGGCGGATGCTCGACCCGGACCTGCTGCGCGCCTTCGTCGCCGTCGCCGACCACGGCTCCTTCACCCGCGGCGCCGCGGCGCTGAACCGGACGCAATCCGCCGTCAGCATGCAGATCCAGCGGCTGGAGGGCGCGGTCGGCGCCGCGGTGCTGGACCGCAGCCGCCGCGGCCTGCGCCTGACTCCGGCCGGCGAGGTGTTGCTGGGCTATGCCCGCCGCATCCTCTCGGTCTCGGCCGAGGCGATGGGCCGGCTGCGCGACCTGCAGGTCGAGGGCGTGGTGCGGCTCGGCGTGATGGAGGATTACGGCACCCGGCTGGTGCCGCCGCTGCTGGCCGGCTTCGCCGCCTCCCATCCGCGCATCCAGGTCGAGATGGTGACCGGGCTGACCACGCCGATGCTGCCGCGGCTGGGCGAGCGCTTCGACCTGGTGCTGGCGATGCACGTGGCAGGCGACGGTGGCGGCACCTTCCTGCGGCGCGAGCAGGCGGTCTGGGCCGCCGGCCGCGATGTCGCCACCGAGGGGCGCAGCCCCCTGCCCCTCGCCCTCTATCCGCAAGGCTGCCTGTTCCGGGCCTGGGCGATGGCGTCGCTCGACGCCGCCGGCCTGACCTGGCGCCTCGCCTTCGTCAGCCACAGCCTGGCGGCGGTGACCGCGATCGCCGCCCAGGGCCTGGCCGTCACCGTGGTCAAGGCCGGGCTGCTGCCGCCGGAGCTGCGGCGCCTGAGCGACCGCGACGGCCTGCCGCCGCTGCCCGAGGCCGATATCCGCCTGCACCGCGCCCCCGGCCTGGCGCCGGCCGGCGAGCTCCTGGCCCGGCATCTGGCCGATGGCCTGACCCTGCCGGATAGCGCCGCCAGGCTGTGATGATAATCACACTTAGCATATTCCGGCGCCCATCCAGGATGCACCGCCCGCCCAATCGGTTTGCACTGCAGCGAGGGACTTTATGGCGGAATTGCGACGAATTCCGGCCTTCGAGGCGGAAGCTGGGCAGGCGCGGCGCTTAAATGTCAGGCAATGCAGGCGATGCATTGCTGCGGTGCGAAGAGCAGGGGTGGAAGCATAGCTACCGTAAGCGCATATATCGGCTCGTGCAAAGCAACGCACACCGCGCCGCGAACCTCGCTGGACGCGGCACGTGAAGAAGGAAATGCTGAAGTGAACCTGATCAACAAGCTTGTCGCCGCCTGGGACCGTCGTCGTGCCTATGCTGCCCTGATGCAGCTCGATGACCGCCTGCTGGCCGATATCGGCATGAACCGCGGCACCATCTCGGAGCGTCTGGCGCGCGCCGCCCGCGACACCAACATCGCCCCGGCGACCGTCGCCGTGCTGCGCCCGGCCGCTGCCGCCGCGAACGAAGATTCGGTCATCCGTCGCGCCGCGTGATCGGCTCGACCGGAGGCACCCGGTCCGTCTCCTCCCCCGGATCCGGGTCGCGAAAACCCCGCCGAGCGTAAGCCGGCGGGGTTTTCTTTTGCCCATCCGCCGAACTCAGCGGCCGTTCCGCCCCTCGGTGCCGAAATCGGCCAGGGTCGTCGAACGCGGCCGGACCAGGGCGGGAACTTTCCGCGGCGGATGCGGCACCTCGGCGCCCGGCTTCTCCGCGTCGAACGCCTGCCGCGACTGCTCGATCGCCGCATTGTGCTCGTTCGCCCAGATGAACAACGCCTTCAGCGGCTCGATCAGGGTCTGGCCGCGATCGGTCAGCGCATAGTCCACGCGCGGCGGGATCGTCGGAAACACGGTGCGGGTCACCAGACCGTCCCGCTCCAGCCCGCGCAGGGTCAGCGTCAGCATCCGCTGCGAGATGCCGCCGATGGTCCGGCGCAGTTCGTTGAAGCGCATCGGCCCGTCCGACAGCAGCCCGACCACCATCACCGTCCATTTGTCGCCGACCCGGGCCAGCACGTCGCTGATCGCCCGGCATTGCTCGTGTCCGTCACCCACATCGCTGTTGCTCGGTTCCAAAAATGTGCCTCCTTGCGCGGCTCACGGGCAGTCATCAGTTTAGCCCCAGTCACTAAATGTGACTACCCCCTGGTCTGATCAACCCGGGATCGCTTCCGCCGGCCGGCCCTTCCTTCGAGCCCCGACCATGAGGACCCGTTCCCAATGAGCCGAATCCTGTTCGTCACCTCAAGCCCGCGCGGCGCCGCGTCGCTGTCGACCAAGGTCGCCGCCGCCCTGGTCGACCGGCTGCAGGCGCAATCCCCGGGCGTCGTCGTCCGCCGCGACCTGGCGGCGACGCCGCTGCCCCATATCGGCGAGGACTTCCTGGCCGCCCAGGCGCTCGCGGCCGAGGCCCGCAGGCCGGCGCAGCAGGCGGCGCTGGCCCTGTCCGACACGCTGGTGCGGGAGCTGTTCGCGGCCGACACCATCGTCATCGCCTCGGCGATGATCAATTTCGGCCTCGCCTCGACGCTGAAGAGCTGGTTCGACTACCTGCTGCGCGCCGGCGTCACCTTCCGCTACGACGAGACCGGCGCGCACGGCCTGGTCACCGGCAAGAAGGTCTATCTGGTCGAGGCCCGCGGCGGCGTCTACTCGGACGGCCCCGCCAAGCCCTTCGACTTCCAGGAGCCCTATCTGCGCCATCTGCTGGGCTTCATCGGCGTCACCGATGTCGAGTCGATCGCGGTCGAGGGCGTCGCCTACGGCCCGGACGTGGCGGAGAAGGCCGTCGCCGGCGCGCTGGACAAGGTCTCGACGATCACGGCCCGGGCGGCGTGAATCCGGCCCCGGGATCGGCCGAAGGCCGGTCCCGGACGGCATCCTGCCGCCCGGCCTGCGGCGGCGAAGCGGCGCTCCCCAGCCGCCAGACCAGGGCGCTGGCGCCGCGTGTTTCCACCCAGAGGCCCCGACCGGGCCGCGGCGCCTGCGCCGCCCGCACCACCTCCAGCTCGAAGCCGGCCGGGCCGGGCATGCCGAGCGCCGTCCAGCGCCGGTAGGCGGCGTCGAGCCGCCGCATCGCCTGGGGTGGGCCGTAGCCCAGCATCATCCCCGGCCGGCAGATCGCAACCGACTGCGCCGCCGCGTCGACCAGGCCGAAGGGCGAAGCCGACAGGCCCTCCCCCTCGCCCGTCCCGTCAAAGGCGGCGAAGCCGGGCTCGGTCTGGCCGAGGAACAGGCGGAAGGCATAGGCCGCGCCCGCGAAGCGGGTCGGATCCCGTGCCCCGAGCGACAGCGGCCGGCGCGACGTCGGCGTCGCGCCGATCCCGGGCCAGAACGGCAGCTCCTCGAGTCGCCGCCGCTCGGCCCCCCGGTCCTGCCCCGGGCCGGTGAAGCGGACGAAGCGGCCAGGCACAGCCTCCAGCGCCCGGAACCGGTCGCCCTCCCGGCGCAGCACCGCCACATGGCAGTCGCGGCCGGCGCCGCCTGCCAGCGCGATCGGCAGCAGCAGCCGGCCGTCTTCGGCCACCTGCTCGAAGAGCCCCTCCGGCAAGTCCCAGACCGCGGCGGTGACCATGGCGCGGTCATAGGGCGCCCCGGCGGCGTGGCCCGCGACCCCGTCGCCCTCGACGATCGCGACATTGGCGATGCCAAGCGCCGCGAGGTCGTCCCGGCTGCGCCGGGCGAGGTCGCCCAGGATCTCGACCCCGACCACGGTCTCCACCAGCCGGCCCATCACGGCGGCGAGCCAGCCCGAGCCTGAGCCGATCTCCAGCATCCGATGGCCCGGTTCCAGCCCCAGCCGGTGCAGCAGCCACAGCACGTAGCTGGGCTGGGAATTGGTCGAATCGAGCGCGGCGTCGTCCGGCCCGAAATGAGTCAGCACCCGGTCGCTGTAGATTGCCGCGAGGTGGCGCTCAGCGTCGAAATCCTCGACCGGGCCAGCCCGATCGGCCTGGAACCGGTGCACGAAGCGATGGCGAGGAGCCTCCCGAACCGCCTGCCGGAGCCGCTCCGGCAGGCCTTCTTCGCCGCGGCGGCGGAAGGCCACGTCGAGCATGCCGAGAAAGCGGGTGATGTGCTGGTCGATCTCCATGATCCCTCCGACCGTGTCTGCCGGGAAATGCGCGCGATCCAGCCGGCCGCGGACCGGAAAAATTTTTCACGCCGCCGGTCCGCGCTCGGCAACGGCGTGCGCATAGTGCAGCGGATGCAGGACACCTCACCCCTCAAGCGGCTGATCCCGCCCCAGGCCCCCGGCCGGACCGAGCGGGACGTCCGGCGCGCACTCGCGGCATTGTCCGAGTTGGACTTGCTGCGGCTGCAGGCGATCGCACGGCTGCGCTGCCGCGGCCTGCCGGGGCTGGACTGGCAGGAACTGCTGCACGAGGCCGTCCTGCGCGCCCTCGACGGTTCCCGCCCCTGGCCACGCGATGTGAAGCTGATCGCCTTCCTGGCCGGCATCATGCGCAGCCTGCGCAGCGACCATTGGCGCCGCCAGCGGATCATGGCGGCTTCGCTGTCGGCGCAGGCGGCGGAAGTCGCGGACCAGGCGCCGGACCCGGAGCGCATCGCCGCCGCCGGCCAGGCTCTGGCGGCAATCGACCGGCTGTTCGCCGACGACCCGGCGTCGCTGGCCGTCATCCTGGGGCTGAGCCAGGGCCTGTCGGCCGAGGAGATCCGGCGGCGCACGGGCCTGTCCGAAACCGAATACGATTCGACGCGCAAGAGGATGAGGCGGGCGCTGCTGCGCCACGGCCTCACGGGGTTGCCATGATGCATCGAGCCGACCAGGTGCTCGACCGCCTGCTGGACGCGTTGGAGGCCGAGCTCGCCGCCGCCCCGGAGGATGAGATCCGGCAGGCGGCCGCCGATGTCCGGCGCAAGGTCTCCTATGCCGCCTGGGACGTCCGCGGCGTGATCCGGCGCGCCGAAGCGGCCACGCCCCCGGCCGTCCCCGCTGCCCCTGTTCCGCTTCCCCGGGTGTCGCCGTCGCGTTGGCATTGATCCGTCGGGTCCAAGAGCGAAGTTCACAGGCCTGACCCGCGGCGACAAACCGTCTGGCGGACGTGGCCCAAGCTGCTAGCCTGCGGCCGCACACCCGCTACATCGTCACCTACGGAGAGACGCATGGAATACCGTCAGCTCGGCGGATCCGGCCTCAAGGTTCCCGTGCTCAGCTTCGGCACCGGCACCTTCGGCGGCAGCAATGAGTTCTTCCAGCGCTGGGGCAGCACCGACGTCGCCGAAGCCACTCGCCTGGTCGATCTGTGCCTGGAGGCCGGCGTCAATTTCTTCGACACCGCCGACGTCTACAGCCAGGGCGCGTCGGAGGAGATTCTGGGCCAGGCCCTGAAGGGCCGGCGGGACAAGGTGCTGATCTCGACCAAGGCCACCTTCGGCATGGGCGACGGGCCGAATGATGTGGGCTCGTCGCGCTATCACCTGATCCGGGCCTGCGAGGCCAGCCTGAAGCGGCTGGGCACCGACCATATCGACCTGTACTTCATGCACGGCTTCGACGCGATCGCACCGGTCGACGAGACGTTGCGGGCGCTCGACGACCTGACCCGCGCCGGCAAGATCGGCTATATCGGTGCCTCCAATTTCTCCGGCTGGCACCTGATGAAGGCGCTGGCAACGTCGGAGCGGTACGGGCTGGCACGCTATGTCGCCTATCAGGGCTACTACTCGCTGATCGGCCGCGACTATGAGTGGGAGCTGATGCCGCTCGGCCTCGACCAGAAGGTCGGGCTGATGGTGTGGAGCCCGCTGGGCTGGGGCCGCCTGACCGGCAAGATCCGGCGTGGCCGGCCGGCCGAAGCGGGTCGCATCGCCTCCGGCGGCAGCGCGGGCGGGCCGACGGTCGACGACGAATACCTGTACGACGTGGTCGACGCGCTCGACCGGGTGGCGCAGGAGACCGGCAAGTCCATTCCGCAGGTGGCGCTGAACTGGCTGCTGCAGCGGCCGACTGTGGCCAACATCGTGGTCGGCGCCCGTAACGAGGAGCAGCTGAAGCAGAATCTCGGCGTGGTCGGCTGGAATTTGTCGCAGGAGCAAGTGGCGCTGCTGGACGAAGCCAGCCACCGCACCCCGGCCTATCCCTACTGGCACCAGACCGGCTTCGACCAGCGCAATCCGAAGCCGACCCCTTGGGTGAAGCGGGAGGGGTAAGCAGGCACCCCTTCCCTACCTGTCATTTTCCCTACCTGTCATTGCCGGGCTTGACCTGGCAATCCAGTGGGCCTCGACAGTCTCTGGACGCCCGGGTCAAGCCCGGGCATGACAGATGGGGACCGCCCCCTACGACACCGCGGTCAGCTTCCGCCCTCCGCCGGTGGCGCCGAACTCGCCGGGATGCAGCTCATGCGCCCCGGCCCTCTCGGAGCCGATGCCCAGCGCCGGGAACAAGAGCTCGGCAACATTGTACGCCTCCTCCAGATGCGGATAGCCGGAGGCGATGATGGTCTCGATACCGAGATCCTGATACTCGCGCAGGCGCGCCGCCACCGTCTCGGGGTCGCCGACCAAGGCGGTGCCGGCGCCGCGCCGCACCAGGCCGATTCCGGCCCACAGGTTCGGCCCGACCAGCAGCTTGTCGCGCCGGCCGCCATGCAGCGCCGTCATCCGCTTCTGCCCGACCGAATCCGAACCCTCGGCCAGCTTCTTCTGGGCCGCGGCGATGGCGTCGTCGGAGACGTCGCGGATCAGCCGCTCGGCCACCCGCCACGCCTCCCCCTCGGTCTCGCGCACGATCAGGTGGATGCGCATGCCGAAGCGCAAGGTCCGGCCACGGGCCGCCGCTCGCGCCTTTGCGGCTTCGATCTTCCCGGCCACCTGCTCCAGCGGCTCGCCCCAGGTCAGGTAGGTCTCGACCTGGTCGGCGGCGAGGTCGAGCGCGGCGTCGGAGGAGCCGCCGAACCACAGCGGCGGATGCGGCCGCTGCACCGGCGGGAAGGACAGCTTGCCGCCTTTCACCTTGAGGAACTCGCCGTCGAAATCCACCGTCTCGCCGGCCAGCAGGCGGCGCCATATGGTCAGGAACTCCGCCGCCTGGGCGTAGCGGGTGTCGTGATCGAGGAAGACGCCGTCGCCGGCCAGCTCGGCCGGGTCGCCGCCGACCACAACGTTGAGCAGCAACCGCCCCTGGCTGATCCGGTCCAGCGCCGCGGCCTGGCGGGCGAAGAAGGCGGGCGTCGCCACGCCGGGGCGCAGCGCCACTAGGAAGCGCAGCCGCTCGGTCGCGGTGGCCAGCGCCGTGGCGGTGATCCAGGCATCCTCGCAGCCGCGGCCGGTGGGCAGCAGCACGCCCGTATAGCCGAGCCGGTCGACCGCGGTGGCGATCTCGCGCAGATAGCGGAACTCGGCCGGGCGGTGCCGGTCCTGGGTGCCGAGATAGGGGCCGTCGCCGCTGGTCGGGATGAACCAGAACAGGTCGAGCGGCTTGCGGGTGTCGGACATGGGGGAATTCCTGCTAGGCGCCGGTCCAGACGATGTCGCGGATGGCGATCGGCGCCGGGATCAGCCCGAGCGCGGCAAAGCGGTCTGCGATCTTCTGCTGCTGGGCGGCGATCTCCTCGGTCAGCGGACCGATCCGGAAGGTGGCGCGGTCGACCGCGCGCTGCTCCGCCGCCAGGCTGATGCCGGTCTCGTCGGTGAACAGCTGCGCCACCTCGGCATGGTGGGCATCGGCCCAGGCACCGACCTCGCCCAGCGCCGCGACCAGGCTGCGCAGCGCGGCGGGATGGGCCGCGGCGAAGGCCTTGGAAGCGAGGAAGAAGGAGTTCTGCGGCTCGACATCGGCCGAGGTGGCCAGCACCCGCGCCCCCTCCTCCAGTTCGGCGATGGCGTAATACGGGTCCCAGATCGACCAGGCGTCCAGGCTGCCACCGGCGAAGGCGGCGCGGGCATCGGCCGGAGCCAGGTAGACCGGCGTGATGTCCTGCCAGCCGAGCCCCGCCTTCTGCAGCGCCCCGACCAGGAAATTATGGGCGCTGGAGCCCTTGCCGACGCCGATCCGCAGCCCTTTCACATCGGCCAGGCTCTGCGCCGGAGAGTCCTTCGGCACCACCAGGGCGACGCCCTTGCCCTCGGTCGGCTGGGCCGCGGCATAGACCAGCTCGGCCTGCGCCGCCTGGGCGAAGATTGGCGGGGTGTCGCCGGTGGCGCCGAAATCGATGCTGCCGGTGTTCAGCGCCTCCAGCAGCGGCGGGCCGAAGGCGAATTCGATCCATCCGACCGCGATGCCCTGCGGGGCGAAGTGCTGCTCCAGCGACTTGCGGGTCTTGGCGACCAGCAGGATGCCGTTCTTCTGGTAGCCGATCCGGATGGCCTTCGGCGCCTCCTCGGCTCCAGCCGGACGACCGGCGAGCGGCACGGCTGCAGCCAGGGCGAGTGTGGTCGACAGCAGGGTGCGGCGGGAGAGCATGGGTCCGATCCTCCGGGATGGGTCGGGCCCGGCAGCCGGTGCCCATGGATAATCTCTCAATCGGATGTGGAGTACGTCAACATGATTCTAATGTCAATTTGTTAAATATATATATTTTACTGATTTATTATGAATAATTATCATGACGAGACGCGCAGCGCCGTGGCCATCCAGAGGGCGGTACCGCTGGGATGGCCACGCCCCTTCGGGGCTCGCCATGACGGGGGATGACCGGCGTTCGGTGGGACCGGAGCGCGGCTCAGGCCGCCTCGGGCCGCTCCTCGGCGCAGCTTTCAGCCAGTTGCTCGGCCACGATCCGGACGGCCGGGGATGCGCCGGGCTGCAGCATGACGGCGAGCTCGCTGGGCGGGACCGGCGGGAACCCCTCCTCCGGCCGCAGGATGCGGAGGTCTTCGCGGACCGAGCGCGCGACCAGGATGCCGATGCCGAAGCCGCAGGCGATCGCGGCCTGCACCGCCGGCAGGTTGGAGCCGGTGAAGGCGATGCGCCAGCGCCGCCCGGCGCTTTCCAGCGCGTGGATCGCCCGGGCCCGGTAGATGCAGCCCTGGCCATAGGCGACCAGCGGCACCGGGTCGCCCTCCGGCACGCCGTGGCGGCGGCTGGCGACCCACACCAGCCGCTCCGGCCAGGCGGCGACGGCGGTGCCGATGCCGGAATCGCGCTTGATCACGGCGATGTCCAACTCGCCCTGGCCGAAGGCGCGGCGCAGTTCCGACCCCGCGTCGCAGCGAACGTCGAGCCGCAGCGCCGGGCGCAGCCGGGCCAGGCCGGACAACGCCTCAGTCAGCCGCTCGGCGGCGAAGTCCTCGCCCAGCCCAACCCGCACCACCGCCAACCCGTCCGGCCGGCGCAGCGCATCCTCGGCCTCGTCGCTCAGCGCCAGCAGGCGGCGGGCATAGCCGAGCAACCGCTCCCCCTCCTCGGTCGGCGCCACGCCCTTCCCCTGGCGGTGCAGCAGCGGCCGGCCGACCGATTGCTCCAGCTTGCGGATCTGCTGGCTGACGGTTGATTGCGTCCGGTGCACCCGCTCGCCGGCGCGGGTGAAGCCGCCGGCATCGACCACGGAGACGAAGCTGCGCAGCAGGTCGAGATCCAGCATGGGACACCTATCGGCTTTTCCACTGCACTTCATTTAACCATTGAATTTCCAAATGGTCACGCCGGCAATTATGGTGCAGCCGATCCGAAGGAGATCGACCATGCACGCCGTCTCGATCCCGGCTTCCGACCGCAGCCCTCTGGTGCGCTGGGGCTTCCCCGCCCTGTTCGTGGTGCTGTGGGCCTCGGCCTTCACCGCTGCCAAGGTGGCGGTGACCTATGCCCCGCCCTTCCTGCTGCTGTCGACACGGTTCCTGCTGGCCGGGCTGGTGCTGGCCGGCCTGGCCCGGCTGTCCGGCCGGCGCTGGACCCTCGGTCCCGGCGCGGTGGCGCGCTTCGCCCTGCTCGGCATCGTCACCATGGCGGTCTATCTCGCCCTGTCCTATTTCGGGATGCAGAGCGTCACCTCTGGCTTCGCGGCGCTGATCATCAGCATGAACCCGGTGCTGACGGCGGTGCTGGCGGCGCCTCTGCTGGGCGAGCGGCTGACCCGGGTAAAGCTGGCCGGCCTCGGGCTCGGCGTCCTCGGCGTCGCCATCGTGCTGCAGAGCCGCCTCGGCAGCGGCATCGAGGGGCCGGTCGGCATCGCCTTCACCTTCGGCGCTCTCGTTGCGCTGTCCGCCAGCACCATCCTGTACAAGCGGATCGCGCCGCCATCGAAAGGACCGGCCGGCGACCTCTGGTACGGCACCGCGGTGCAGACGCTGGCGGCCGGCATCGTGCTGCTGCCGCTCGGCCTGGCGCTGGAGCCGGTCTCGGCGATCCGCTGGACGCCGGAGCTGCTGGCCAGCTTCCTGTGGCTCGCCCTCGCCGTGTCTCTGTGCAGTTACCTGCTGTGGTTCGACATGCTGGACCGGCTCGGCGCCTCGACCGCCAGCGCCCTGCACTTCCTGGTGCCGCCGATCGGCCTGCTGCTCGGCTGGGCGGTGCTCGGCGAGCATGTGCCGCCGCTCGACCTGCTCGGCGTGGTGCCGATCGCGCTCGGCATCCGCCTGGTCACCCGCGCCGCCCCGCGCGCGACCTAGCGAGGCGTGCGCAGGATCTCGCCCAGCACCCGCGTCGCCTCGAGCAACCGGCCTTCGTCCGATCCGCCGAAGCCGAGCAACAGGCCGCAGCGGCGCGCCATGCCGGCATAGCAGGTGGACAGCGCGGTCGCCGTCAGGCCGCGCTCGCCCATGCGCCGGACGAGTTCGACATCGTCGGGCCCGTCGGGCAGCAGCACCGCGACATGCAGCCCAGCATCGGCGTTGTGGACGACCAGGCGGTCACCGCAATGCCGCGCCAGGCCGTCGAGCAGGGCCGCGCGCCGCGCCTGGTACACGCCGCGCATGCGACGCAGATGCCGGGCGAAATGCCCCTCGACCAGAAACTCGGCGAGGGCCGATTGGTAGAGCGTGGGCGGGAACAGGTCGAAGGCCAGGCGCGCCCGCACGACATCCGGCAGCAGCGACGGCGGCACCACCAGGTAACCGATCCGCAGCGCGGGAAACAGCACCTTGCTGAAGGTGCCGACATAGATCACCCGCCCATGCGCATCCATGCCTTGCAGCGCGCCGAGCGGACGGCTGACATAGCGATACTCGCTGTCGTAATCGTCCTCCACCACCCAAGCGCCTTCGCGTCGGGCCCAGTCCAGCAGCGCCAGCCGCCGTGCTGCGGTCATCGACATGCCGAGCGGATACTGGTGCGAGGGCGTGACATAGGCGGCGCGCACCGGGCCGGCGCGCCGCAGCGCCTCGACGTCGATGCCCGCCTCGTCCACCGGGACCGGCAGCAGCCGTGCCCCGCCGGCCGTCAGTGCGGCGCGAGCTCCCGGATAGCCCGGCTCTTCCATCGCCACGCCGTCGCCGGGCGCGAGCAGCACCGCGGCGGCGATGCGCAGCGCCGCCTGGGAGCCGGACACGACCAGCACCTGCTCGGGGCCGCAACGGACCCCGCGGGCGGCGCGCAGATGCTCGGCGATCGCCGCGCGCAGTGCCGGCAGCCCCGCCGGATCGCCATACGCCATGTGCGCCAGCGGCAGCCGCTGCGCATGCCGCGCCACCAGCCGCGCCCAGGCCGTGTGCGGAAACCGGTCCAGTGCCGGCAGGCTGGTGCGGAACGGGGCGAGCCCACCATAGTCGCGTTCCGGGGGAAGCCGGGGCGCAGACCGTGCCGCATCCGGCACCGGCGTCGATTCCAGCAGCTCATCGGGCAGCGCCCGGCTGACATAGGTGCCCGACCCGGCCCGCCCCTCGAGATAGCATTCGTGCAGCAGCTGCTCATAGGCGGCCAGCACCGGCAGGCGCGAGACGCCCAGCTCGGCGGCCAGGCCGCGGGTGGACGGGATGCGCTGGCCCGGCCGCAACGCGCCAGCCAGGATCGCCCCCCGGATGCCGTCATAGATCTGCCGGTGCAGCGGCAGGCCGCCGACCCGGTCGAGAGGCAGGTGCAGAGTGGTCATGGCATTTGCAGGCGAAGTGGTGATTTCCAGATTACCACTCTCTGCCTAGCGTGACTCACCATCCAGATCCGGGAGAACCCCATGCCGGCGATGTTCCACCCCTGGTTCGCGGGCCTTCACATCCTGCTGCCGGCCGGGCTGTTGGCCGGCACGCTCCTGCTCCCGGCGCCGGCGTCGGCGCAGAATGCGGCCGCGGCGCCCGACACTGCGTCATCCGATGGCCAGAACGATTTCGACTTCGAGATCGGCACCTGGAAGACACAGATGAAGGTGCTCGCGGAGCCCCTCAGCGAGGCTCCGGACGAGTGGCTCGAATTCGACGGCACCTCGACGGTCCGCAAGGTCTGGGACGGGCGTGCGAACTTGCTGGAGCTGCAGGCCGATGGCGCCGGCGGGCGCCACATCGAGGGCCTCAGCCTGCGCCTGTACAACCCGCAGTCCCGGCAGTGGAGCCTTCATTTCTCCAATGCGCGGGTCGGCAAGCTCACGCCGCCGGTGTATGGCGGGTTCACGGATGGCCACGGCATGTTCCAGGGCGAGGATTTCCTCGACGACGGCCGCGCCGTGCTGGTCCGCTTAGAGATCCTGCCCATGGCGCCCGATATCTACCGTTTCGTGCAGTCCTTCTCTGCGGATGGCGGCCGAAGCTGGGAGGAGAACTGGATCGCCACCGACACGCGGATGTCCCGCTGAGCAATGCGCATCTCCGTACCGCCGGTGTTCAGGCGCCGGCCAGGACCCGCGTGACCGCCGCGTCCAACAGCTCGATGCCCAGGTCGATCTCCGGATCGGTGGCTGTCAGCGGCGGGGCGATGCGCATGGTGCCGCCGGAGAGACCGGCGCGGACGATGTTGGCGGACAGGCCGAGCTCCAGCGCCGTGTCGGTCACGGCGTCGGAGATCCAGGCCGCGTCGCGCCCGCCGGCATCGGCGAATTCCAGCCCCAGCAGCAGGCCCCGGCCGCGGATATCGCCGATGCAGGAGTGGCGCCGCTGCAGCCCGCGCAGCCCCTCCGCCAGCCGCGCCCCGGCCACGCCGGCCCGGGCCGCCAATCCGTCGCGGGCCACGATCTCGAGCACCTTCAGCCCGACCGCGGCCGGCAGCGGGTCGTTGACATGAGTGGTGTAGAACAGGAAGTCGCGCTCCTCGGCCTCGGCGGCGATCGCCTCGCTGGTCATCATTGCGGCCAGCGGCAGCCCGGCGCCCAGCGTCTTCGACAGGGTGAGGATGTCCGGCACCACGCCGTCGCGCTCGAAGGCGAACATCAGGCCGCTGCGGGCGATGCCGGTCTGCGCCTCGTCCAGGATCAGCAGCATGCCGCGGGCCCGGCAATGCGCCTGCAGGGCCGCCAGATAGCCGGGCGGCAGGTCCAGCACGCCGCCGCTGCTGAGAATCGGCTCGGCGATGAAGGCGGCCAGGTTGCCGGTGCATTGCCGATCCAAAAGCGCGAAGGAATCGTCCAGCTCCAGCCGCCAGTCCACGCCGGGGAAGCGCGGGCGGTAGGGGTTCGGCGCCGGGATGCCGAACTGGCCGGGCATCAGCGGGCCGGTGCCGCGCCGGCCGGCCTTGTAGGTGGCGGCCGCGGCCGCGCCGGTCATGCCGTGCCAGGACTGGGTGAAGCCGACGATCTCCCACTTGCCGGTGACCAGCTTGGCCAGCCGGATCGCCGCCTCATTCGACTCGCCGCCGGTCGACAGCAGCATCACCTTCGGCAGGCCGGGCACCAGGGCGGCCAGCGCCTCGGCCAGATCGACCACCGGGACCGACAGCATCGAGGAGAACAGATGGTCCAGCCGGCCGACGCCGTCGCGCACCGTGGCCACGATCTCCGGATGGGAATGGCCGAGGATGGCGCTCATCTGGCCGGAGGTAAAGTCGAGCACCCGGCGGCCGGCGGCATCCCAGAGGAACGCGCCTTCGGCCCGCACCGGCACGAAGGGCACGAAGTCGCCGCCATAGCGCAGCAGGTGGCGCCGGGCGCGGGTCCAGAAGGCAGTGTCGAGATCGGTGGAGATGGCGTCCATGGCTGGCGTCCCCCAGGAAAGACAATGCGCCATCCTCCGCCCCGCCCGCCCCCGCCGCAAACGCAGAGAATTCGCTGGACTCGTGAACGGGATTCACCATTCATCGGCCGATGAAGCGACCGCCCCTGCCGCTGCGCGCGCTCGCGGCCTTCGAGGCCGCTGCCCGCCTGGAAAGCTTCCGGGCGGCGGCGGAGGAACTGGCGCTGACCCCGTCGGCGGTGAGCCATCAGGTCCGGATCCTGGAGGCGCGGCTGAGCCTGCGGCTGTTCGACCGGGTCGGCCGCGGCGTCGTGCTGTCGCCCGAGGGATCCGAGCTTTTCGGCCGGATCGGCGGCAGCTTCGACGCGCTGGCCGAAGCGGTCGAGACCGCCGCGCGGCGCGGCCGGCGCGCTCGCCGGTCCCAAGTGGTGCTGCTGCGCACCCCGCCGTCCCTGGCCGGAAGCTGGGTGCTGCCCCGCCTGCCCGCCTTCCTGGCCGGGCATCCGGAGATCGACCTGCGGGTCCATGCCGATCTGCGCCTAGCCACCGAGACCGGCACCCGCTCCGAGGCCGACGGGGTCGACCTGGCGATCTGGTACGGCGACCACGCGCCCGCGGCGGCCGTGCCGCTGCTGACCGAGACGGTCCAGCCGCTCTGCGCCCCGGCCCTGGCCGCCCGCGCCGACCTGCGCGCGCCGAGCAACCTGCCGGCGCTGCCGCTGATCGTCACCCGCGACAACCGCCTGTCCTGGGAGGCCTGGTTCCGGCGCCAGGGCGTGGCGCTGGACGACGGCTTCGCCGGCACCATCCAGCTCGACCCGTCGCATGTCGCGATCGAGGCGGCGGTCAAGGGCCTGGGCGTGGTGCTGGAGAGCGACGTGCTGGCCGAGGACGCGCTGCGGGACGGCCGGCTGGTCGCCCCCTTCCCCGGGCTGGGCACGACCTGGCCTGCCTACTGGCTGGGCACCGCCCGAGGCTCGGCCGGAAAGGAGGGCGTGGAGACGGTGCGCGCCTGGCTGATGGACAGCGCGGCGCGCACGATCGGAGGTTAAAACGCTCTCAGCTCTTCGCGTTGCCTCTCCCGCAAGCGGAAAAGGCAACGCGTCGGCTCTACCGGTCAGGCAACCCGCAGCAGCGGCGCCGGCTTGGCCGGCGGGCGCAGGGCTTCGGGGATCCACTCGCCATGCGCCACCAGCAGGTCGTCGACCAGCTTCCAGATCTGGTCGAGGTCCAGTTCGGCCGCGGTGTGCGGGTCCAGCATGGCGGCGTGGTAGATGTGGTCGCGGTTGCCGGTCAGCAGCGCCTCGACCGCCAGCGACTGGACGTTGATGTTGGTCTGCATCAACGCCGCCAGATGCGGCGGCAGCCGGCCGATGCCGATCGGCTGCACGCCGTTGCGGTCGACCAGACAGGGCACCTCGACCGTGCAGTCGGCCGGCAGGTTCTCGATCAGCCCGCCATTCTGCACGTTGCCGTAGATCACCGCCGGCTGTCCCGTCTCCTTGGCGCGAATGATGGTCGAGCCGTATTCGACGCTGCGCTTGATCTCCAGCGGCACGGTCGGGTCCTGCAGCTGGGCCTTCAGCGCGCCCCATTTGTCGATCTGGCGCTCGCAGCGGGTGATGTATTCGTCGAGCGGGATGTTGAAGCGGTCGACGATCTCCTCGCGCCCGCGCTTGATGTACCAGGGCACGTATTCGCTGAAATGCTCGCTGGATTCGGTAACGAAGTAGCCGAGCCGCAGGAACATGTCGTAGCGGACCCGGTTCCACTCCGGCACCCGGCCCTCCTCCACCACCTTGCGGATCAGCGGCGTCAGGTCTTCGCCGTTGCGCTCGAACTTCAGGTAGAAGGCCATGTGGTTGATGCCGCCGCAGAGATAGCTGATCTCCTCGACCGGCACGCCGATGTCCTCGGCGATCTCCGCCGCCGTGCCCTGCACGCTGTGGCACAGGCCGACGGTCTTGATCCTGGTCGCCCGGTTCAGCGCCCAGCAGTTCATCGCCATCGGGTTGGCGTATTGCAGATGGGTCACGTCCGGGCACAGCCGCTCCATGTCCCTTGCCTGCTCCAGCAGCACCGGGACGGTGCGCAGCGCCCGCATGATGCCGCCGATGCCGAGCGTGTCGGCGATGGTCTGGCGCAGCCCGTAGGTCTTCGGCACCTCGAAATCGGTCACGGTGCAGGGCTTGTAGCCGCCGACCTGGATCATGGTGATGGCATAGTCGGCGCCGTCCAGCGCCCGGGCGCGGTCGGTCGTCGCCTCGATCGTCGCCGGCGCCTTCAGCGCCTCTGCGATGCGCCTGGCCACGGTCTCGGAGGTGGCCAGCCGCTCCGGATCGATGTCGTAGAGGGTGATGCGCGCATCCGCCAGCTCCGGATAGGACAGGATGTCGCCGATCAGGTTCTTGGCGAAGACCGTGCTGCCGGCGCCGATGAAGGTGATCTTGGGAGAGGTCATGCGGATGGTCCCGGTTGGCGGAAGGGCCCGCGGCGCGGCGGCCGCGGGCCGAATGGATCGAAAGGCTATTCGAACAGAGCGTTGACCTGGTCGTTCGCTTCCTTCAGCAGCGGCGCGACCGGTACGTCCTCGAGGAAGATCCGGTCGAAGGCCACGTTCATGGTCGACAGGATCTGCGGCGAGAAGTCGGTGATCGGGTACAGGAAGGTCTGGTCCGGCGTCGCCTCGCTGGTGAAGGCGGTGACGTCCTGGCCGCGCCCGGCGAAGGCATCCTGCGCGATCTTGGCTGCCGCCGGGATCGCCGGGAACACCACGCCGGCCTTGCCGATGATGCTCTGGCAGTCGGCGGAGCCGAGGAACTTTACCCATTCCCAGGCCTCGTCCGGATGCTTGGTGCCGGTCCAGATCGAATCGCCGAGGCCGTTGAACATGCTCTTGCGGCCCTGCGGCCCGGTCGGCAGCGGCACAAAGCCGTATTGGAAGGATACGTTCTTGGCATACCAGGTGGAGTTCCAGGACCCGTCGGCGACGATCGCCCCCTTGCGGGCGCCGAGCAGTGCGGTGCCGCCGAGGGCGCCGACATCCTTCTGCGGCAGGCCATAGCCCTTCTTCAGCGACAGGTCGCGCAGCCAGGTCAGGGTCTCGGCCAGCACCGGATCGTCATAGTGGTACTTGGTGCCCCAGGGCCCATCGGTGAACTTGAAGCCGGCGGAGACGGCGAGCCAGCTCCACTGCGTCTGGCCATAGCCGTCGATCTTCGGGGTGATCAGCCCGTACTGGACGACGTTCTTGGGGTCGAAGCCGGCCTCGTCGCCGCGCTTGCCGCTGGCGTCGAGCGACAGCCGGGCCAGGATCTTCTCGAAGCTGCCGCCGTCCTTCGGATTCCAGGTGGCGGCGCGCAGCTCGTCGACCGTCACCCCCGCCTTGTCCAGCATCTCCTTGTTGTAGACCAGCGCCACCGTGTCCCAGTCCTTGGGCATGCCGTAGAGCTTGCCGTCGCGGGTCCACAGGTCGACCAGCCCGGGGCTGTAGATCTTGGTGTCGACCTTGTCGCGCTCGACCAGCGGCGTCAGGTCCATGATCTGCTGGTTGGCGACGAATTCGGGGTAGGAGCGCAGGTGGTCGGCGAAGACGTCCGGCGCCTCGCCCGAGACGAAACCGGTCGACAGCGTGGTCCAGTAGTCGAGCCAGCCATACTGCGTCACCTTGACGGTGATGTCGGGATGCTTGGCGTGGAAGGCGTCGCCGCAGGCTTGGTAATGCGGCGCTTGCAGCGCGTCCCACAGCCAGTAGTTCAGGGTGGTCTCGGCCCGGGCGGTGCCGGCCAGCGACATCGCCGCCGCCGATAGAAGCAGGGTCCTCGACAGACTGGTACGCATCTCGAGCCTCCTCCGATGTCGTTTGTTGGTGCCGCGGGTCATTTCAGCCCGCTGAACTGCAGGGATTCGACGACGCGCCGGCCGAACAGCACGAGCAGGACGATCACCGGCACGATCGACAGCACGGTGCCGGCCATCAGCCCGGTCCAGTCCGGATTGCCGTTCTGCTGCTGGGTCTTGAAGGCGGCCAGCGCCACCGACATGACCCGGACATCGGCGTCGCGCCCGACCAGGAACGGCCAGAAGAAGTCGTTCCAGGCGTTGATCGACAGCAGGATTGCCAGCGTCGCGATGGCGCTCTTGTGCACCGGCAGCACCACCGACCAGAAGGTCCGGAACGGCGTGGCGCCGTCGATCCGCGCCGCCTCCTCCAGCTCGCGCGGGGTCGACAGGAAGAACTGGCGCAGGAAGAACACGGCGAAGGGCGACATCAGGATCGTCGGCGCCACCATGCCCTGGAAGGTGTTCAGCCAGCCCAGCTCCTTGATCAGCACGAAGTTGGGGATGAACAGCACGATCGCCGGGATCATGGTGGCGGCGATGAACAGGTAGAAGATCACCGACGACCCGATGAAGCGGATCCGAGCGAAGGCATAGGCGGCCAGCGCCGAGAAGAAGATCTGCCCGCCCACCGTCAGCAGCGTGAAGATCAGGCTGTTGCGCAGCGCCAGGGCAAAGTTGATCGGCGTCGACGGGGTGGCGGGGTCGACCGGCGCCAGGCCCAGCACGCGACGGAAGTTGTCGAGGGTCACCTCGACCGGCACCAGCAGCGTCGCCTGGTCGAACAGCGTCGCGGTCGGCACCAGCGCCGTCTTCAGCGTGATCCAGAGCGGGAACAGCGAGCAGACGATGAAGCCGGCCAGCATCGCCCAGGCCAGGATGCGGCCGGGGGACAGGCGAAGGGTGGGGGCTTGCGGCAGAGCGATCGCGGTCATGGCGCGTCCCTCACTCGAGATCCGAGCTGCCGGCGCGCAGCGCCCGCATCTGCAGGATGGTGATCAGGATCAGCACCGCGAACAGCGCCACCGACATCGCCGAGGCGTAGCCCATCTTCGAGAAGCGGAAGGCGCTTTCGTAGACGTACCAGATGATCGCGCTGGTCGAATTCGCCGGCCCGCCCTGGGTGGTGACGGCGATGGTGTCGAACACCTGGAACGACCCGATCACGCTGGTCACCAGCACGAACACCAGCACCGGGCGCAGCAGCGGCAGGGTGATGCGGCGGAATACCACCCACTCCCCCGCTCCCTCCAGCCGCGCCGCCTCGTACAGCGACCGCGGGATCGCCTGCAGCCCAGCGTAGAACAGGAGCGCGGTAAGGCCGACATGGCGCCAGATGTTGATCCCGGCGATCGACATGATGGCGAGGTCCGGCGTCGCCAGAAAGGATTGGCGCGGCACCCCGATCAGCCCGAGGAAGGCATTGGTCATGCCCAGCAGCGGGTCGAGCAGCCACAGCCAGATCAGCGCGGCGATGACGTTGGAAAGGAGATAGGGCGCGATCACCACCGCCCGCAGCGCCACCGACTTGCTGAGCCGGTCCATCATCACCGCAAGGATGAGGCCGAGCACGGTCTGCAGCGGGATGTTGTAGAGCACATAGGCGACGGTGATGCGCGCCGACTGCCAGAAGCGTGGGTCGTCGATCAGCTTCAGATAGTTGTCGAAGCCGATGAATTTCGGCGCCCGCATCAGGTTCCAGTCGGTCAGGCTGATCTCGACCGCCCGCAGCGTCGGATACAGGTAGAAGATGCCGAAGCCGATCAGCGCCGGCAGGATGAACAGCCAGCCGGTGACGTTGCGCTGCAGCGCCGCCCGCAGCTTCGGGCGGGACCGCAGCCAGCCGGCGGCGGCCGCCGGCCTGCTCAACTCCGCTGCCACCATCCTCGACCATCCTCCCCGGATCGGGCCCCGGCATCTCCTGGATGCGGGGTTTCTGTCTGCGGATGACACGTGTCACTATCGTTACTAACACGTGTTAGCTATAGTCAAACCAGATCCGGGCGGCGTGTCAAGCGCCGACCGGCATGGCACAGGGGACCGGGCGTCCGATCGGCCGGGCGCCCGTGAAGCGGATGGACATGGAACGACGCAGGGTCACCAGCCACGATGTCGCCCGCCGGGCCGGGGTGTCGCGCGCCACCGTGTCGATGGTGCTGAACCGGTCGGACGCGGTGGTGATCAGCGCCGAGACCCAGAAGCGTGTGCAGGAGGCGGCGGCGGCGCTGGGCTACCGGCCGAACTCGGCGGCCCGGATGCTGGTGCGCGGCGACACCGAGACCATCGGCCTGGTGGTGACCGACCCGCAGGTGCTGGCGGTCGACGGCTTCGTGCCGCAGTTGCTGTACGGCATCAGCCAGGCGACGCAGGAGAGCGGCTATCGCATCCTGCTCGAGGGGGTCGAGCCCGGCGCCGGCCCGCACGCCTATGGCGAGCTGGTGGAGGGCCGCCGCATCGACGGGCTGATCGTGCTGAACCCGCCGACCGACGCGCCCCAGATCCACGCGCTGATCGACCAGGGCTTCCCGCTGGTGCTGCTGGGCTCAGTCCGCCACTCGCGCGAGCATGCGGTGAATTTCTCCACCCGCCGCGCCATCCGCCGCTCGATGGACCATCTGGTTGGGCTGGGGCACCGGGCGATCGCCCATATCGGCTTCTCGCCGCCCGGCTTCGTCGCCACCGATGCGCGGCTGAACTCCTACCGCGAATCGCTGCGCGCCCATGGCATCGAGCCGGACGACCGGATGGTCGCCTATGGCGCCTTCAGTGCCGAGAGCGGCCGCCGGGCAATGCGCGAGCTGCTGGAACGGGAGGGCCCGCGGCCAACCGCGGTGCTGGCCGGCAACGACACCATCGCGCTGGGTGCGATGGCGGCGCTGACCGATGCCGGGCTGTCGGTACCGGACGACATCGCCCTCGTCGGCTTCGACGACCTGCCCTTCGCCGCGCTGCTGCGCCCGGCCCTGACCACGGTGCGCAACCCGGGCGTCGAGCAGGGCCGCCAGGCGGCGCAGCTGCTGATCCGCCTGCTCAAGGGCGAGACGGTCGACCAGCGCCGCATCGCCCTGCCGACCGAGTTGGTGGTGCGCGACTCCTGCGGCGCCCGGCGGGTCAGAGGATGAAGTCCGACGCCGCCAGCTGCGCCAGGTCCCGGACCTTCACGGCGAGGTCGGCGACGCCGTCGCCATCGGCATCGGCCGAGACCAGGAGATCCGCGCCCACGGCCTGGTAGCGCAGCTCGCCCGCTGCGCCGCTGAAGGCCGCGGCGCCGATGAAGGCGAAGGCTTGGTCGCCCGGCGCGGCGAGATCCGCGTCGATGCGCGACAGGTCGATCCGGTCGCGGGACGTGAAGTCGAGGATGGTGTCCTCCTGCCCCGGCAGGCTCTCGGCCAGCCGGTCGATCCGGATGATGTCGGCGCCCGGGCCGCTCGACAGCCCGTCGGCACCGAGCCCGCCGACCAGGATGTCATCGCCGGTGTAATCCTCCAGGCGGTCCGTGCCGCCGCGGCCGGAGAGCAGGTCGTCGCCGCCGGAGCCCCGCAGGAGATTGCCGCCATCCGTCCCGACCAGGATGTCGTCCCCGCCGGTGCCGTTGGCATCCTCAAAGTTCCGCACGGGCGTCTCGAGGAACAGGCCCGGCTGGTCCTTGGGCCCGATCAGCGCGGTCCCGTTCCCGAGATGGACGAACACGCCCCGGCCGAAGAAGGAGACCACGTCCTTGCCGTCGCCGCCATCTAGCACGCTGCCCGGGCCTTGGGCGTAGATGCCGAGGGACACGTAGTCGTCCCCGGCCCCGCCGCTGAACGTCAGATGCCCGATCCCGGCCTCGTCCCACAGGCTCACCGACTCCGCGCCGGGCCCGCCGCGGATCGTGTCCCCGCCGTCATCGAGCTGGATCCTGACATGCCCCGTGCTTCCCGGATCCACCTCGATCAGATCCGATCCCGCATAGGCTTCGACAAGGATCCAGCCGTCGCTGGCGGGCACGACGATATGGTCGTCACCGTTGGTTCCGTAGATTTCCCGGTAGTCCTGAGGGGCGGTGGCTCCTGCGAGCTCCGTCATCTCCTATCCTCCTTGCATCGCGCCAAAAATCGGCACCTCCGATGGCCGGTCCGGGACCGAGCGGAGGATGGCGCCATCCTCCGCCACGGCCGTCGCCGTGACGGCGCGATCGGCGGCCGGCCCCGCATCGGTGCCGCCCGGACCAGGATTGAACCCGCCGCTGCTGGGAACGACGAAGCGATCGTCACCCGGAATTCCGGAGAATTCCGCCTTTCCTGCCTTCAATCACGAAAGGCAGGACGGCAACATCTCATAAGGCTTCGGGATAGTCATTTTTCCCATTTTAAGGGATTTAAATAACAATATCTGCCAATCAAGATAATACGATCCCATTGATCGAAGCAAAGAGCGCCCAGATCCGATCGGTCCACCTGCACCTACGATCTGAAGACGGTGTTCGAGGACGGGCGGACGGTGGAGAATGACGGCGTCAACCTGTGCGAGCTCGGCAAGTACACGGTGCACGAGTGACCGGATGCCGGGGCGGCGTGCCGCCCCGGCGCGGCGCTCACGGCACCGACGGCACGCAGCCCGGCCGGTCGAACAGCGCGGCCAGGCCGCAGGCCGAGGTCAGCATGCGGTCGCCGTCATGGCCGACGCCCGGGACCAGCAGCAGCTTCTGCCGGAACTCGTCCGGATGGCGGCCGCGCAAATACTGGACATAGGCCTCGCCGCGGGCGAGGCGGTAGGGTCCCTGCGCCTCCGCCATGCAGCTCCTGTCCAGCGCCGGATGGTTCGGATCGGTGTCGGCGGTGCCGAGCAGATAGGTGACGTCGCGGCCGAGATAGGCCTGCTCCAGCGCCGCCGGGGTCGCTGCCCCGGCATAGGCGGGCAGCTCGGCCATGCCGTATTTCCAGCGGTCGAATTTCGGACAGGCGGCGGCGCCGGTGAAGGGGGCGAAGCCGCCCTCCCCGTCCGGCCGGTCGGCGCTGAAATAGGCGTAGGAGGACGGGTTGGCGACGACGTAGCGGACGGCGATGCCGGAAGCGGTCGGCGCCGCCTCGCCCTGGCCCAGGATGGCGTAGCGCTGCACCACCTGGCCGCCGCCGGAATGGCCGGCCACCACGATCGTCGTCAGGTCCGGGAACAGCGTGCGGTCGGCCAGCCGGGCCAGGATCGCGTCGAGCGCGGCGAAGGAGCTGATCGGGGCCGGGCCCTTGGCCTCGGCGCCGCCCTCCCAGCCTGCAGCGCTCCAGCGCAACGTGGCGGCCGGCAGGTGGAACGCCGCAGCATCGATGTCGGCCAGGAATTGCGGCACAACCAGAATCGCCGATCGGCCCGCCTCCCCCGCCGCCGCCAGGGCCTTCTCGGCCGAGGCGTTGTAGACGTCGGCGTTGCGCAGCCGGCCGTGGACGACGATCACCGCCCGGGTGACGCCTGGCTGCGGCTTCGACCAATCGCGCGAGACATAGAGCGCCAGCTCGCCGGTGCCGGCCGGCGCCGTCACCGTCAGGCGCTGGTCGGCCACCACTTTGACGGGATGCAGTTTCGCATCGGCGGCCCGCAGGGGCAGGGCCAAAAGCATCAGGCAGGCCGCCGCGGCGATGGCTAGAAGACGTCGCAGGATCACGCGGGACCTCCCTCGCTGTGATGGGTCCCACACGTCGGACCGCCGTCCTTCCGGCGGCGCATACTCCTCGCACATGTTTCCATCAGACATCGTCATGCGCCGCCCGGCGGAGGCGCGGGCAATACTCGCCCTCACCTGTCCGACCACAGATGAGCCGAGCCATGACCGATACGCAGCGCTCCCCGATCGACGACATCATCGAGACCGTCGAATTCGAATCCGACCAGCCGCTCGACCAGGCGGCGCTGCGGGCGGAGCTCGGCCGATATGCCAGGATCCTGAGCACGGACACCGAGCTGTCCCTGACCCCGGAGCTCGACGAGGACACCCGACGGGACCGGGTGCGGGCCATCATCCTCAAGGCGAGCTATTTCTGCATGCTCGACACCGCCGCCACCGATGCGGAGTCCGCCGGCAACCAGCTGCGGATCGTCCTCGGCGGCCTCGATGGCCATGAATACGAAGGCCTGACCCGCAGGCAGGAGCGCGAGATCCGCAGCTTCATCGAGGCGGCCCATGCCGACGGCAAGGTCACCTTCGCGGAGACCATCGACTTCCTCGCCTTGGTGAACCGCACGACCGACGACGTCGCCCCCGACCTTCCCGCCTCCAGCCTCGCCACCGCGAGATTCTATCTCGAGGAGCACGGCATCGAGCCGACCGAGGACCGGGTCCGGGCCTTGGCCGAGGCGGCGGAGACCACCGTGGCCGGCACCGAGGACGAGGTCGAGGAAGCCGCCTGAGGCCGTGGCCGAAGGGCGGATGGCGATGATCTCGCCATCCGCCCCGTAGTCTTACTCCGCCGGGGCGGGAGCCGTGGCGTCGTCCAGCGCCGGCAGCGGCTCGCCGGCCAGGGCGGCCCTCAGCCGGTCCTGGTCCAGCGCACCTTCCCAGCGGGCGACGACGACGGCCGCCACGGCGTTGCCGACAATGTTGGTCAGAGCCCGGCATTCCGACATGAAGCGGTCGACGCCGAGGATCAGCGCCATGCCCGCAACCGGTACCGTCGGGACGACCGAGAGCGTCGCCGCCAGGGTGATGAAGCCCGAGCCGGTGACGCCGGCAGCGCCCTTGGAGCTGAGCATCGCCACCAGCAGCAGCAGGATCTCGTCGCCATAGGACAGATGCGTGTTCGTCGCCTGGGCGATGAACAGCGCCGCCATGGTCATGTAGATGTTGGTACCGTCGAGGTTGAAGGAATAGCCGGTCGGGATCACCAGCCCGACCACCGGCTTGGCGCAGCCCGCACGCTCCATCTTCTCCATCAGCGACGGCAGCGCCGCCTCCGACGAGCTGGTGCCCAGCACCAGCAGCAGCTCGGCCTTGATGTAGCGGACCAGCGCCAGCACCGAGAAGCCGTTGTAGCGCGCGACGGCGCCGAGCACGACCACCACGAAGATGATCGCGGTGACGTAGAAGGTGCCGACCAGGAAGGCCAGGTTGACGACCGACCCGATGCCGAACTTGCCGATGGTGAAGGCCATGGCGCCGAAGGCGCCGATCGGGGCCGCCTTCATCAGGATGTTGACGACCTTGAACACCGCGCCCGACACCGACTTCAGGAAGTTCAGCACCGGCGTGCCCTTCTCGCCGGTCATGGCGAGGCCGATGCCGAACAGCACCGAGACGAACAGCACCTGCAGGATGTCGCCGCCGACGAAGGCGCTGACCATCGTCGCCGGGATGACGTTCAGCAGGAAGCCGACGATCGACTGGTCATGCGCCTGAGTGGTGTATTTCTCCACCGCCTTCGGGTCCAGCGTCGCCGGATCGATGTTCAGGCCCGCGCCCGGCTGTACCAGGTTGGCGATCACCAGGCCGACGACCAGCGCCAGGGTAGAAAACACCAGGAAGTAGATCATCGCCTTGGCGCCGACCCGGCCGACCTTCTCCAGGTCGTGCATGCTGGCGATGCCGGTGACGACGGTCAGGAAGATGACCGGCGAGATGATCATCTTCACCAGCTTGATGAAGCCGTCGCCCAGCGGCTGCAGCGACGCCCCGGTCTCGGGCCAGAAATGGCCGAGCAGGACGCCGATCACGACCGCGATCAGCACCTGGACGTAGAGATGGCGGTAGAACGGCACGGGTGGCCGCGTGGCGGCGTCGGCTGTGGCCATGGCACACACTCCTCGGGCGCAGGCCGCGATCACCGCGGCGACGCCGGCATGGGGTTTCCTGCCGCCCCGGGGATGCCCCTTCTTGCGGACGGCTGGCCAGAAAGGGAGCAATCGCCGTGCCAGCCGGGACGCATCGGCCAGGATTTCACCATCCTCTTGATCGAAAGGGACATTTCAGGGCGGCCCCGCGATCGCCGGCTGCCGATCTGTGCGGAATCCCGCACAAGTGCCGCCGAGGTCGGGCGGACATCCGCACAGCCTTGCCCACAGTCATTCCGGCCCCGCAGTGCTAGACTCGCGGCATGACCGCCATCGACCGTCCCATGGCCGCCGCAATCCTGGCCCGGCCCGCCGCAGCACCGCACCGGTGGCACAGCTGGGCGGTCTTCGCCGCGGTCGGCGCCGTCCTCTTCGCCGCCGTGGTCTGGCTGGCCGGGCCGGTCGGTCGCGACCGGGCGCTGGGCGAGATCGCGCGCTCGGCGGAGGCCGCCCTCGGCCTGCATGTGGCGATGCTGCGCAGCGAGCTGGAGAAGCAGCGCTCCCTGCCCTTCGTCCTGGCCCAGGACCCGGATGTCCGCGCCGCGCTGACCGCCGCCAACGACCGGCCGCGGCTGGACGGCATCAACGCCAAGTTCGAGGCGCTGAGCCGCGGCACGCGGGCGGCGGTGATCTATCTGCTGGACCGCGACGGCACCGCCATCGCCGCCAGCAACTGGCGCGAGCCGATCAGCTTCGTCGGCCAGCACTACGCCTTCCGCGGCTATTACCAGCGGGCGGTCGAGACCGGCGAGGCCGAATTCTTCGCCATGGGCACGATGAGCCGCAAGCCCGGCTCGTACCTGTCGCGCCGGATCGACGGGCCGAACGGCCTCTTGGGCGTGATCGTGGTCAAGGTCGAGTTCGACGAGATGGAAGAGGCCTGGAGCCGCTTCGCCGAGAGCGCCTTCGTCACCGACGAGCGCAACGTGGTGCTGCTGACCGACGTGCCGGAGTGGCGCTTCCGCAGCTTCGGCCCGCTGCCGGAGGCGGATCGCGCGGCGGTGCGCGAGAGCCTGCAATATGGCGGGGCGCCGCTGGACCCGCTGCCGATCGCGCCGGACGCGGCCTCGCCCCGGCCCGAGGCGGTGACCGCGACCCTGCCAGGCACGCGGATGGCCGGGCGCTTCCTGGCCCTCGCCGCCCCCGTGCCGACCACCGGCTGGACCCTGCACCTGCTGGCGCCGACTTCGCCGGCCGTCGGCCGCGCCATGATGGACACGCGGCTGATCGCCGGGCTGGTGACGCTGCTGGCCCTGGCCGCCGCAGCCGCCCTGCTGTACCGCCGCAACCGCGCCCTCACCAACACGGCGCGGCAGGCGGCGGCGCAGGCGGAGCTTGAGCGCCGCGTCGCCGAGCGCACCCGGGCGCTGAACGACGCCAATCAGCGCCTGACCGAGGAGATGGAGGAGCGGCGCCGCGGCGAGCAGCGTCGGCAGCAGCTGCAGGAGGAGCTGACCCAGGCCAACCGCCTGGCCATCCTGGGCCAGGTCGCGGCCAGCGTGGCGCATGAGATCAACCAGCCGGTGGCGGCGATCCGCGCCTATGCCGACAACGCCTCGATCTTCCTCGACCGCGACAAACCCGCTTCGGTGCGCGAGAACCTGTCGACCATCGCCGGGCTGACCGACCGGGTCGGCACCATCACCCAGCATCTGCGTGCCTTCTCGCGCAAGGCCACCGGCCGGGTCGAGGCGACCTCCTGCGCCGATGCGGTCGAGGGCGCGCTGATCCTGACCCGGCCGCGCATCCGCCGCCAGTCGGTGCGGCTGGTGCAGGATCTGCCGCCCGGCGACGTCCGGGTGGTGGCGGAGCGGGTGCGGCTGGAGCAGATCCTGGTCAACCTGCTGCAGAACGCACTCGACGCCGTCGACGGCCTGTGCGCCCCGGAGATCCGCATCGCGGTGGATGCCGGGGACGAAGAGGTTAAGATTGCGGTGTCAGACACTGGCAAAGGCCTCGACCCCGACGCGATGAAGGCACTGTTCATCCCCTTCGCCACCTCGAAGCCGGCCGGGCTCGGCCTCGGCCTGGTGATCTGCCAGGACATCGCGCGCGAGTTCGGCGGCAGCATCGCCGCCGCGAACCGAGACGGCGGCGGGGCGGTGTTCACCGTGACATTGAGACGGGCGCAATGAGGGCGCCCGGGAAGCGGGCGCCATGAGCGCGGGGCAAGTGGTCTTCGTCGATGACGAGGCCGAGATCCGCCACGCCAATGTGCAGAGCCTGGAGCTGGCCGGCTTCGAGGTCACGGCGCTGGACTCCGCCCGGGCCGCGCTGGCGACGGTCGACCGCGACTTCCCGGGCGCCGTGGTCACCGACATCCGCATGCCCGAGACCGACGGCCTGGCGCTGTTCGGGCACCTCAGGGAGCTCGACCCCGACCTGCCGGTGATCCTGATCACCGGCCACGGCGATATCGCCATGGCGGTGGGCGCTATGCAGGACGGCGCCTATGACTTCCTGGCCAAGCCCTACCCGGCCGAGCGGCTGGTCGACAGCGCCCGCCGGGCGGTGGAGAAGCGGCGGCTGGTGATCGAGAACCGCCGGCTGAAGGCGCAGTTGGAGGCGGCCGACGACCTCGCCTTCCTCGGCGACACGCCGGAGATGGAGCGGCTGCGCGACACCGTGCGCAACGTCGCCGACGCCGATGTCGACGTGCTGGTGCTGGGCGAGACCGGATCGGGCAAGGAGGTGGTGGCCGAGGCGCTGCACCGCTGGAGCCGCCGCCGGTCGAAGGCGCTGGTGGCGCTGAACTGCGGCGCGCTGCCGGAGAGCGTGATCGAGAGCGAGCTGTTCGGCCACGAGGCCGGCGCCTTCACCGGGGCGCAGAAGCGCCGCATCGGCCGGATCGAGCATGCCGATGGCGGCACCCTGTTCCTGGACGAGGTCGAGAGCATGCCGGCGGCGCTGCAGGTGAAGCTGCTGCGGGTGCTGGAGGAGCGGGCGGTGGAGCCGCTCGGCACCAATGAGCGCCGGCCGCTGGACCTGCGCGTCGTCGCCGCCACCAAGACCGACCTCGCCGCGGCGTCGCAGGAGGGGAAGTTCCGGGCCGATCTCTACTACCGGCTCAACGTGGTGACGCTGCGCATTCCGCCGTTGCGCGAGCGCCGGGCCGACATCCCGCTCTTGTTCGCGCATTTCCTGGCCCGCGCCGCCGAGCGCTTCCGCCGCGACCCGCCGCCGCTGGGCGACGCGGTGCGGCGGCACCTGCTGGACCATGACTGGCCGGGCAATGTGCGGGAGCTGGCGCATTTCGCCGACCGGGTGGCGCTCGGCCTCGGCGGCATCGACGCGCCGGCGCCGGCGGAGACGCCGGCCAGCCTGCCCGAGCGGGTCGAGCGCTACGAGGCCGCCCTGCTGCGCGAGGCGCTGGCGGCGCATCGGGGCGATGTCCGGGCCACCACCGAGGCCCTCGGCCTGCCGCGCAAGACCTTCTACGACAAGCTGACCCGCCACGGCATCGACCCGAACGCGTACCGGGCCGAGCCGATCGGGAAAAAGGCGGGGTGAGTACGTCGGAGCGTAGACAAGAATCAAGCCGTCGGCGGCAGGTCCCGAAGTAGCCCAGCGAGATCGCGAGCTCCGTGCAGCACACGAATGATCGTCGGCGGCCGACGCTCGCAGTCATAAATCATGACGTAGGGGAAACCCGACAGGATCAAGAACCGATATCGCAGTTCGGTGATATCAGGTCGCTGGGCACCTATGTCAGGATGTGCGCCAATCCGTTTCGCGCCGCCCGCCGCGGTATCCAGCAAAGCCTGGGCAGCAGCTGGATTGTCCTTTGCGATCCAGCGCACCGCTTCCAAAAGGTCGCGCCGTGCCTGCGGTAGGAATTTCGCCGCTTTCACCGCTTGGCATCAGCGATGATCTGGTCGGCTTCCGCAAGAACCTCGTCCAGCGTGAACGTGCCCTCCCGATCGCCTTCCTCCTCCGCCTCACGCAACATTGCCGTGAAGGCCTGGCGGCGCTCTTCGGCCTCCTGCAACAGGCGCAGGCCGGACCGCACCACCTCGCTGACATTGTTGTAGCGCCCCTCCTCCACGCATTTGCGGGCGAAGCGCTCCAGCTCTGGCGTCAGATGTACGTTGGTCGCCATTAAACGAACCTATGTCAAACCTTGACATAAGGTGGACGCAAACGGGCTCGGCGGCAAGGGCTCCGGCTGACCACCGCCTCACGGCAGCTTGACGAAATCCGCGTCGATCGTGGTCTCGACCCTGCCGTTCAGCGCCCTGGTGTAGTGCAGCGACAGCTTGCCGGGCGCGGTCAGAGTGCGGCGGTAGGTCTGCAGCTCGGTCTGGCCGCCCGTCTTCGCCGTCAGCTCGGTGGTCAGCACCGATCCCTCCAGCCGCGCCTTGGCCTGGGCGCCGCTGTCGAGCTTGGCCGACCAGACATTCGGCGTCTTGCCGGGCGCGAAGATCGCGGTGTTCTCGCGCATCTTGAGCTGGTCGTCATTGGCCTCGCCGTCGCGCGGCCCCTCGGCGCTGCGCCAGCGCAGGAACAGGCCGCCATCGGCCGAGGCGTCGATCACCAGCGCCGCCGCCCGGCGAGTGTCGCCCTCGCCCTGGCTGGCGCCGACCCAGGAGCCGCGGAACGCCTCGATCCCGCTTGCCGCAGCCACAGGCGCCACAGCGGCCGGAGCAGCCGCAGGCGGCTTGGTCTCCCCGGATGCCGGAACGCAGGCGCCCAGCGCCGTGATCGCAGCCACCCCCAGGATGGCGTGCCGCAGCCTCATCTTGTCCCCCTTCCCGTCCCCACAGGATCGATTCGGCCGCCATCATCGCCGATGCAGCCTCCCGGCGGCACGGGAAATCGGCCCGCACAACGGAAAACGGCCGCCCCGACGGATCGGGACGGCCGTTCATCCGGAAACAGCGGAAGTGTCAGGCCCGGATCACGCCCGTGGCCGGCGCATTGAGGCCGAGGGCCGCGGCGGCGGTGGCGACGATGTGCTGCGCCGACAGCGCCGCCTCGGCATATTGCAGCTCGGGCTTGTCGTGGTCCTGGAACCGGTCGGGCAGCGTCATCGGCCGCATCTTCAGCCCGTGGTCCAGCAGGCCGGCGCGGGCCAGATGGTGCAGCACGATGCTGCCGAAGCCGCCCTCGGCCCCCTCCTCTACCGTGATCAGCACGGCGTGGTGGCGGGCCAGCTGGCCGACCAGCTCGGTGTCGAGCGGCTTGGCGAAGCGGGCATCCGCGACGGTGGTCGACAGGCCCATCCCGCCCAGGGCATCCGCCGCCGCCAGGCATTCCTGCAACCGGGTGCCGTAGCTGAGCAGCGCGATTGTGGTGCCCTCGCGCAGCACACGGCCCTTGCCCAGCGCCAGCGGCCGGCCGCGGGCCGGCAGCTCGACCCCGACACCGTCGCCGCGCGGATAGCGGAAAGCCGAGGGCCGGTCGTCCAGCGCCGCGGCGGTCGCCACCATATGCACCAGCTCGGCCTCGTCGGCCGCGGCCATAAGCACCATGCCGGGCAGGCAGCCGAGATAGGGGATGTCGAAGGCGCCGGCATGGGTGGCGCCGTCGGCGCCGACCAGCCCGGCGCGGTCGATGGCGAAGCGCACCGGCAGGTGCTGGATCGCCACGTCGTGCACCACCTGGTCGTAGGCGCGCTGCAGGAAGGTCGAGTAGATCGCGCAGAACGGCTTGAAGCCTTCCGTCGCCATACCCGCGGCGAAGGTCACCGCATGCTGCTCGGCGATGCCGACGTCGAAGCTGCGGGTCGGGAAGCGCTGGGCGAACTTGTCCAGGCCGGTGCCCGACGGCATGGCGGCGGTGACGGCGACGACGCGCTCGTCCTCCTCCGCCTCCTGGATCAGGGCCTGGGCGAAGACGCCGGTGTAGCTCGGCGCGTTGCTCTTCGGCTTTGCCTGGGCACCAGTGATGACGTCGAAGCGGCTGACGCCGTGATACTTGTCCGGCGCCGCCTCGGCCGGGCCGTAGCCCTTGCCCTTCTGGGTGACGACATGGACCAGCACCGGGCCGTCATCGGCGTCGCGGACATTCTCGAGCACAGGCAACAGGTGGTCGAGATTGTGCCCGTCGATCGGGCCGACATAGTAGAAGCCCAGCTCCTCGAACAGCGTGCCGCCGGTGACGAAGCCGCGGGCGTATTCCTCGGCCCGCTTGGCGGCGCGTGCCACCGGCCGCGGGAAGACCGCGGTGACGTCGCGCATCAGGTGCCGCAGCGAGCGGTAGGAGCGTGAGGAGATCAGCCGCGACAGATAGGCGCTCATGGCGCCGACCGGCGGCGCGATCGACATGTCGTTGTCGTTGAGGATGACGACCAGGCGGCTCTTCAGCGCGCCGGCGTTGTTCATCGCCTCATAGGCCATGCCGGCGCTCATCGCGCCGTCGCCGATCACCGCGACGACTCGGAAGTCATCGCCCTTGAGATCGCGCGCCACGGCCATGCCGAGACCGGCCGAGATCGAGGTCGAACTGTGCGCCGCGCCGAACGGATCGTATTCACTTTCCGATCGACGGGTGAAGCCGGACAGGCCGCCGCCCTGCCGCAGGCTGCGGATGCGGTCGCGCCGCCCGGTCAGGATCTTGTGCGGATAGGCCTGGTGGCCGACGTCCCAGATCAGCTTGTCGCGTGGCGTGTCGAACACCCGGTGCAGAGCGACCGTGAGCTCGACCACGCCGAGTCCGGCGCCGAGATGGCCACCCGTGGTCGAGACCGCGTCGATGGTCTCGGCCCTGAGTTCGTCGGCGACCTGCTTCACGTCGGAATCCGACAGGAGTCGGAGATCTTGGGGGGTGTGGATGGTGTCGAGCAGCGGCGTGACTGGCTTCATTCAGCTTCGCTTTCGGCAGGCTTGGTCAGCGGTTCGGGCGGCTTCGGCGTCGGTCTCTCTCCCGCCGTGACGGCAGACCAGCGGCCGAAGCACCCATCATTTTCCTGCCCCGTAGTCTTTCCAGCACTATAGGGGAGCGGTGACGCGATCAAGAAAATCCGGTGACAGGGCCATGACCGGATGCCGATTTGCCACACCCTGAGGCCGCTCCGCCACGGCCCGGTCGAGGCCGTGGCGGAGCGGCCGGGACGCGCCGCGAGCCGTCATTGACAAGCCTGCTCCACACCCTTAAGAACCCCGGACCGAGCGGCGCTGCCGTTCGACGGAGGGGTGGCCGAGCGGCTGAAGGCAACGGTTTGCTAAACCGTCCACGGGAGAAATCCCGTGCCCGGGTTCGAATCCCGGTCCCTCCGCCACCCTATGCCCTTCGGCTTCGGGTGGCAGGCCACGAAGCGGGCGGACAGGCAAGCACGCTCACCGCCAGAACGGCTTCGACCATTCGGACAGCGTGTCGCAGCGGGTCCAGCCGAGATCCTTCAGATCCAGCGCCGACAGGCCGGCCAGGTCGCGGCGCTGCCGGATTCGCTCCAGCGCGTCCTCCAAAGCCAGCATCAGGCGCCACGCCAATGAGTGGGCCGGCCCGGGCCGAACGGTCCCGGGCACGTTGTCGTTGGCGCGTCGCCTGGCCAGGTCGTCCCAGACGCCAGGCGCGGTCGAACCGATGCTCCCCATCGCCGGTCTCACAGCCAGCCCCGCCCATCGTCGAATGGCGGGGACGGGAATGATAGAGCCCGAAGGTTCGGCCCGGCCAGCATGTCGCGCGGCGGCCGCCTCCCCGCTGGACAGCGGCGGCGGGACTCGATAGGGAATGGGCCGGCGCCGGATTAGCTCAGTCGGTAGAGCAGCGGTTTTGTAAACCGAAGGTCGCGGGTTCGACCCCTGCATCCGGCACCATTCCTCTCTTCTACGGCTGGGATCCACCGCCTCGCGCCAGCGTGACAGATCGGGATCGGCCGCCTATCTTGCTTTTCGGTTTTGAACGTTACCGGGAATTCCCAAAGTTCCGGGGCGTATCGGGGGTTTCCGGGGGGAATTTGATGCAGAATTCGACCATCCGTCGTGCCTGTTTCGTCTGCGGCTCGACCGAGGGCGAGGCGGTGTTCGAGACGGCGATGGATGTCTGCGGGCTCGGCCGCGTCACCTACGCCCTGCGCTGCTGCTCCGATTGCGGCCTGACGCTGCAGGACCCCGCCGTCTCGCCCGAGACCATGCTGCGCCAGTACCAGACCTTCTCCAACTACACCGCCTTCGGTGGCGGCGAGCCGCCGCTGATCGACACCGCCCGGCGGATGATCGCCATGATCCAGGCCGACGGCGTGCAACCGGGCCGGATGTACGATGTCGGCGCTTCCAGCGGCTCGATGCTCTGGCATTTCCGCAAGCTGGGCTGGGCCGTGGCCGGCTGCGACCTGTCGCCCAAGGCGGTCGAGCAGGCGCGCGAGCGCAACGGCATCGAGGTCGTTCTCGGCGGCGACGAAGAGGCGCTGCCGCATCGCGGCGGGCAGGACCTGATCACCTTCTCGCATGTGCTGGAGCACATCTACGACCCGGCGGCAACGCTGAGGCGCGTGCACGCGGCCCTCGCCGAGGGCGGGCTGCTGCTGCTCGAGGTGCCCTGCCTGGCCGCGCCCGAGGGCAACCCACCCGGCCTGTTCATGATGGAGCACGTCAACTATTTCGACGAGACTTCGCTGGACAACCTCTTGGCCCGCACCGGCTTCGGCATCCTGCAGGCGCCGGTCACGGTCGACCACTACCCCTATCCGGTGATCACCGTCCTCGCCCGCAAGCAGGCGCCGCAACCCGACCGGCCGCTGGTCGGCGGCTTCGCCAAGAACCGCGCCTTCTGCCGGGCGTATGGCGATGTCGAGAAGCGGCGCTGGGGCGCGGTCGAGGAGCGGCTGCAGGCCGGCATCCGGCCGGGCGAGGAGGTCTATGTCTGGGGCGCCGGGCTGCACACCTCGACCATGCTGGAGCGGACGTCGCTGGAGAGCCACGCCCGGATCCTGGCGATCACCGATCGCGACACCCAGAAGCACGGCCACACCGTCGGCCGGCACACCGTGATCCCGCCCGACGACGTATTGCGCAGCGGTCGCAAGGTGGTGATCTCCAGCTTCCCGTCCGAGCGCCAGATCGGCGAGGGGCTGGTGCAGGCCGGCGTGGCCCGCGACCTGATCGTGTCGCCGCACGGGCAGTTCGCCTGAGGCAGCAGGGGCCTTCGTCATCCGGCATGGAGCGATCCGGCGGCCTCACCCCGGATCGCTTCGTCGTTCCCTGTGTCGCAATGCCGGCGCTGCCCGTATCGAATAGCCGGCCCGATCGATCCAGCGCCCGAGAAATTATCTTAAGTTAATTTTCAAAGCTCTGCTTCTGAAAACCAACACCATCCCCTTATAGATGCGAGGAATAGCGGCTTCAACAGCATATCTGTCATCGCCCTCCGCAGAATCCGAAACAATACGGCGCCGAAAGCGGTGACGGTATTGTGACCCATTCGAATCAGGAGTTCGCGGCGGAGGCTTTGCGCCGGCTGGCGATATCCGGAATCTGCAAGCCGCAGCGGGGCGTTCGTTGGACAAGTATTTGGGGTCGCTGGATCCGGCTTCGTCTAAGCCGTTGCCGAATCTGATCTCGCTGCTGCAACTCTCCGCTGCCGATCCCCAGCAGACGGGCGTCAAAGCAGGCCAGGAGATCTGGCCCGAGGGCCGGCCGAACCCGCCGGTCATCCACCTCACCGCGGGCTGGGCCGCGCGGTATCGGACGCTGCCCGGCGGGGGACGGCAGATCGTGCGGTTCCTGCTGCCGGGTGATGTCGCCGGCCTCCACTCCCAGTTCCTCGGCACCGCGATCAGCGCGCTGCAGGCCGTGACCGACGTGTCGCTGGTCGAGATCCGCCCCGGCCGGCTGCGCGAGGCGATCGAGCGGACGCCCGAGCTGGGCTACGAGATCGGCCTGCTCGCCGCGCGCGAGAAACGCGATCTCGAGGATCATCTGCTGGTCATGGGCCAGGACAGCGGACTGGGCAAGGTGGCGTTCCTGCTGACCGCCCTGTTCCGGCGGGGGGACCAGGCCGGGCTGGTGTCGGGCTCGCTGCTGACCTTCCCCCTGACGCAGCGGCATATCGGCGACGCGCTGGGCCTGTCCCTCGTCCATGTCAAGCGGATGTTGCAGCAGTTGCAGCGCCAGGGGCTGGTCCGGCTGAAGCGCGGCCGGCTGGAAATTCTGGACGAGCCGGCACTGGCGTCGATCGGCCACCTGCCCGACCGCCGCCACGCCCCCTGAGCCTCAGGCCGGTCGCGGCGGCGGGCTGCGCCGGAGCCTGACCACGGCGGCGTCCAGCGCCGACAGGAAGGTCGATTTGTCCTTGGCCACCATCGGCTTGTTGCCGCCGCCGACCGTACCCATGGCGCGCAGATCGGCCATCAGGGCCCGGCTGGCCAGCGCCATGCCGATCGATTCCTTGGTGAAGGGCCGCCCGGTGTTGCCGATCACCGTCGCCCCCGATTTCAGGCAGCGATCGGCCAGCGGGATGTCGGCGGTGACGACGATGTCGGACGGGCCGGCGCGCTCGGCGATCCAGTCATCGGCCGCGTCGAAGCCGTCGCTGACGATCACAAGCTGGATGCGGGGGTCGCGCGGCACCAGCACGCCGCCATTGGTCACCACGAAGACCTCCAGCCCGTAGCGCTCGGCGACGCGATAGATCTCGGCCTTCACCGGGCAGGCATCGGCGTCGACAAGAATGCGGATCGGGTCGGTCACGGGCGTCGGCACGGTTGCGGTCGGGACCGGAACCATAGCGGCGGCGGTGCCGTTGGTCCAAGCGCCGTTCCCACCTCATTCCATTTGCAAGGGACCAGCGTTTCCAGAATGGCCGACATCGCAGTCCCGCTTGCCCCATCCCCGCCCGACGAGGCGCGCGCGAACGGGCTGCGCTACGTCTCCGACGCCGATCCCGGCATCCGGCGGCGTCGCTCCGGCACGGGCTTCGCTTACCGCCTGCCCGACGGCAGCCCGGTGCGGGACCGGGAAACCCTGGCGCGGATCCGCAAGCTGGCCATCCCGCCCGCCTACACCGATGTCTGGATCTGCCAAGACTCGCGCGGCCATCTGCAGGCCAGCGGGCGCGACCAGCGCGGCCGCAAGCAGTACCGCTACCATGCGCGCTGGAAGGCGGCGCGGGCGGAGACCAAGTACAACCGCATGCTCGCCTTCGGCCGCGCCCTGCCCCGCATCCGCAAGCGGGTCGAGGCCGACCTGGCTGGGCGCGGCCTGACCCGGAGCAAGGTGCTGGCCGCGATCGTCCGCCTGCTGGAGGCGACGCTGATCCGCATCGGCAACGACGAATACGCCAAGACGAACAAGAGCTTCGGCCTGACCACCCTGCGCAAGCGCCATGTCGATGTCGAGGGCGGCGCCGTGCGCTTCGAGTTCAAGGCCAAGAGCGGCCGGCTGCACCGCGCCGCCTTCCGCGACCGCCGCATCGCCCGCATCGTCCGGTCCTGCCAGGACCTGCCCGGCCATCGCCTGTTCCAGTATGTCGACGACGAGGGCGAGCGGCATTCGGTCGGGTCGGACGAGGTGAACGATTATCTGCGCGAGATCGCCGGTCAGGACTTCACCGCCAAGGATTTCCGCACCTGGGCCGGCACCCTGCTGGCGGCGCAGATCCTGGCCAGCGGCGCGGAGCCGGAGGCGCCGCCGACCAAGATCGCGGTGGTGCGCTGCATCGAGCAGGTGGCGCTGCAGCTGGGCAACACGCCGGCGGTGTGCCGCGCCTGCTACGTCCATCCCGGCGTGGTCGGCGCCTTCCTCGACGGCAACCTGGCCGCGACCCTGCGCTGGCCGCCCGGCGACGATCCGGACGGCCGTCGCGGCGAGGCCGCGCTGCTGCGCTTCCTGAAGAAGCTGGAGGCCGCGCCGGCCGCCCACGCATGACCTGTTTCTTACAAATCGTACAGGCCGGTAATTCGGCTTGACCGCTTCGCTCCGCGGCGCGATATCGCCCTTGTCGAGGCCAGTCCCCGACGCAACCAAGGACCCACCGCTCCGATGAGCACGCCCAGTCGACCTAGTGCGACTTTGCCGGCGCCGACGCTGCGAGCCTGACCCCAGGTTCACCTCGTCGCGCGGCCAGGCCGCGCCGGTGCGAGGTGAACCCATGAAGCACCAGTCTTTCCATCATCCGTCCTATCGGCGCCTCTCCCTGGAGGGGAACGACCGAAGGCTGCGCTGACGCCGGCACCTCGCCGGCCGTTCCGCACCGCGTGTCCCCGACGACGCGCGGCGATTGCGACTGCCTGCCTTCCGGACGGACATCATGGCCTTTCACACCCCCGCCCTCACGGCGGAGCGTCCGCGCAGCCTGCCCAATCTCTGGGATCTGGTGGCGTTTTCCCTCGTCTTCGGCGCCATCGTGCTGGTCGCCCATGGCGGCCGCGCGACTTTGGCGCCGCTGGCCGGCCTCCAGCAGACGCCGATCTCGCTCGATCCCCTGGCGCTGCCCGACTATGCGCTGCGCACCACGCTGCGCATGCTGGCGGCGATCGTCGCCTCGCTGGTCTTCACCTTCGTCTACGCCACCGCCGCGGCCAAGAGCCGGCGGGCGGAGATGGTGCTGATCCCGCTCTTGGACATCCTGCAGTCGGTGCCGGTGCTGGGCTTCCTGTCCTTCACCGTGGTCGGCTTCATGGCCTTGTTCCCGGGCCAAGTGCTGGGCGTCGAATGCGCCGCGGTGTTCGCCATCTTCACCTCCCAGGCCTGGAACATGACCTTCAGCTTCTACCAGTCGCTGAAGACCGTGCCGCGCGACCTGGACGAGGCCAGCCGCAGCTTCCGCCTGTCCTCCTGGCAGCGCTTCTGGCGGCTGGAGGTGCCCTTCGCCATGCCCGGCCTGGTGTGGAACACCATGATGTCGATGTCCGGCGGCTGGTTCTTCGTGGTGGCGTCGGAGGCGATCTCGGTCGGCGACACCACCATCACCCTGCCCGGCGTCGGCTCCTATGTCGCCCGGGCGATCGACCAGCGCGACCTGGCGGCCGTCGGCTGGGCCGTGCTGGTGATGGGCGCCGTCATCCTGGCCTATGATCAGCTGCTGTTCCGGCCGCTGGTGGCCTGGGCCGAGAAGTTCCGGTTCGAGCAGTCGGCCGGCGCCACCCGGCCGCAATCCTGGCTGCTGACCCTGGTGCAACGCACCCGGCTGTTCCAGCTGGCGCTGTCGCCGATCGGCCTGCTGACCCGCACCGTGTCGCGCCGGCGCTTCGCCTTCATCCCGGCCGGCGGCGCCCGCGACACGATGGTCGCCCGGATCTGGTCCAGCCGCTGGGCCGATTGGGGCTTCATCGCCCTGCTGCTAGCGGCGATCGCCTATGCCCTGTGGCAGATCGTCGGCTTCGTCGCAACGGAGCTGAGCTGGGGCGATGCCGGCGAGGCGGTGCTGCTGGGCAGCTTCACCCTGATCCGCGTCGTCGTACTGATCGCGCTGGCGACGGTGGTCTGGGTGCCGATCGGCGTCTGGGTCGGGCTGCGCCCGCGCGTCGCCGAGCGGGTGCAGCCGCTGGCCCAGTTCCTGGCCGCCTTCCCGGCCAACATCGCCTTCCCGTTCGCGGTGGTGGCGATCGTCCGGCTGGGGCTGAACCCGGATGTCTGGCTGGCGCCGCTGATGGTGCTGGGCACCCAGTGGTACATCCTCTTCAACGTCATCGCCGGCGCCAGCGCCTTCCCGACCGACCTGAAGGAGGCGGCGGCCAGCTTCCGCATCGGCGGCTGGAACTGGTGGCGCAAGGTGATCCTGCCCGGGATCTTCCCCTACTATGTCACCGGGGCGATCACCGCCTCGGGCGGATCCTGGAACGCCAGCATCGTCGCCGAGGTGGCGAGCTGGGGCCACACCACCCTGACCGCGCACGGCCTCGGCGCCTATATCGCCCAGGCCACCAGTGCCGGCGACTATCCGCGCATCGTGCTGGGCATCGCCGTGATGTCGGTCTTCGTCTCGCTGTTCAACCGGCTGCTGTGGCGGCCGCTCTTCACCTTCGCCGCCCGCCGGCTGCGCCTCGACTGAGGGCCACGACCATGTATCAGACCATTGCCCACACCACGGCCGCCAAGATTGCCGCCCACAAGACTCTCGGCGACAACCCCGTCCTGATCGACATCACCGGCGTCCGGCAGGCCTATCACAAGGGCGACAACGACCTCGTGGTGCTCGACGACGTGTCGATGACCATCCGCGAGGGCGAGATCGTCGGGCTGCTCGGGCGTTCCGGCTCCGGCAAGTCGTCGCTGCTGCGGATCATCGCCGGGCTGGTGCCGCCCAGCGCCGGCACGGTCAGCTGGTGCGGCCGCCCGGTCGACGGCCCGTCCGAGGGCCTGTCGATGGTGTTCCAGAGCTTCGCCCTGTTCCCTTGGCTGACGGTGCTGCAGAACGTCGAGATTGGGCTGGAGGCCCAGGGTATCCCGGCGGCGGAGCGGCGGCGGCGGGCGCTGGAGGCGATCGACCTGATCGGCCTGGACGGCTTCGAGAGCGCCTATCCGAAGGAGCTGTCGGGCGGCATGCGCCAGCGCGTCGGCTTCGCCCGCGCCCTCGTCGTGCATCCGCGGCTGATGCTGATGGACGAGCCGTTCTCGGCGCTGGACGTGCTGACGGCGGAGACGCTGCGCACCGATCTGATCGACCTGTGGATGGAGGGGCGGCTGCCGATCAAGTCGATCCTGATGGTGACGCACAACATCGAGGAGGCGATCCTAATGTGCGACCGCGTCCTGATCTTCTCCTCCAACCCCGGGCGGGTGGCGGCGGAGATCGAGATCGACCTGCCGCATCCGCGCAACCGGCTGGACCCGGAGTTCAGGCGGATGGTCGACGACATCTACGCCCGCATGACCAACCGCGGCCCGGCGGAGAAGGCCGGGCCGAAGGCGGGGTTCACCGGCACCGGCATCGGCATGGAGCTGCCTCATGTCTCGACCAACCTGATGTCGGGCCTGATGGAGGCGCTGGCCGCCCCGCCCTATGACGGCCGGGCCGACCTGCCGGACCTGGCGGCGACGCTGCAGATGGAGGCGGACGAGCTGTTCCCGATCGCCGAGACGCTGCAGCTGCTGCGCTTCGCCGAGCTGGCGGACGGCGACATCCACCTGACCGAGCATGGAAGGCTGTTCGCGGAGTCCGATGTCGACCACCGCAAGCGGCTGTTCGCGGCGCATCTCCTGGCGCATGTCCCGATCGCGGCGTTGATCCGGCGGGTGCTGGACGAGCGGCCGAGCCACCGCGCCCCCCGGCTGCGCTTCAGCGAGGAGCTGGAGGATTTCATGTCCGAGGATCGGGCGGAGGAAACCCTTCGCGCCGCGGTCTCCTGGGGCCGCTACGCCGAACTGTTCGCCTATGACGGCGAGAGCGGCCAGTTCAGCCTGGAGGACCCGGTGTGACGCCGGTGTCGGATCAGCGGCGGAGGCGGAAACCGCCGCCGCCTCCACCACCGCCGCCGAACCGGCCGCCGCCCTGGAAGCTGTTCAGCCGCTGCTGGCCCTGGCCGCGCGCCCCGCGCTGGCTGTCGAGGCCGCCGAGTTCGTTGTTGTTGGCGTTGTTGCGCTGCACCGGCTGCCAGCCATTGGAATCATGCTTCTCCCAGCCATCGTCGGTGTGCTGGTAGACGTTGCCGTCATGGCCGGCATAGACATTGCCGTTGTTCCAGGCCACACCGGAATCGGTGCGCGGATTGACCACCGCCCCCTTGCTGTCGACCGAGCGGTCGCCGGTCTGGGTGTTGCCGGTGACGGTGGTCTGGGCGGCGCCGATCCGGCCGGTCTGCGCATTCGCCCCGGCGACCTGGCGGCCGGCCTGGTAGTCGCCGGTGTCGACATTGCCGGTGATGCCAGACCGGCCGGCGACGGCGGTGCCGGTCGAGGGGTTGACGTAGGAGCCCTCCCTCCCCGCGGCATAGCCCCCGGTGTTCCAGTCGAAGGCCCCGCCCTGGCGGGCCTGGCCATGGGCGCCGGTGTAGGGGTTGTAGCCGGACACGGCGCTGCCGCTCCAGCTCGTGTTGGTCCAGCTGTTCCAGCCGCTGGCATGGGTGACCGTGCCCTCGCCCCAGCGGCCATAGACGTTGACCTGGTTGGCGTCGACATGGCCCCAGTTCACATAGCCGCCCTCATAGCCCCAGTACGGCCCCCAATAGGGCGAGGCAGCGTAGGCTCCGGACGCGAAGCCGAAGGCGAAGCCGGTCGCGGCGCCGAGGCCGAAGCCCGCGCCATAGCCATAGGTCGCCGGGTAGCCGTACCAGGCACTGCCCGCGACATAGGGCGGATAGGCATAGCCGGTGCCGTAGACCACGGTGCCGGCGGGGTTGACGACGACGCCCATATAGCCGGGGGTGTAGCCGACCACCACCGCCTCCGGCGTCGCCGAATAGACCCGGACATAGGTGACGTAGTGCAGCGGCGACGAGGCCGGGATGGTGTAGATCACCGGCGGCACCGCATCGGCGACATGCCAGGGCCCGACCGGGGCGGCGGCCACGAACCAGACGCCCTTCGACACGGCGTAGTAATGCGTCGCGTCGACCCGGATGACCGGCACCGGCGTGTTCACGGCATAGGCCAGCGGCGTGCCCTGGATCGGCTTGAACTCCGGCGCGCCGCCGGCATAGGGCACCTCCAGGCTCGCCTTGCTGCGCGAGACCTTGGCGGTCTGCGGGATCGAGGCCGCGATCGCCGCCTCCTTCGCCTGCGGCGTTCCGGCGACGGAGACCAGCACATCGGCCTTCGGGTCGTCGGGCGAGATCTTGGCGAAATCGGCGGGCAGCGACTCCGGCGGCACGAAGCTCCACGGCCCGTTCAGCCCGGTCGATCTGAACCAGCGGCCGGAGATCAGCACGTAGTAGCCGTTGCTGGAGGGGTCGACGAAGACGGCATGGTCGGCATTGGTCATGGTCAGCAGGCCGACCCCGGCGACGGGCGCGATCTGCGGCGGCCCGCTGGTGACCACCAGCTCGGTCGGCTGGGTGACGACCAGCAGGGATGGCGGCGTCGCCGGCGGCTTGCCGTCCTGCGGCAGCAGCGGGTCGGGCGCGGTGGATTGCGCGGCCGCCTTCGCCGCCGCCTGCAGCGCGGCCGAGGGCGCCGCCGTCACCACCCAGGTGCCGTCGAGCGCCGGCGAGGCGTACCAGGACCCGGCGGCCTGGACGTAGAAGACCTTGCCGCCGTCCTGCAGGACCAGGGGGCGGGTGTTCACCACCCGCTGATAGCCGTCGGCCCCGTCGACCGGGCGCAGCACGGGATCGCCGTCGATCGACACCAGCATGGTCGGCGTGCTGGCGAAGACGATCTTCGGCGGGTCGTTCTGCACCGGCACGCCGGCCTGCTTGGCGATCTGCTGCTGCGCGGCGTAGCTGGTCTGCAGATGGTCGAGCGCGACGGTCATGCCGTCGGCCGGCAGCCGCGCCTGCAGCGCCTTCTGCAGCTCCGGCGCCTTGTCGGGCGCGGTCGGGACCTCGACGCCGTCGATGGCGATGTCGTGCAGCCGGACCAGCCCGGCGGTCTTGTCGATGTCGGTGTCGGCGCTGAACCGGATGACGCCGTAGACGGGCTGCCCGTCCTTCGGGCCGATGGCGATGGCGGCCCGGCCGGACAGGCGGTCACCGCTCCAATCCTCGATCTGCGGCTGGTAGATCTCGATCCGCTGGTCGCCCTGATCGAGATCCCGCGGCCAGGACAGCTGGGTGGCGGTGTCCGCAGCGGCATTGTCCTGGGCCGGAGCCGGGATCGCGGCGAAGCTCAGGATCGCGGCGGTCACCGCCGTCATCAGCCAATATCGTGGCATGGCGCCCTACCCCATTCGGTCGTTATAGCCCGGCCCGACGAGTGGGCGGGTTCAAATCGAACTCGGAAACGGTCCGAGTGTGACCGAACGGGGTGGGCTCCGCATCTCCCTTTTTCGGTTGATGGCGCCGTCAGCGCGGAAAGCGCAGCAGCGATTCCAACCCTTTGCGGCTGCGAGCCAGCAGGCGCTCGCGGGCGTCGCCCTGCGGCGGATCGCCGGCGACGCCGCGCAGCACCGCCAGCAGCCGCTCCAGCACGACCTGCGCCTCGCCGTCATGCTGATTGCAGGGGTCGAGGTAGAAATAGCCGTGCTCGACCTCGTGGTCGCGGACGATCACCGGCGGGTCGCCGGCGGCCAGCCGGTCGGCGACGTCCCAGGCGGCGAGGCCGGCCTTGGCCGGGTCGATCGTCACCTTGAGGCGATCGAGCGGGTTGTCGGTCGGGTCCGGCTCGATCACCGCGGTCACCCCGGGCAGCCCGGCCAGGCCCTCATGCCACAGCTTCAGATGGCTGTCCTCGCGCGCCCGCGCCGCGGCGTGGTCACGCTTTTCCCAGGCGTCGAGCGCGGCGATGGTGCCGACGACGCCCTCCTTGCCGACCTTCATGCCGCGGCCGATGCCCCGGTTCTGCAGGAAGGCGGCGCGCACCAGGTCCTCGCGTCCGGCGACGATGCCGGCGGTCGGGCCACCCAGGAACTTGTGTGCGCTGTAGATGACGAGGTCGGCGCCCTTGGCCAGGAAACCGGCCAGGTCGTATTCCGAGGCGGCGTCGACGATCACCGGGACGCCCTTGGCGCGGCAGATCGCGGCGAACTCCTCGAGCGGGATCTGGCCGTACTGCACGACATGGTGCGAGACCACGTAGAGCGCCGCGGCGGTGCGGTCGGTGATGGCGCCGTCAAGCTGGTAGCCGGCGGCCGAAGTGGCGGTGCCGACCGGCACCACCTTCGCGCCGGCCAGCCGCACCGCCTGGTCGACCGGAGCGCCGTAGCTGACAATGTGGCCGACCTGCAGCAGCACCTCGGTCCTGTGCAGGCCGGCGGTGTCCGGCAGCCGCTCGATCGCCAGCAGGTCGTCGCCGGTCATCGCGCCGGCCACGGCCAGGCTGATCCCGGCCGAGGCCGAGGCGGTGACGAAGCCGGCCTCGGTGGCGCAGGACCTCGCGATCCGGGCGCTGGCCTTGCGCTGCAGGTCGGTGATCTCGACGAATTGCGGCAGCACCTCGGCCACGGCCTGCACCGCCTCCGGCACCACGATCGAGGCGCCCAGGGAGGTCATGGTGCCCGAGACGTTGATCACCGGGCGCAGGCCCAGTCGGCGGCGGATATCCTCGTTCGACTTCATTTCAGACCTCTCTGGCAGGACGCCCCTTCCCTTGCCGTCATCCCCGCGAAAGCGGGGATCTCGCTGCAATCCCGAGGAGATTCCCGCTTTCGCGGGAATGACGAGAACAGAGAATAGGGGCGGTGGCGTGCATGTCCTCAGCGGGCGAATTCGACGACGGCTTCGATCTCGACGGTGATCTGGCCCGGCAGCGACCCCATGCCGACGGCGGAGCGGGCATGGCGCCCGATCTCCGGTCCGAACAGCTCGACGAACAGGTCGGAGCAGCCGTTGATCACCGCCGGATGATGCTCGAACTCCGGCACGGCATTGACCATGCCGAGCAGCTTGACGATGCCGGTGATGCGGTTGAGGTCGCCCAGCGCCTCCTGCATTACCGCGATCAGGTTGATCCCGGTCAGGCGGGCATGGCGATAGGCGTCGTGCCGGTCGACCGTACCGCCGACCTTGCCCCGGTACTGGCGGCCGTCGGGTTCGGTCGGCCCCTGGCCGGACAGGAAGCAGAGCTGCCCGGTGATGCGGTGGGTCTCGAAATTCGCGACCGGCGGCGGCGCCTTGGGCAGCGTGATGCCGAGCGCGGCAAGGCGGTCGTAGACGTTGGGCATGGTCAGTCCGTCGTTTGGTCGTTCAGTTCGGCGTCGCGGATGCAGGCGACGAAGCGCCCGGGCTCGCGCTCTACCGGCGGCGGCACGGCCTGGGCACAGGCCTCCACCGCCATCGGGCAGCGGGTGCGGAAGACGCAGCCCGAGGGTGGCGCGATCGGGCTGGGGATGTCGCCCTTCAGGATGATGCGGTCGCGCCTGGCCCGCGGGTCCGGCACCGGCGCGGCCGACAGCAGCGCCTTGGTGTAGGGGTGGCGCGGCCGGTCATAGACCAGGCGGGTCGGCCCCTTCTCCATGATCCGGCCGAGATACATCACCACGATCTCGTCGCAGAGATAATCGACCACGGCGAGGTCATGGGCGACGAACAGCAGGGTCAGGCCGAGGTCGCGCTGGATGTCCTGGATCAGGTTCAGCACCTGGGCCTGGACCGAGACGTCGAGGGCCGAGACCGGCTCGTCGGCGACGATGAAGTCGGGCTCCACCGCCAGGGCACGGGCGATGCCGATGCGCTGGCGCTGGCCGCCGGAGAATTCATGCGGGAAGCGGCGCTGGTGGTCGGCGTTGAGGCCGACGCGCTCGAGCAGCTCGCCGATGCGCTGGCTGCGGCGGCCCTTCGCGAGGCCGTGCGTGTCCAGCGCCTCGCCCAGGATCTCGGCCACGCTCATCCGCGGGTTGAGGCTGGCATAGGGGTCCTGGAACACGATCTGCATCCGCCGGCGCCAGGCGCGGAACTGCTTCTCCGGCAAGGCCGTGACATCGGTGCCGTCGAACATCACCTTGCCGGCGGTCGGCTCGATCAGCCGCAGCACCGCACGGCCGGTGGTGGTCTTGCCGGAGCCGGATTCGCCGACCAGCCCGACGATGCTGCCGCGCCGGATCGACAGGCTGACATTCTCCACGGCGCGGACGACGCGGCCGCCGCCGATCGGGAAATGCACCGACAGGTTCTGCACGTCGAGCAACGGTGCCGAGGGATCGGTTTCGGTGCGGAGGGCGGCGGCGGTCACAGCTGGTCGGTCCTCCGGCAGCGGGAGCGGTGGCCGGCCTGCACCGCGGCGAGGTTCGGCACCGCAGCCTCGCACGGTGCCTCGGTCAGCGGGCAGCGCGGGGCGAAGGCGCAGCCGGGCGGCAGGGCCATGATGCTGGGCACCGTGCCGGGGATCGGCTGCAGCCTTGCGTCGTCATGCCGGCCGCCGGTGCGGGCGTTCGGGATGCAGGACAGGAGGCCGCTGGTATAGGGGTGGCGCGGCCGATCGAACAGGTCGAGCACCGGCGCCTCCTCCACCACCCGTCCGGCATACATCACGGCGACGCGGTGCGCGATCTCGGCCACCACGCCCATATTGTGGGTGACGAACAGGATCGACATGCCGATCTCGGCCTGCAGCCGGCGCAGCAGGTCCAGGATCTGGGCCTGGATGGTGACATCGAGCGCCGTGGTCGGCTCATCCGCGATCAGCACCGACGGGTTGCAGGACAGGGCCAGCGCGATCATCACCCGCTGGCGCATGCCGCCCGACATCTGGTGCGGATAGTCGTTCAGCCGCGACGCCGCCGCCGGGATCTCCACCAGCTCCAGCATCTCCCGGGCGCGGGCCATCGCCGCGGCCCGGCCGGTGCCCTCGTGCAGCTGCACCGCCTCGGCGATCTGGTCGCCGACGGTGAACAGCGGGTTCAGGCTGGTCATCGGCTCCTGGAAGATCATGGCGATCTCGGCGCCGCGCAGGCGGCGGAGCAGCGCCTGCGAGGCATGGGCAAGATCGTGGGTCGTGCCCTTGCGGTCGCGGAAGCGGATGGCGCCGCTCTCGATCCGCCCGGCCGGCTTGGGCAGCAGGCCCATGATCGACAGGCTGGTGACCGACTTGCCGGAGCCGCTCTCGCCGACGATCGCCAGCGTCTCGCCGCGCGCCAGGTCGAAGGTCACGCCGTCGACCGATTTGGCGACGCCGTCCCGGCTGTGGAACCAGGTCCGCAGATCCTCGACCGCCAGGACGATGTCGCGGCTGCTGGCGCTCATGTATGGACCGCCGGATCGAACAGCCGCGCCGCCTTGACCGATTTGGTTCCGAGGATGGCGTGGCGCGGCGTGAACAGCTTGTCGAGCGTGGCGCTGTCGCCGGAGGAATCCGGCAGCGTCACCGAGGAGTCCTCAAGCCCGAAGACGGTGAAATCCGCCTCTGCCCCCACCCGCAGATTGCCCGTCTCCGGCAGCCCGACCACGGAGCGCGGGCGGGTGCTGGCGGCGGCCACCACCTCGGCGAAGGGCATGCCGACGGCCAGCAGCTTCGACATTGTGGTCGCCATGTCCCAGACCGGGCCTTCGATCGAGCGCAGATGCAGATCGGTGGAGATCGAGAACGGGTTCAGCCCGCGCTCGATTCCGGCCCGCGCCACCTTGAAGGAGAAGGAGGCGCCGCCATGCCCGACATCGAGGCGTACCCCGGCCTCCGCCACCTGCCTGGCGATGCCGAACAGCTCCTCGTCTTCGAGGATGTTGCCGCCGGGCTTGCCGTGGAAGCAGTGGGTCAGGACGTCGCCGGGGGTCAGCACCGCCAGCACCTCCTCCAGCAGCGGCGGCGGCTCGCCGACATGGACCATCAGCGGCAGGCCGCTGATCTTCGCCACCTTCTTGGCGATCTTCACCGGGGTGATGCCCCAGGCGCCGGTCACCGTGCTGCAGGCCCGGCACTTGATGCCGCGGATGATGTCGCGATTGGCCTCGATCACCGCCAGGGTGCGGGTGATGTCGATCGAGCGCTGGTCGATCAGCTCGCTGACCCGGTTGCAGGCGACCAGGCCGATCGAGCCGATGTTGAGGAACGCGACCACCCGCTCCGCCGCCGGCTCGGCGATGAACTCGCGGAAGCCGACGAAGTTGCCCTCGCCGGCCGAGCCGGCGTCGACGATGGTGGTGACGCCATGCGCCAGCCCGCCCTGGGAGGGGCGGATCGAGATGTCGGTGCCGCCGTGATAGACATGGGCGTGCAGGTCGGCCCAGCCGGGCGACACCCAGCCGTCCCGGCCGTCGACGATCTCGGCTCCGGCCGGGGCGTCGATCCCCTGCCCCACGGCAGCCACTCGGCCGTCGGCCACCAGGATGTCGAGCGGGGTGTCGCCGGGGTGATCTGGGAAGCCGGCCGGGCGGGCCGAGCGGATGAGAACGGTCATCACAGTTCCTTGCGGAGACGGGGATCGAGGATGTCGCGCAGGCCGTCGCCGACCATCTGCAGCGACACCACCGACAGCACGATGGCGAGGCCGGGGAAGACCATCATCCAGTCCGCCGTGCCCATATATTGCTGGCCGGCATTGATCATGGTCCCCCAGGTGGGGATTTCGGGCGAGACGCCGACGCCGAGGAAGGACAGCCCGGCCTCGGCCAGGATGGCGTAGGCGAAGATGAAGGTGCCCTGCACCAGGATCGGCGACCACAGGTTGCGCAGGACATGGGCGGTGACGATGCGCCAGGTCGAGACGCCGAGCGCCCGCGCCGCCTCGACGAAGGGCAACTCGCGGATCACCAGGGTCGAGGCGCGGACGATGCGGGCCAGGCGCGGCGTGTAGACGATGCCGAGCGCCAGGATGACGTTGACCAGCGACGGCCCCAGCGCCGCGACCAGCGAGATCGCCAGCAGGATGTCCGGGAAGGCCATCATCGCGTCGATCACCCGGGCCACCACCTTGTCGGCCGGCCGGAAGAAGCCGGCGACGAGGCCGAGCACGATGCCCAGCACCGAGGACAGGATCACCACGGCGAAGCCGACGAACAGCGACAGCCGGCCGCCATAGACGGCGCGGGTGAAGACGTCGCGGCCGAACTCGTCGGTGCCGAACCAATGGGCGCCGCTCGGCGGTTTCAATCGGTTCACGATCGAGAGCTTCTGCGGCGCGTAGCCGGTGATGTAGGGCGCGAAGGCCGCGGCCAGGACCAGCACGACCAGGATGATCAGCCCGATCATCGCGGTCTTGCGGCGGAGCAGCAGGCGGGCGAGCTTCATGCGCTCGCCGGCGACGGACATCGAGGCGGTGGCGGCCATCAGGTGCGCACCCTCGGGTCGACGAAGAGGTAAAGGAGATCGATGGCGAGGTTGATCAGGACGTAAAGCGCCGCGATCACCAGGAGCGCCCCCTGGATCACCGGGTAGTCGCGCCGCAGCACGCCGTTGACCACGAGGTTGCCGACGCCCGGCAGGCCGAACACAGTCTCGGTCACCACCGCGCCGGAAACCAGCAGCGCCGTGGTCAGGCCGATCACGGTCAGGATCGGGATCAGCGCGTTCTTCAGCGCGTGCTTCAGCACCACCCGCCGCTCCGGCAGGCCCTTGGCCCGGGCGGTGCGGACATAATCGTCGTTCAGCACGTCCAGCATGCTGGCCCGGGTGAAGCGGGTGATCAGAGCGGAGTTGACGAGGCCCAGCACGATCGCCGGCAGCACCAGGTGTGTCATGCGGTCGAAGAAGGTCGCGCCCGGCCCGCCATAGCCCGCCACCGGGAACCAGCCGAGCTTGACCGAGAAGATCTGCATCAGGATCAGGCCCAGCCAGAAGCTGGGGATGCTGGCGGTGAGCATCGACAGGGTCAGCACCGACTGGTCCAGCGCCGAGCCGCGCCAGACCGCCGAGGCGATGCCGACCGGCAGCGCGATGGCGACCGCGATCAGCATCGACAGCAGGGTCAGCATCAAGGTCGGCTCGGCCCGGTCGCCGATCGCCTCCAGCACCGGCTGGTTCAGGAAGATCGACTGGCCGAGATCGCCGACCGCGATCTCGCCGAGCCAGGAGACGTATTGCACCGGCAGCGGCTGGTCGAGGCCAAGCTTGGCCCGCAGCTCGACGACATCCGAGGGCTGGGCGTCGGGGCCGAGCATCACCGCGGCGGGGTCGCCCGGCGTCACCCGGATGATGACGAACACGACCGTCGCCACGATGAACATCACCGCGACCATGCCGATCAGGCGATTGACGATATAGGAGAGCATGGGTTCAGCGCCCTCCGGGTGCCCGCAGGCACCCTTTTTCTGTCATTGCCGGGCTTGACCCGGCAATCCAGGGGCCACCGAGAGCGGCTCTTACCACCCTGGATCCTCGGGTCAAGCCCGAGGATGACAATAAAGGGGGGTGGCCGAGTACCGACACGGCCCTCACTTCTCCACCCAGGTGTTCCAGAAGGACGGCCAGGGCGACGGGTCGTAGCCCTTCAGCTTCGGCGACTTGGCCGAGAGGGCGTTGAAGTCGCCGACCTTGATGAACGGCACCTCTTCCATGATCGCGGCCTGGACGTCGGCGTAGAGCTTGGCCCGCTGCGCTGGGTCCGAAGCGGCGTTGAAGGCGTCGAAGGCGGTGCGGCGCCGCTCGGTCGACCACCAGCCCGGGCCGCTCTCGGACATGCCGAGATTCAGCGCCGGCTCCGGCAGAAACGGGCTGTGGGTGAAGAAAATGTCCCACAGCGCCGGGTCGTTGCGGCGCTGGGTCAGCGTCGCCCAGTCCGACACCTGCAAATCGACCTTGAAGCCGGCCGCCTTCAGGTATTCCGCCGCCACCAGCGCCATCTTGTAGTGGAACTCGTATTGCTGGCTGGTCAGGATCCGGATCGGCTCGCCGGCATAGCCGGCCTTCTCCATCAGCGCCTGCGCCTTCTCCGGATCGCCTTGGTCGTAGGTGTCGACCCCGGCGTCGTTGCGCCAGGGGAAGCCCTCCGGATACATGGCGCCGTCGACCGTGAAGAACTCCGGCTTGCCAAAGGCCGCCAGCATCATGTCGCTCTCGCCCAGCGCCGCCTGCACCGCCTGGCGCAGCTCCAGCTTCGCCAGCGGGCCCTGCCTGGTGTTGAGCATCATGATCGGGTAGCCGAAGGACTTCAGGATCACCGGTTCGGTGTTCCCGGTCAGCTTGTCGTAGGATTCGACCGGCAGCAGGTCGGAGAAGTCGTACTGGCCGGAGACCGCGCCCTCGATCCGGGTGTTGGCGTTGGGCACCGGGATGAAGCGGATCTCGTCGAGCCAGGCGGTGCGCCGGCCGGCATAGCGGCTGGGCTCTTCCGTCCGGGCGGCATAGCCGTCGAAGCGGGTCAGCAGGATGTACTGGTCCGGCTTGCGCTCGGCCAGCTTGTAGGGGCCGGTGCCGACCACATCGGTCAACGGCTCGTCCATATGCGCCTTCGGCATGATCACCGCGGCGCTGTTGTTGAAGGCCAGCAGCGACAGCAGCGGCGCATAGGCCTGCTTCAGCTTGATCTGCACGGCGAGGTCGCCGGTTGCCGTCACGCTCTCGATCATCGGCGCCGCCTGCTTGCCGCGCGAGGCGAGCTTCATCCAGCGCTCGAGCGAGGCGACGACGTCGGAAGCGGTCAGCTTTTCGCCGTCGTGGAAGGTGATGCCCGGGCGGATTTTGATGTCGTAGGTGCGGCCGTCCTCGGAGATTGCCGGCATCGCCTCGGCCAGCAGGGGCTGCAGCCGCCATTCGGCGTCGAAGGTGAAGAGCGTCTCGTAGACATGCTGGGTGATCATGCCCAGGAGGTCGCCGGTGTTCGCCATCGGGTCGAGCGTCGGCGGCTCGCCGATGGTGGCGACATCGATCTTGCCGCCCTTCACCGGGTCGGCGATCGCCGCGCCCGGCACCAGGGCGGCGGCAACAAGGAGGGACAGCAGCAGGCGGCGCATGGGCTGGGTCTTCATAGCTCGCATTCAGCGACGGAAACGGCGGTCGGAAGGAACTGGCTACGGAGCCTCCTCCCCGTCATTGCGAGCGCAGCGAAGCAATCCAGGGCTGCTCGCATCGGCCCCTGGATTGCTTCGTCGGCTTCGCCTCCTCGCAATGACGGTGAGGTCATCGGGTGTCGGTCACTTCTCCACGTAGGCGTTCCAGAAATACGGCCACGGGGCCGGGGTCACGCCCTGCAGCGCCTTGGACTTGGCCGAGAGGGCGTTGAAGTCGCCGACCTTGATCAGCGGAACCTCGTCGGCCATCACCTGCTGCACGCCGGCCCAGAGCTTCACCCGCTCGTCCTGGGTCAGCGCCTGGTTGAAGGCGCTGACCGCCTTGTCCTTGGCCGGCGTGTCCCACCAGCCGGGCGAGCCCTTGGCCAGGGCGCCGATCAGCGCCGGCTCCGGCAGGAACGGGCTGTGGCTGATATAGATCTCCCACAGGGCCGGGTCGGTCCGGCGCTGGGTCAGCGTCGCCCAGTCGGTGACGTCGAGGGTGACCTGGAAGCCGGCGGCCTTCAGGTACTCCGCCGCGACCAGCGCCATCTTGTAGTGGAACTCGTACTGACGGCTGGTCAGGATCCGGATCGGCGTCTTGCCGTCATAGCCGGCCTCCTCGAGCAGCTTCTGAGCGCCCTCGGCATCGCCCTTGTTGTAGATTTCGGTGCCGACCTCGCTGCGCCACGGATAGCCTTCCGGATACATGGCGGCGTCGAGGGCATAGAAATCGGTGCTGCCGAAGGCGGCGGCCAGCATGTCCTCCTCGTTCAGCGCCAGCTGCACGGCCTTGCGCAGCTTCACGTCGCTGAGCAGGCCCTGCTTGGTGTTCATGACGAAGACCGGCCAGCCGAAGGGCTTGAGGATGATCGGCTCCGACGCCCCGGCCTTGATCTTGTCAACGGCCTCGACCGGCAGGGAATCGGTGTAGTCGAACTGGCCAGCCACCGCGCCCTCGACCCGGGTGTTCGGGTTCGGCACGGGGGTGAAGCGGATCTCGTCGAGATACTGCTTGCGGGCGCCGCCATAGCCGTTCGGGTCGCCCTCGCGCGGCTTGTAGCCGTCGAAGCGGACCAGCTGGATGTACTGGTCGGGCACCCGCGCCTTCAGCATGTAGGGGCCGCTGCCGATCGGGTCCTTCATCTCCGGCGCGATCTTCTCCGACGGCACGATCACTGCGGCGCTGTTGTTGAAGGCCAGCAGCGCCAGGAGCGGCGCGAAGGGCTGCTTCAGCGAGATCTTGACGGTCGAGGCGTCGACCTTCTCGATCGCCTCGATGTTGCCGGCGGCCAGCTTCCCGCGCGACGCCACCTCGGTCCAGCGCTTCAGCGAGGCGACGACGTCGTCGGCGTCCAGCGCCGTGCCGTCATGGAAGGTCAGGCCCTGCCGGATCTTGATGGTGTAGATGCGGCCGTCGGCGCTGATCTCCGGCATCGCATCGGCGACCAGCGGCGTGACGCTCCAATTGGCGTCGAAGGTGTAGAGCGTCTCGAAGATGTGCTGGGTGATGATGCCGACCAGGTCGGCGGTGCTGACCATCGGGTCGAGCGTCGGCGGCTCGCCGATCGTCGCCACGGTGATAGCCCCGCCCTTGGCCGGGGCGGCCATGGCGCCCGAGGAGATCGGCAGGATCGCGACCGCGATCAGGCCCAGGATTCCTAGCTTCATTCGCAGCATTGACTCCCCCTGTCGTGAGCTTCTAGTATTCCGTTATTAAGAAGCAACATCTTCCGTTGCGGAATACGCTAGTGCCTTTGCCGGCGGGACGTCAACCCATCCGATCGCACCCGAACGGCAGAAACGCTCGGCGATTGACCGCAATGCGGGACAAAGCCTAGCTTCGGGGGCATGAGGGCTATACCACTCGGCCGGAGCATCGGCCGGGAGCAGGCAGGACGGGACCATGGCGGAAGCAGCGGCGGCCAAGGCCGAGAGGATGAGCGAGCGCAGCCGGGTCAGCGGCATCGAGCGCGCGGTGCAGATCTGCGACCATCTGCTGGCCGTTGGCCGGCCCCTCACCGCCTATGATGTTTCCAAGGCGCTGGGCGCGCCGATGTCGACGATCTATGGGGTGGTCGATTCGCTGCTGCGCCAGGACCTGCTGTCGCGCGACGGCGACGGCCTCCTTTGGTTCGGCCCCCGCCTCTACCATTACGGCCTGGCCTATGGCCGCAGCCTGAACCTCTTGGAGACCGCGTCGCAGGAGATGCGGGAACTCAGCCGGCTCTTGGGCGAGACGGTGCAGGTCTGCGGCCGCGACGACGGCCATATGGTGGTGCTGGCCATGGCCGAGCCGTCCGGGCATTTCCGGGTGTCGTCCAAGGTCGGCACCCGGGTGCCCTTGAACTGGACCGCCTCCGGCCGCCTCCTGATCGGCCACCTGCCCTGGGCCGAGCGAGTCGAGCTGATGCGCCGGGCCGCCCTGCCCTCTCCCACCGGCATGGCCGAGACCGACCCGGAGGTGCTGTGCCGGGCCGGCGAGACGGCGCTGGCCGAGAAGCTGGCGATCCAGCTGAGCGAATCCGATTTCGCCGTCGCCTGTATCGCCGCCCCGATCTGCACCCCGAACGGCGATTGCGACGCGACGATCAGCGTCGTGCTGCCCGAGCAGAAGGCGCGCGAGCGGGAGCGGACCTACAGCGTCGCGGTGCAGGAAGCGGCCAGCCGGATCGAACGGCTGCTGGGCTGGACCGCCTGAGGCCTCGAGCTAGCGGCGCCGGGCGGCGAGATCGCGGGCGACCGGGTCCACCACGTGATCGAAGGCCGCGGCCTCCGCCACCGCGATGCGCAGCGCCCGGCGCTTTTCCGCGACATAGGCCGCGCCGGTGATGCCGGTCGGGGCGGCGGGGTCATCATGGCGGAAGGCCCGCTGCGCCCGGCTGGTCGCCTGCGCCGCGTTCTTGGCCCGCGCCACCTGTCGTGTGAAATCGCGATCCATGGCGATCTCTCCCTCGTTCTGGATGCGGTCGAAACCGCATCGACGGCGGTGATCGGGAAACGCGCTCATTCGCGGCGGCGTTCCCCAGCAGGATCATGGCGACGGCCATCATGATGCCACCGGTATTTTATTATCGCCATTTGTTATTTTTGAAATCAAATCGCGGAAATGGCAATCGTTTGCCAGCAACAGGTCATAACGATCACTCGCGATTCATGCAACTGCATAATCACCTATGATATCATCAGACAATTATGGGTTACGCGAGCTTTCCTTCTGCCAACGCTCGCATTTTTGTTGAACCGCATGAGAGGAAATGTCCAACTACGGCGCCCACTTCATACCGGGCCCTGATCATAGTGGGGAGAAATATTCATGGCCACTTTCACCGGCTCCAACAGCGCCGAGGTCATACCCGACCTGATCATCGGACCCGTCCAGGGCATCGGCAACGACTTCGTCGACGCGCTGGGCGGCGACGACGTCGCGATCGGCTGGTCCGGCGACGACGTGATCCGCGGCGGCGCGGGTGCGGACGTGATCATCGGCGGCCTGCTCAACGCGGCCGGCGTCATCACTCTCTCAGGCATCGACGCGGCGGACTACACCACCTCGGTCGACGGCGCGACCATCGACCTGTCGGTGCTGGTCAGCCTGACCCTGCCGATTCTGGGCATCAACATCCAGCTCACCGGCGCCTCGCAGGGCTTCGGCGGCGACGCCCAGGGCGACTATCTGGTCGGCATCGTCAACCTGATCGGCTCCAACACCGGCGGCGACAACCTCAGCGGCAGCGCCGCCGCCAACACCTTCAACGGCCAGGGCGGCAACGATACGCTCAACGGCCAGGGCGGCAACGACATCCTCCTCGGCGGCGCCGCGGACGACATCCTCATCGGTGGCGGCGGCGCGGATTCGCTGCAGGGCGGCGCCGGCACGAACGACACCGCGGACTATTCCGGCTCCGCCTCGCCGGTCACCGTCAACCTGACCACCGGCACCGGCACCGGCGGCGACGCCCAGGGCGACACCCTGACAGGCATCGAACGCGTGATCGGGTCGGCCGGCAACGATACCCTCACCGGATCGGCCGGCAACGACACCCTCATAGGCGGCGCCGGGGCCGACGCCCTCACCGGCAATGGCGGCGTCGACACGGCCGACTATTCCAGCTCGGGTGCCGGCGTGACCGTCGACCTGACCGCCGGCACCGGCGTCGGCGGCGACGCCCAGGGCGACACGCTGACCGGCATGGAGAACATCAACGGCACGGCCTTCGTCGACCACCTCTACGGCGACGCAGCGGCCAACACCCTCAACGGCCTCGACAGCGACGACACGCTTCGCGGCGGCGCCGGCAGCGACGTGCTGAACGGCGGCAACGGCTCGGACTTCGCCAACTACCAGGGCTCGGCGACAGCCGTCACCGTTGACCTGCTGGCGGGCACCGCCAGCGGCGGCGACGCGGCGGGCGACACGCTGACCAGCATCGAGAACCTGTACGGCTCCAGCAACGACGACAGCCTGACCGGCGACAATGCCCGCAACATCATCGGCGGCGAGCTCGGCAACGACACGCTCGTCGGCAATGGCGGCAACGATTCGCTCTCGGGTGAGGCCGGCACCGACAACCTCGACGGCGGCGACGGCGCCGATCGGCTCGTCGGCGGCGCCGACAACGACATCGCCAATGGCGGGGCCGACAACGACTCGATCGACGGCGGTTCCGGCGACGACACCCTCAGCGGCGGCGCCGGGGACGACACCATCACGGGCGGCACCGGCATCGACACGATCAGCGGCAATGACGGCAACGACTACATCGAAGGCGGGGCCGGGGCCGACAACATCGATGGCGGCGCCGGCATCGACACGACGTCCTACGCCAATTCCTTCGAAGGGGTGGTCGTCAACCTCCAGGCAGGCACCGGCCTCTTCGGCGATGCGGATGGCGATGCGCTGGCCGGGGTCGAGCAGGCGATGGGGTCGGGCTTCAACGACGTCATCGCCGGCACTGCCGGCAACAACACGCTCTGGGGCCTGGCCGGCAACGACCAGCTCAGTGGCGGAAACGGTGCCGACACGCTGAAGGGCGGCGCCGGCAACGACACCTTCGTCTATACCAGCATCGGCGAGAGCACCGTGGCGGCGGCGGGCCGTGACACCATCACCGACTTCTCGACCGGCGACCACATCGACCTGTCGGTGATCGACGCCAACGGCGCGGGCGGCGCCTTCACCTTCGGCACCGGCGCCTTCACCGGCACGGCGGGCGAGTTGCGGGTGGTGACCCAGGCCAACGGCTACCAGGTGGTCTATGGCGACACCACGGGCGACAAGAACCCTGACTTCGCCATCGTCGTCCTGTCCGACCACCCGCTGGCCGCCAGCGACTTCGTGCTCTGAGTCCCCTCGAGCATAGTCGGGCAGCCCCCCACCCTGCCCCTCCCGGGCAGGGTGGGGTTCTTTTTTGTCCGCTCTTCCGCGCCGCGACGATATCGGCGGCTTGGCCTGGGCCGGTTCGGCGGCGATACTTGGGTCCGGGCGGCCGGCGGACGGACCGGCCCGAACAGACGGACCAGGATGCGGCTCAGATCAGCTCTGCTCGCGGGCGCGCTCCTCGCCCTCTCCGCCGTTGCCGCCTCGGCAGCTGCGCCGCTGCTGCCCGGGCTCGGCCCCGACGACCGGCGCGTGCCGGTGGACGGCACCGCGGCCCCCTGGCGCAGCCTGGCCAAGGTGCAGACCGGCATCGGCGGCCGCTGCACCGGCGCGCTGATCGGCGCCCGCCGCGTGCTGACCGCGGCGCATTGCCTGTTCAACCCGCGGACGCAGCGCTTCCTGCCAGCATCCTCGCTGCATGTGCTGTTCGGCTATGAGCGCGGCGAGTTCATCGAGCATTCCCTGGTCGCCGAGGTGATCCACGCCGACGCCTATGACCCGCTGCGGCCGCGCGAGGAATATGCGGCGGATTGGGCGATCCTGGTGCTGGCCGCCGACGCGCCGCCGCAGGCGCCGCCGCTGGTGGTCGCGGATGCGGCGCCGGTCCCGGGCACGGCGGTCGTGCTCGGCGGCTACAGCCAGGACAAGGCGCAGATCATCACGGCCGACACCGCCTGCATGGTGCTGGGCACCGACCGCACCACCAAGGGCCCGGTGCTGATCCACGACTGCAACGGCACGCGCGGCACCAGCGGCAGCCCGCTGCTGGCGCTGCGCGACGGCGAATGGCAGGTGGTCGGCATCGCCGTCGCCGGATCGACCGACCGGCTGACCCTGAACTTCGCGGTCCCGGCCTCCGCCTTCGCCGCGGCGCTGCGGTAGCGGCCTTCCCCGCGCAGAGGCCTTCGGCTACAGAGGCCCGATGTATCTCGCGATTTCCACGACTCATAATCCGGCCACCGATCTCGGCTTCCTGCTGCACAAGCATCCCGATCGGGTGCACGAGACCGAGCTGTCCTTCGGCAAGGCCCATCTGTTCTATCCCGAGGCCTCGGCGGCGCGCTGCGAGGCCGTGCTGCTGCTGGAGATCGACCCGGTCGGTCTGGTGCGCGGCCGCGGCTCGGCCGAGGGCGTGGTCGACCAGTATGTCAACGACCGTCCCTACGCCGCCTCGTCCTTCCTCTCCGTCGCGCTGATCCGCAGCGTGAAGACGGCGATGGCCGGCATATCGAAGGACCGGCCGGAGCTGGCCGCCGGGCCGATGCCCTTGGAGGCGCGGATCAGCCCGCTGCCCGTGCGCGGCGGCGAGGATCTGGTGCGCCGGCTGTTCGAGCCGCTGGGCTGGACCGTCCGAGTCAAGCCCGTCGCCGGCCCCGACGGCGAAGCCAGCCCCCGCTACCTCACCCTGACCCTGTCGGGCACCGCCCGGCTGAGCGCGCTCTTGAACCACATCTACGTCCTGGTCCCGGTGCTCGACGACGACAAGCACTACTGGGTCGGCGAGGACGAGGTCGCCAAGCTGCTGGCCCGCGGCGAGGGCTGGCTCGGCGACCACCCGGCGCAGGAGCTGATCGTCCGGCGCTACCTGGGCCACCGCCGGTCGCTCGCCCGCCAGGCCCTGGCCCGGCTGGTGCCGGAAGAAGCGGCCGAGGAGACCGGGCCAGAGCGCGCCGTGAGCCGCGAAGAGGCGCTGGAATCGCCGATCCGGCTGCACGACCAGCGGCTGGCGATGGTGGCCGCGGCGCTGCAGGCCAATGGCGCCAGGGTCGTCGCCGATCTCGGCTGCGGCGAGGGCAAGCTGTTGTCCCTGCTGGCACGGGAGCGCTGGGTCGAGCGCCTGATCGGCGTCGACGCCTCGACCCGCGACCTCGAACGGGCGCAGCGCCGCCTCAAGCTGGACCAGCCCGGCGGCCCGCCCGAGGGGCGGATCACGCTGCTGCACGGCGCGCTGACCTATCGCGACCGGCGCTGGGCCGAGGCCGACGCCGCCGCCCTGGTCGAGGTGATCGAGCATCTCGACCCCGACCGGCTGCCGGCGCTGACCCGCGTGGTGTTCGGCGAGGCCCGGCCGCGGCTGGTGGTCGTGACCACGCCGAACGCCGATTACAACGTGCTGTTCCCGGCACTCGGCGCCGGATCCTTCCGCCACGCCGACCACCGTTTCGAATGGAGCCGCGCCGAGTTCCGCGCCTGGGCCGCCGCCGTCGCCGACGCCCATGACTACGCCGTGGAGCTCGGCGACATCGGTCCCGCCGATGCCGAGCACGGCGCGCCGAGCCAGATGGCCGTGTTCACCCGATGAAGGCCCCCGATCCCGCCCGCATCGAGATCCCCGACTTCGCCCTGATCGTCCTGATCGGCGCCACCGGGTCCGGCAAGTCGAGCTTCGCCGCGCGGCACTTCCGTCCGACCGAGATCATCTCGTCGGATCACTGCCGCGGCCTGGTGTCGGATGACGAGACCGATCAGTCGGCGACGGCCGATGCGTTCGACCTGGTCCGCACCATCGCCGAGAAGCGCCTCAAGAACCGGCGCCTGACGGTGATCGACGCCACCAATGTCCGCGCCGCCGACCGCAAGGACTGGGTCGCGCTGGCCCGGCGCTGGCACGCTTTGCCGGTCGCCATCGTGCTCGACCCCGGCATCGATCTCTGCGTCGAGCGCAACAAGGCGCGGCCCGACCGTCCCTTCGGGCCGCAGGTGGTGGTGCGGATGGTGTCGGAGATCCGCCGCGGCCTAGGCGGGCTGCAGCGCGAGGGCTTCCGCCAGGTGTGGCGGCTGGGAACCGCCGAGGGCATCGACGCCGCGGCGGTCGAGCGCCGGCCGCTGTGGACCGACAAGCGCGACGATGCCGGCCCGTTCGACATCATCGGCGACGTCCATGGCTGCGCCGACGAGCTCGAGGCGCTGCTGCGCCGCCTGGGCTACGCGGTCGACTGGCAGGAGGCGGAGGGCGGGCGCCAGGTCACGGTGACGCCGCCGCCGGGGCGCAAGGCGGTGTTCGTCGGCGACCTGGTCGACCGCGGCCCGCGCACGCCCGACGTGCTGCGCATCGCCATGAGCATGGCGGCGGCCGGCACCGCCCATGTCGTCAACGGCAACCACGACCGCAAGCTGGCGCGCTGGCTGGAGGGCCGCGACGTCAAGGTCGCGCATGGGCTGCAGCAGTCGATCGATCAGCTCGAAGCCGAGGGCCCGGCCTTCAAGGCCTCGATCAAGCCGTTCCTGAAGGGGCTGCTGAGCCATGTCTGGCTGGATGGCGGCAAGCTCGCCGTCGCCCATGCCGGGCTGAAGCCGGAGATGATCGGCCGGGCCTCGCCCGCGGTGCGCGAATTCGCCCTCTACGGCGAAACCACCGGCGAGACCGACGAGCTCGGCCTGCCGGTCCGGCTTGACTGGGCCGCGGCCTATCGCGGGCCGACGACGATCGCGTACGGCCACACCCCGGTGCTCGATCCGGAATGGGTCAACAACACCATCTGCCTCGACACCGGCTGCGTCTTCGGCGGCCGGCTGACGGCGCTGCGCTGGCCGGAGAAGGAGCTGGTCTCGGTGCCGGCCGACCGGGTCTGGAGCGAGCCGGTCCGCCCCTTGGCGCCCCGCGTCGACGAGCGCAGCGCCCAGGCCGAGGCCGACGATCTGCTGGACATGGAGGATGTCGTCGGGCGGCGCTGGGTCGAGACGCAGCTGCGCGGCCGGATCGAGGTCGCCGCCGAGAATGCGGCTGCGGCGCTGGAGGTGATGAGCCGCTTCGCCATCGCGCCGCAATGGCTGGCCTATCTGCCGCCGACCATGTCGCCGGTCGAGACCAGCGCGCGGCAGGATTGGCTGGAGCGGCCCGAGGAGGCATTCGAGCATTTCCGCGGCCGCGGCGTCGCCGAGGTCATGTGCCAGGAGAAGCACATGGGCTCGCGCGCCGTGATCGCGCTGTGCCGCGACGCCGCCACCGCCCGGGCGCGGTTCGGCGTGACCGGGGACGAGACGGGCGCGATCTGGACCCGGACCGGCCGCGCCTTCTTCGCCGATCCGGCAACCACCGAGGCAGTGCTGACGCGGCTGCGGGCGGCGGCCGATGCGGCCGGGCTTTGGTCGGAGCTGGACACCGGCTGGCTGCTCTTCGATGCGGAGATCATGCCGTGGTCGGCCAAGGCCGGCACCCTGATCGAGAGCCAGTATGCCCCGGTCGCCGCGGCCAGCCTGGCCGGGCTGATGGCTGCCGGCGAGGCGCTGGCCCGGGCGGTCGGGCGTGGCCTGCCTCTGGCGGAGCTACAGCAGCGCGTCGCCGCGCGGCGCGACCGGGCCGAGGCCTATGGCCGCGCCTGGGCGCCCTATGTCTGGCCGGTTTCCGGCATCGACGACCTGCGCATCGCCCCCTTCCACCTGCTGGCGGCGGAAGGCCGCGTCTGCTTCGACCAGGACCATGCCTGGCATATGGGCGTGGCCGACCGGCTGGCGCAGGCCGGAGGGTCGGCCGCGGCCGCGACGCGCTGGCGGCTGGTCGACTTGGCCGACGACGCCGCCTGCGCCGACGCCGTCGCCTGGTGGGAGGCGATGACCGCGGCCGGCGGCGAAGGCATGGTGGTGAAGCCGCGCGATTTCGTCGCCCGCGGCCCCAAGGGGCTGATCCAGCCGGCGGTGAAGGTGCGCGGGCGGGAGTATCTGCGCATCATCTACGGCCCGGAATACGACCTGCCGGAAAACCTCGTCCGGCTGCGCCAGCGCAAGCTGGGCGGCAAGCGCAACCTGGCGCTGCGCGAATTCGCCCTTGGCCATGAGGCGCTGCGGCGCTTCGTGGCCCGCGAGCCGCTGCGCCGAGTCCATGAATGCGTGTTCGGCGTGCTGGCGCTGGAGAGCGAGCCGATCGACCCGCGCCTCTAGCCCTCGTCGTGCCGCCGGTCGCAGACGACCTTGAGGTAGCGGCCCTCGCCCAGCTCGGGCCCGAGCGCGGTGCTGGCCAGCATCGCCTGGCCGGTGAAGCCGCAGCCGAGCGGCGACGGCGCCACCGGGCCGGCGACCACGTCAACCGCGGTGTCCCGATTGCAGTCGCGCTGCGGCATCGCCGTGGCGCAGACGAGGATGAGGGTGGTGAACACGTCCATAATGCTTCCGCTCCCTGGGTTGGGCACCACCCGGGGCTTCCTCCGGCACATTGGTCCCGGATCGAAAACCGATCCGCGCGAAGGCTGGTTTCCTCCGCGGCCGCGGCGGATCGAGTCCGCCATGCCGGTCACGGCGACCGGATGCATGCGCCGAACACGCCTGCGGCTCCGTGCATTCGACGATTGTGCACCGCAACATAGATGAAGGCAAGCCGCCTCGGCCGGACCACAGGGTCATGGCCCGGACCGCTTCCAGGGGGTGTTTGGCGTTGGAAGACGAGATCTATCAAGACATGCTTCGGTGCGTTAACGGCCGGAGCAGCGCAGCGGCTGTCGACGCATCGAAAGCCATCGCGGCGAAGCCGCTGCGCCGGGTGCATGAATGCGTGTTCGGCGTGCCGGCGCTGGAGAGCGAGCCGATCGACCCGCGGCTTTAACCCGGATATCTCATGTGCTCAATGCAGGAGCAGTTGCTCGCTTGGCAGCGGTTGCAGCGGAGTGGCGTCGCGATTGACGAGGAAATTGGGGCGGATCGAGCGTGTCGCCACGTTCGTCACCGGGCAGTAGGTGATGAAAAGGATATTGCGAGGATAGGGAGACAAGTTCGGCGGCGAGCAATGCGCCGTCCGGCTGTGAAAGAGGAGAATCGTACCAGCCGGACCTTGCGCCGCCGCCATTCCGTTGTCGCGCGCAAGCCGCGCGATCTGCCGGGGCGCGATCGTGTATTTCAAATTGGCGCCGACGAAGGCGTTCAGATCCTCCGATCCGTCAGCTTCGCGATCGACCGACGCGCCGTCACGGGCGTCATAATCCTCGATGTGGGATCCCGGAATAAAATGCATCGGACCGTTGAATTCGTTCACTTCGGTTAAAAATAGACCGAAAGTCACCGCGTCCGGCCGTCGCAGGCCGTCCTCCTGATCCCAAAAGACATAGTCGTTGTGCCAGGGCCACGCTTCGCCGCAAAAGGCCGACTTCATATTTATCTTGAATTGATAGACATAGACGCTCTCGTTGAATATGGCTTCCGCCGTTCTCCGGAAAATGGCGAGCCGCGTCAGATCCGACAAGGTCGCACTGTAAAGATGGTCGCCGTGTCGACCGCGCACTGCATTGCCATGGCTCTCCAGGACTGTTCCTTCATTGTGAGGAACGGCATCTATCGCTTGCGCGATCGTGGTCATATCGTCGAGAGACAAGGCGCCCGGTACGGTAACAACACCGCTTTGGCTAAAGATAGCAAGATCACGATCACTCAGCATATGCGTCCTCCCAAATCCACCCGCCGCCTAATTTTTGCATACGCGACACACTTCTACCTTTGATACAAGCATATGACTGTATTGGTTCGATGATTGCTTCAGATTGGTCGAATTTTTCCGGTATTTTCCGAGCCAGCAGACGCAGATACTGTAGAACCATTCGCGACAGCTTGCACGCCATCAAGCTCGCGCTGGCCGAAATCAGGACGAGAGTCAGGTCGGCAACGAGGGTTACCAGCTTTCCATAGATAAGATTATATGTCTGCCAACTATGAGACCAGCGCGTGTTTCGAGGCAACACTTCACCGCCCTGGTGCGATCGGATGGCGCAAGCGAGCCTGCCTCGGCCCGGCAGGCGCGCGCGGAATGAACCTGGATCTGTCGGGCATCACGCTGACCGAGGACGGGTTCATACGGGGAATTGAGGCCATGGACCCGCCTCCTGCGGGTCCATGGCGCCTCCCCTATTGCGACGCCGGGTCGCGCCAGCTGTGGCGGGGCTCGTAGCCCAGCACCCGGCGAGCCTTCTCGATCGACAGCAGGGTCTCGTTCGGGCCGAAGGCGCGCTTGCGCGGCACGCCAGGATAGACGGCGTCGAGCAGCGCGTCGTTCGGCCGGCTCATCACCGAATCGGCATTGGCGATGACGAAGACATCGGCGCCGGTCAGCTTCGACTCCAGCGCCAGCCGGATCGCCTGGGCCGCGTCGCGCGCGTCGATATAGGCCCACAGGTTCCAGTTCCGCTTGCGCGGATCGTCGTCGAAGCCGGGGAACTCGGCATAGCGCTCCGGATCCATGACGTTGGACAGGCGCAGGCCGAAGATCTTGGTCGCGGGATCCCAGCGGCAGAACTGCTTGGCCATCTCCTCCCCCATCAGCTTGGACAGGGAATAGGCGGTCTCCGGCCGGCCGGGATATTCCTCGTCCACCGGCACATAGGGCGGCGGGTCGGCGAAGGGCAGGCCCAGCACGGTCTCGCTCGAGGCCCAGACGATGTTGCGGATCTTCAGCTGCCGCGCCGCCTCGAACACGTTGTAGGTGCTGACCGTGTTGGTTTCGAAGATGACGTGGTTCGGCGCCAGGCCGGGGGCGCGGATCGCCGCCAGATGGACGATGCCGGTGACCCGCGACACCCGGTCGTCGATCGACGAGAAGGCGGCGATAGTCTGGCCGTAATCGGTCAGGTCGACGCGGCTGTGCCGGACCGACGGGTCGGCCGGCGGCGCCAGATCGACCGAGCAGACATCGTGGCCATGGGCGATCAGATCCTTCAGGCAGGCGCGCCCGGCCTGGCCGCTGCCGCCGGTGACGATGATCATCTCGTTCTCCCTCGTCGAACTATTGTCCGACAAGATAGGTCAGGGATCGAGCTCGGGATAGTGGCGGAAGATGCCCATCTGGTTGAACGGAATGCGCCTCGGCGAGGCCAGATAGGTCTCGATCCGCGGCAGCGAAGCCACGAGATCGTACAGCGCCACGAGGCGCGGATGCTTCGGCTCGATCTTCGCCATCGCCTTCGGGAAGGCGTAGCGCAGCCCGGCGATGATCTGGAACATCGACAGGTCGGCGGTGGTGACGCCGTCCCCGACGAGATGCGCGTCGCCGGCCGGGTTGCGCGCCAGCACGCGCTCGAAATAGCCGAGATATTTCGGCACGCGATGGGCCAGGAAGTCCTCGGTGCGGCGCTTCGCCTCCGGCTTCTGGTCCTCGTAATACAGGCCGCTGCCGATCGGGTGGTGGGTGTCGTGCACCTCGACCACCAGGTCGGCGACGGTGAGCTGCAGTTGGTGGGTCCACAGCCGCCCCGCCTCGTCCGCCGGCGCCAGCCCGTGCCGGTCGCCGAGGAACAGCAGAATATTGGCGGTCTGGCCGATCAGCAGGTCGCCGGCCTTGAGATAGGGCGGCGCGAAGGGCGGCTCGGCCACCGATTTGTCCTGCAGGAAATGCATCAGCCCGGGCGGGTCGTCATCCTCGCCGCGGGCGACGTCGACATAGTCGGCGCCGGCCTGCTCCAGCGCCAGCCGGACGAATTCGCCGCGCCCCTGGATCTCGGGCCAGTAGTAGAGCTCATAGGCCACTCGCAAGATCCTTTCGCATGACTCCGCCTCCGTGAACGATTCACGTTGGATTCACGTTGGCCGGTTATGATGTCCATACTGTCCCATGGACGGTACGCCCATCGAGCCTGGTGAGGGCCCGATTTTTAAGTAGAGTGATTTGAGGGGATCGACAGTCCAATAGTCAAACGGGCATTGCGTTCGCCCGCAACAGAACTCGATGGGCGTCTTTACAGCGACCTCAGCGGAAGACAGACAAGGACGACAGACGAGGGGGCGCCGGGGCGCCCCCTCATCCGTTTGGGCGTCAGGACGTCGGGCCCATGCCGAGCGCCAGCGGCGCCTCGGCCGGCTCGTCGCGCGACCGCAGCCATTTCGCCAGGGCGCTGTACACCCCGCCGCAAACAATCAGGCCCGCCCCGACCAGGCTGAGCGCCGGGATCTCCTCGTGGAAGACGAGGACGCTGAAGGCGGCCGCCCAGGCGAAGATCGAATAGTCGATCACCGCGACGTCGGAGACGCCGCTGAGCCGCAGCCCGCCGATATAGAGCAGGTTGGCCAGTCCGCCCGCCAGCCCGACGCCAAGGAAGGGCAGCCAGTCGTCGGCCGTCGGCCAGACCCAGCCCGAATGCAGCACCCACGCGCCGGACGCCACAACCATCACGGTGTTGCCCCAGATCGCGGTCACGATCGGCGGGTCGGCCTGACCGGCCCGACGCGTCGCGACCACGCCCAGGGCGTAGAACAGCGCCGACAGCACGGCGATCAGGGCATAGACATTCATCCCGTCGGTCGGCCGCACGATCAGCAGCCCGCCGGCGAGAGCGACCGCGATCGCGACATAGGTTTCGCGGCCCGCCGGCTCGCGAAGCACAGCGATGCCGAATAGCGCCATGAACACCGGCGCGGCCAGAGAGATCGCGGTCGCGTCGGCCAGCGACAGGCCGGACAGGCTCAGGAAGAAGGTGGCGCCCGCCGCCAGCACCAGGCCGCCGCGCAGCAACTGCAGCAGCGGCTTGTTCGAGCGCACCGCCTGCATCCCCCGGACCTCACCCATGCGGTACTGGACCAGGATCGGCAGATATCCGAACAGGGCGCGGATCAGGATGATCTCGGCGACCGCGTAGCTGCCGCTCAGATATTTGGCGAAGGCATCCATCGTCGCGAAGGCGCCGACGCCCAGGGCATAGAGCGCCAATCCCTGCATCTGACGGGAAGAGGTACGCACGTGGAATGAGCCTTCTCAAAATAAATTGCTGCCGAGGCCGGCACGAATGAGACCATGAAAGCAGGCAATCATGGCCGCATTTGCGCCGGGCGGCGATGGATTCGCGCCGAATTGCGGTCTTCCCGTGGCGGGACGGCTAGAACAGGCTGAGCTGCCGCTCGGCCGCGCGCCTCGGCGCCGGGTCCGGGCGGCGATGGGCCAAGAGCTCGGTCTCGATCTCGCCGAGGAAGGGCGACGCCTCCAGCCGCACCATGCCGCCGCGCCAGCGCCGCTCGCGCGCCCGGCACAGGAACAGCCGGTCCATCGCCCGGGTCATGCCGACATAGAACAGCCGCCGCTCCTCCGCCGTCGCCGCCGGATCGGCCTCGCCGAAGCGCAGCGGCAGCACGCCGTCCTCCAGGCCGAGGATGAACACCACCGGGAACTCCAGCCCCTTGGCGGCGTGCAGGGTCAAGAGCGAGACCCGGTCGGCGCGCGGGTCCCAGAAATCCGCCTCGGTCGCCAACGCCACGGCGGCTAGGAAGGCGGTGCGATCATCGGTGCCCTGCCGCGAGGCGATCAGCGACAGGCGCTGCAGCGCCGCCGTGGTCGAGGCCGGATCAGCGCCGTCACGGCGCAGCCGTTCGGACGCCTGTGGCAGCTGCTGCGGCCCCTCCTCCGGCTCCAGCGCCGCCAGCAGCGCCCGGACCGCCGGATCCTCCGACAGCGGCGCCAGCGAGCTCTTCTTGAACGGCATGCCACCGCGGCCCAGCGCCTCCGCGACGGCCTCGGCCTGGGCGTCGGTGCGGTACAGCACGGCGATGTCGGAGAAGGACAGCTGGTCGTCCGCGCGGCCGTCCGACCGGCCGCTGTCGATCGAGAAGAAGCTGTGGCCGCCCAAGAGGGCCTCGATCTCCGCCACCACGAACTCGGCCTCGGCCTTGTCGCTGGCGGCGGCATGGACCGAGATGCGGTCCTGCATCGCCCGCACGATCTCGGCCGCGGGCTCCGTCCGCCCGTCGGTGCCGATGAAGCGCGAGGCGGCGGCGACGATGGTGCCGGTGGAGCGGTAGTTGCGCCGCAGCCGGATCACGGCGGCGCCGGGATGGTCGCGGTGGAAGCGGTCGAAGCAGGAGGCGTCGGCGCCGCGGAAGCCGTAGATGGCCTGGTCCGGGTCGCCGATGACGCAGAGATTGCCGCCGGACGGCACCAGCAGCGACAGCAGGCGCACCTGGCTATCGTCGACATCCTGGAACTCGTCGACCGAGACGTGGCGGAACCGGTCGCGGCACAGCGCGACCAGGCCGGGATCGCCCTCCAGCGCCGCGATGGCCTTGCCGATCAGGTCGTCGAAATCGATCCAGTTGCGCAGCGCCAGCGCCTCGTCATAGCGGGCCAGCGCCTCGGCGAGGTCGAGATCGGCCGGCGCCCCGGTGCGCTTGGCGCGGGAGACGGCGCGCAGCAGCCGCTCCGCCTTGGTGCGGGAGACCTCCAGCGCCTCCTGCAGCAGGGCGGCGCGCTCCACCTCCCCCGCCACCTTGAAGTCGCGATGCAGCCCGGCCGCCTCGCCATGCTCGCGCAGCAGCGCCAGGCCGAGGGAGTGGAAGGTGTGGATCGGCATCCGCGCCGCCGCGCCGGGCAGCAGCGCCTCCAGCCGCTCGCGCATCTCCGCCGCCGACCGGCGGGTGAAGGTGATGGCGAGGCAGGACTCCGGCGCCGCGCCGCCGGCGACCAGATGGGCGATGCGGTGGGTCAGCGTCCGGGTCTTGCCCGATCCCGGCCCCGCGACGATCAGCATCGGCCCGTCGATGCGCTCCGCCGCCATCCGCTGGTCGGGATCGAGCCGGTCGAGGAGGCTGGTCGAAGGCGATGCGGCGGGGACATTCGGACCCTTTGCCACTTCCCCTTCATCGTCATTCCCGCGAAAGCGGGAATCTCGCTCCGGTTCAGGCACGACGAGATCCCCGCTTTCGCGGGGATGACGGGGTGTGGATCGGCCGGGCGCCTCCGCCCTCCTCTGCGGCAGGTCGAACAGCAGCCCGCCGGCGGTGCGGCTCTTCAGCTCCTGCGGCTCGAACAGGCGGATCACGCCGTATTCGCCGTCATAGCCGGCGTCGCGGATCACCTGGCCCTGGCGCAGCCGGGTCACCGCCTCGGCCAGCAGCTCGGATTCGGCGCGGGCGATGTCCTCGACCGGGAGCTCGCCGAGGATGGCCAGCTCTGACCCCAGCGTGCCGACCAGCCGGTCATAGCTGCGCTCCACCGCCTTGCTGGAAGGTCCGGTCGCCAGCAGCTCGGACAGGATCTCGGGCAGCGGCACCAGGCTGGAAATCTCCCCGGCCGTCGGCGGCGGCAGCGCCTCTGCCTCGCTGCGGTCGGCCAGCGTTTCGATCCGGTGCAGCACGCCGACCGTGACCGGCTGGCCGCAGACCGGGCAGCGCCCGTTCAGCGCCAGCGTCTCCTGCGGGCTCAGCCGGACATCGCATTTGCGGTGGCCGTCGGCGTGGTACTTGCCCTCCTCCGGGAAGAACTCGACCGTGCCGACATAGCCCGCGCCGGTCTCCAGCGCTCGGCGGATGGCGTGGTAGTCCGGGTCGCAGTCGAAGGCCGTGGCCTCGCGCCCCAGCTTGCCCGGCGAATGCGCGTCCGAGTTCGAGGTCAGGCGGTAGCGGTCGAGGAAGGAGATTCGCCAGTTCATCGCCGGGTCGGAGGACAGTCCGGTCTCGACCGCGAAGATGTGGTCCGCCAGGTCGCCATAGCATTCGGCGATGGAATCGAAGCCGGATTGCGAGCCCAGCGCCGCGAACCAGGGCGTCCAGATATGGGCCGGCACCAGATAGGCGTCCGGTCCGGAGGCGAGCGTGATCTCCAAGAGGTCGCGGGAATCGAGGCCGAGGATCGGCCGCCCATCCGAGGCGATGTTGCCGATCCGCGCCAGGCTGGCCTGCAGCCGGTCGATCGTGGCGAAATCCGGCCCATAGATCAGATGGTGGATCTTCCGGGTGCGGTCGCCCTTCTTGTAGATGGTCGAGATCTCGGTCGACAGCATGAAGCGCACCGGCGTCCGGCACGGCGCCGGCAGCGTCGCCATCACCGCGGCCTCGAGGTCCGGCCGCAGCCGGAACAGGCCGGGCGTGTCCGGCACCAGCTTGTCCTTCAGCTCGGCCAGCCAGACCGGGTGCACGCAGTCGCCGGTGCCGACCACGCCGATCCCCTTGCGCGCCGCCCAATGCGCCAAATGCTCCAGGTCGAGGTCCCGGCTGGTCGCCCGCGAATGCCTTGAATGGACGTGCAGATCGGCGTGAAAGCGCATGTCGGCCCCGTGTCCCCCGCGCCCGCGGATCGCCGTGCAGACTCGGGCGCCGATCCGGGGATGATAGGACGCGGGGCCGGTGCGGCAAACGCCGAGGCGGGGCCGTCGCTACCGGGTGCCGAGAAGCGGCAGCATCCGCAGCGCCTTGGACAGCCCGATCGCGCTCCACGGCATGTATTCAGCGATCGCCAGCCCGACGATGTCGGCCTCGACATCCACCGCCCGGAGGATTCCCGCGACCTCCACGAAACGCATCCGGCCCTTCGCGATGCCATCATAGGCGCCCGGCGCGGCCGCGGGATCCTGGAGCAGCAGGAAGTCGTAGAGCGAGGGATCCAGCACATCCAGGTCGAAATGCACTGCGACCTTCTTCGCGCCCGAGGCGCGCAGCCATGCCAGCACGGGCTCCGCCGAGCCGGCCAGGTCTTCCGGGCTCAGCCGCGCCAGCCCGTGCCTGGCGATGAACTCCGTCTCGAACGGCGTGGTCTCGGTCAGGCCGACATAGAGGATCCTGTCCGCCCGCACCGGCTTCGGCACCGCGGCGACGAAATCCGGGTCGCCTAGCCCCATCAGCATGGCCAGGACATGGGCATGGGCGTGGCGGAACTGCTGCGCCCCCATGATGTCGGGATGGGCGTCGACCCATAGAACCGCGAGGTCGTCGCCGTAATGCTCGCTGAGATGGGCGGTCGGCGCGAGATTCACCAGGCAGTCGCCGCCAAGGGTGACGATGGCGTCGGGGTCGTGCCGGGCGATCGCCGACCGGGCCGCTGCCAGGATGTCCAGCAGCGCCCCGCGGGAGGCGATGCCCTGCTCGACCGGTCGCGCATCGCCATCGGCCTCCGGCACGGCGACGGTCTCTTCCGGCCCCGCCGGGTCCGGTGCGATCGCGGCCAGCACCCGGGCGCCGATTCTGTAGTCGGGATGATTGCCGCCCTGCCATTGCGGCAGGTTCAGGCGCAGGACCTTCGTCGGATCAATCGTCACAGCCTCAGCCCTTCTCGTCGGGGTCAATCGGTATCAGGGCTTAGCTGGTGATTGAAACCGGAAACAGAACGGCTAATACGTGGCATCTCTGTCCACCCTCCTGGACAATCGGCGATGACGTCCTCCCTGAACCAGCTGCTGGCCATGCGGGCCTTCGTCCGGGTCGTCGACTCCGGGTCGTTCCGGGGCGCGGCCCAGCAGTTGCGGCTGCCGCGCTCCACCGTCAGCAAGCTGGTGACGGATCTGGAGAAGCATCTGGGCATCCGGCTGATGCAGCGGACCACGCGCCGCCTGGTGGTGACCCCGGAGGGCGAGGAGTACCACCGGTCCGCGGCGCGCCTGGTGGCCGAGGTCGACGAGGCCGACGGCGCGGTGCGCGGCCGGAAGCTGGCGCCCCGGGGGCATCTCCGCATCGAATGCGCCACGACCTTCGCGCAGACCATGCTGATCCCGCTGCTGCCGGAGTTCCATCGGCAGTTTCCACAGGTCTCGATCACGCTCGGCATCGGCAACCGGATGGCGAACATCGTCGGTGAGGGCGTCGACTGCGCGATCCGGGCCGGGGAGATCGGCGACCTGTCCCTGGTGGCGCGGCACCTGTTCGACGCCGAGATGATCACCTGTGCCTCGCCCGCCTATCTGCAGCGGATGGGGACACCGGCGAGTCCGGAAGACCTCGACGGCAGGCACTGCAAGGTCGGCTTCTTCTCCCACGCCGACGGCAGGACGAAACCCATGCTGTTCGAGAAGGCCGGTCACAGACACGCGGTCGGCGACCTGCAGTTCTCGACCAACGAAGACAACGGCCAGATCGCGATGCTGCTGGCCGGGCTGGGCGTGGGGCAATGCCTGAAGCCGTTTGTCCTGCCCCATCTGCAGTCGGGACAGCTGGTCGAGGTCCTCGCCGAATGGAGCCACCCTCCGCTGCCGTTCCATGTCGTCTACCCGCCAGGCCGGCATCAGAGCGCCAGGCTGACGGTCTTCATCCAGTGGCTGGTGGAGTGCTTCGGCAGGACGGCCGATCGATAGGACGACGGGCTACTCCGCCGTCACCGGCAGGAAGCGGGCGAAGGATTCCTCCACCGTCCGCCGCAGGATGTCGCGGTAGCGGGCGTGGCAGGCGTGGTCGGCGGCGATGCGGCCGAACTCCGGCGCGCCCGCCGCCGCCATCGGCACCAGTACGACCGGCGCCGCGACGGGGGTGAGCTGCGATCCGGGCCCGGCCTGCAGCGTGGTAAGGATGCCGTGCATCTCGCCGGTGATGGTCGGCCGGCCCAGCACCGCCATCCGGTACTGCCCGTTGGTGTTGGTCACCAGGTAGATATGTCCGGATTGGTGCGGCACCGAGACGGTGCCGTGCTGGGTGAAGGCGGCGTCGACCCGCTCGGCCTCATGGAAGGCCAGGTGCGACCCGGCCTCGTCCCAGCGGATCTCGGTGCGATAGGCGTAGATCGCGCGGCGGTCGCCGAAGGACGGCCGCAGCGTCAGATACGCCCCCTCGATCCAGGACACGGCCGGCCGGGAGTAGGAGCCAAGCCCCTCCGGCGCCACCCCGACCGGCCCGGCCGGCCTTAGGGGCGCGGCGGGTGCGGCCGGCTTCGGCTCCGGATGGCGCAGCTTGACGCCCAGCGCCTCCTCCAGCCGGATCAGCGTCGCCAGGGTGAAGGGCCGGCGGCCGGACAATGCCTTCTCCAGCGTCGACAGGCTGATCTTCGCCTGGTCGGCCAGGTACTGGCGGGAGATGCGGCGGCGCGCCAGCTCCTCCCGCACCATGCCGGCGACGGCGTGGCTCTGCTCCTCCGACAGCTCGTGGTCCGCCGGGTGCGTCGACAAGCCGACCAAGGCGCCCTCCTCCGCACAGATGCGCACCGATCCGCACAGGGCGGTGCGCAGCAAGACCTATCCCGGCCACCGCCTGCGGAACAAGCCGGATCATCACCGTGGCCGGACAGAGCCCGCCGGACCGACAAAAAACCAGGCCGGACGGACGCCGGCCGAGGTCCACGGAGGGTTCGATGACATCCATGACGAGGGAGGCGCCGGCGGGGCTGTGGCCGGCGCTGCAGTCCAGGTTCGGGCACGCGGCGCCCCTGTTGCTGCTGTCCCTGCTGCTGGCGGTGCTGACCCTGGCGGCCGGCGGGCGCGCCGCCCGGGCCGAGCTCGGGCCGGCCCTGGTGACGCCGGGCGAGATGCAGTCCGGCGCGCTGCTGTTCCGCGCCAATGAGAAGGGCCGCTATGTCGAGGCGCCGCGCCTCGGCACCGATGTCGACCTGACGGTCAGCGGCCCGACGGCACGGGCCCATGTCACCCAGGTGTTCCAGAACCCGACCGACCAGTGGGTCGAGGCCGTCTATGTCTATCCGCTGCCGGAGGACGGCGCGGTCGACACGCTGAAGATGGTGGTCGGCGACCGCGTCATCACCGGCGACATCGCCGCCCGCGAGGAGGCCCGCCGCACCTATGAGGCGGCGAAGCTGGCCGGCCAGACCGCCGGGCTGGTCGAGGAGGAGCGGCCGAACCTGTTCACCACCTCGGTCGCCAATGTCGGCCCGGGCGAGACCGTGCTGATCCAGATCGAGTACCAGGAGACCGTGCGCCAGTCGGGCGACCGCTTCTCGCTGCGCGTGCCACTGGTGGTGGCTCCGCGCTACAGCCCGGCGCCGGTGACGCAGTCGGTCGACTTCAAGCCCGGCCAGGGCGGCTGGGGCCAGGCCAACACCGACCCGGTTCCCGATCGCGACCGCATCACCCCGCCGGTGCTGGACCCGCGCGACAACGCCCCGGTCAACCCGGTGACCCTGACGGTCAAGCTGCAGGCCGGCTTTCCGCTCGGCGAGGTGGTCAGCGCCAACCATGCCGTCGCCATCGAGACCCAGGGCCCGGACAGCCGCGTGGTCACGATGAAGGGCCCGGTCCCGGCCAATCGCGACTTCGAGCTGAGCTGGACCGCGGCGGCCGGCGCCGCGCCCTCGGTCGGGCTGTTCCGCGAGCGGGTCGCTGGCGAGGACTATCTCCTGGCCTTCGTCACCCCGCCAGCCCTAAAGCAGGCCGAGGACAAGCGGCCGCGCGACGTCGTCTTCGTGATCGACAATTCCGGCTCGATGGGCGGCGCCTCGATGGACCAGGCCAAGGCGAGCCTGCTCTACGCCCTGGGCCGGCTGTCGCCCGCCGACCGCTTCAACGTGGTGCGCTTCGACGACACGCTCGACGTGCTGTTCCCGGATGTGGTGCCGGCCGATGCCGAGCATGTCGGCCGGGCCAAATCCTTCGTCTCCGCGCTGGAGGCCTCGGGCGGCACCGAGATGGTGCCGGCGATGCAGGCTGCACTGACGGACCACGGCACCGAGGGCGCCCCCCGCCTGCGCCAGGTGGTGTTCCTGACCGACGGCGCCATCGGCAACGAGCAGCAGCTGTTCGACACCATCGCCGGGATGCGCGGCCGGTCGCGGGTGTTCATGGTCGGCATCGGCTCCGCCCCCAACAGCTTCCTGATGAGCCGCGCCGCCGAGCTGGGCCGCGGCACCTTCACCCAGATCGGCGCGCCCGGGCAGGTGCAGGAGCGTATGCGCACCCTGTTCGAGAAGCTGGAAAGCCCGGTCGTCACCAACCTGTCGGCGAGCTTCTCGGCCGGCGCCGCCGATGCCACACCGGAGACGCTGCCCGACCTGTATCGCGGCGAGCCGGTGGTGCTGGCAGCGAAGCTGGCCGCGCTGTCCGGCACGATCGAGGTCAAGGGCATGATCGGCGACCGGCCCTGGATCGTCAGCCTGCCGGTGGCGCAGGCGGCGAAGGGCGAAGGCCTGTCGAAGCTGTGGGCGCGGCGCAGGATCGCCGATACCGAGGTGGCGCAGACCCTGGGCCAGATCGGCCCGGAGCAGGCCGACCAGCGGATCCTGTCCCTGGCGCTGCAGCACCATCTGGTGACGCGGCTGACCAGCCTGGTCGCGGTCGACAAGACGCCGCGCCGGCCGGACGGGGCGGTGCTGAGCCGCAACGACATCCCGCTCAACCTCCCCGCCGGCTGGGATTTCGACAAGGTCTTCGGCGCCAGGCCGAAGCCCGAGTTCCGCCAGGCCGGCCTGCTGCTGCCCGCCGCCGCCCGCGCCGATACCCCCGCCGCCAGCAAGCCGGTGCCGGTCGAGGATGTGGTCCTGCCGCAGACCGCGACCGACGCCGAGCTGCGGATCATCGCCGGCCTCCTGCTGCTGCTGGCCGGGCTGACGGTCTTCGCCTGCGGCCGCCGGTCGACGGGAGGCCGGGCATGAGCGCAACCCTGCCGCTGTCCCACCCGCTGGCCGGCCAGCGCCCGCCCCGCGGGCAGCGCCTGCCCCGCCAGCGCCGGCCGAAGATCCGGGTCCTTGCCCTCCTCCTCGTCCTGGCCGGCCTGGTCCTGGCCGGCCAGGGCGTCTGGATCCATGCCAAGGCGATGCTGGCGCAGGTGCTGCTGGACCGCGCCTTCGCCGAGACCCTGGCGACCGGCCGGTCGGTGAAGCCCTGGCCCTGGGCCGACACCTGGCCGGTGGCGCGGATCGACCTGCCGCGGCTGGGCGAGAGCGCCATCGCCCTGGCCGGCGCCAGCGGCCAGGCGCTGGCCTTCGGCCCCGGCCATGTGCAGGACACGCCGGAGGCCGGCGACCCCGGCACCGCGGTCTATGCCGCCCATCGTGACACTCATTTCCGGGTCCTGCGCGACGTCAAGCCGGGCGACGAGATCGAGGTCACCCGCCGCGACGGCCGCCGCGTCAGCTTCCGGGTCACCGGCACGCGGGTCGCGACCTGGGACGTCTCCGGCATCGACCCGCGGGCGCCCGGCCGCAACCTGGTGCTGGCCACCTGCTGGCCCTTCGACGCCACGACGCGGGGGCCGTACCGCTACCTGGTGGAGGCGGAGGAGATCCGCCAGCCCGGCCCGGTCGTCGCCGACGCATCTATGGCTCCATGACGGCCAGGGCGTTGCCAAGGGCGGCGAAGGCGGCGGTGTTGTCGAAGATGCACCAGGCCGGAACGCCCGCCGCCCGGTACGCCTGCAGCCGACGCCGGATCCCGGCCAGCACGGCTTCATCGTAGTCCGAGTAATAGATCTTCGGCGAGCCGTGCAGCCGGTAATAGACCAGCCCCTTCCACCCGCCCGGCTCCCCTGCCCCGGGCGCCCGGACGGGATCGGCGGCGACGCGGGCGACCCGCAGCCGCTGCAGCAATTCCTCCGCCTCCGGCCCGAACCAGCCGGCATGGCGTGGCTCGCAGGCCGCCGGCGGATCGATCCGGCGGCGCAGGGCAGAGAAGAACTCTTCGACGACCTCCGCCTCGAAGGCCAGACTCGGCGGCAGTTGCACCAGCAGCATCCCGAGCTTCGGCCCCAGCCCTTCCACCTCGCCGGCGAAGCGATCCAGCAGAGCGTCGCAATCCTTCAGGCGCCGCTCATGCGTCATGGTCCGCGGCAGCTTCACTGCGAAGCGGAAACCCGCCGGCACGCTGGCGGCCCAGCGCTCATAGGTGGCGCGGCGATGCGGACGATAGAATGAGGTGTTGATCTCGACCGCGTTCAGCCGCCGGGCATAGCGCTCGAGATGCGAGCCATCGGCCGGAAACCGCTCGGCATAGCGCGACGGCACGCTCCAGCCGGCGGTGCCGATATAGGTCGGGGCGTCGGTCATCCTCCAGACAACACGTCGGCGGGGATTTCCGTCGGCGTGGTGTAAGGTGCCGCCAGCGTGAGGAGGCGACCGGTTGGCGACAGAGGCGGAGACCACGACGGATCGGCGCGCCGCGCCCGCCCGGCGCCGCACCATCCCGCTGTCCGGCACGCTGGCCGTGGTCATGGCCGGGCTGGTGGCGCTGACCACGATCGACGTGCTGGCCGTGTTCTGGTTCATGACCGCCGGCACCACCCGCGACCTGCTGGCCCGGACGGCGCAGCTGGGGCTCGATTCGGTCCAGGCCCGGATCGGCGACCGCTTCACCCCGGTCGAGGACCAGCTGGCCTTCCTGTCGCGCCAGATCGCCTCCGGCGGGATCGATCCGAACGACGGCGCGGCGCTGGACCGGCTGATGACCGGCGCCCTGGCCGGCACGCCGCAGGTCCGTGTCCTGTCGCTGACCGCGCCCGACGGCACCATCCGCGGCGTCACCCAGGGCCCGCACGGCGTCTTCCCCTTCACCGACAAGATCCACACCGACCAGGAGCGGCGCGAGATCGAGCAGGCGCGCGGCCGCGACGACTCCGTCTGGGGCCCGGTCTATTTCGTGCCGGCGGAATCGATGCGCACCTCGGTCGCCAATCTCAGCCGGCCGGTCCAGGCCGGCGGCCGCTTCGCCGGGGTGCTGCGGGCCACGATCACGGTCGACGCCCTGTCCGACCACCTGCGGACGATCGCCGAGAGCAACCCCGGCACCACCCCCTTCATCCTGTACGGCCGCGACCGGGTGCTGGCCCATCCGGCTATGGCGGCGCAGCGGCCGGCGCTGTCGCCCGAGCATCCCCTGCCCCGGCTGGACGAGGTTGGCGACCCGTTCCTGGCGTCACTGTGGGCCGAGGGAGAGGCAGAGACGGTCGGCGAAGCCGGCCTGGAGGCCCGTGTCGTGCGCCTCGGCGATGACGGCCGCGTCGTCCTGACCCGGACCATCCCGAACTTCGACCCGGCACCGCTGATCGTCGGCGTCGAGGTGCCGGTGGCGGTGCTGGACAAGCCGGACGACGACCTGCTGCGCGCCGGTCTGGCCGGGCTGGCCGTCCTGGCGATCGCCATCCTGGCCGCGATCGCCGTCAGCCGCGCCATCGCCCGGCCGGTCGGCGCCATGGCGCGCGAGGTGCGGGCGGTCGGCTCGCTCGACTTCGCCGCGCTGCGCCCGCTGCCCGGCAGCCTGTTCTCCGAGCTGAACGAGCAGGCCCGCGCCTACAACACCATGCTGACCGGGCTGCGCTGGCTCGAGACCTATGTGCCGAAATCGCTGGTCCGGCGCCTGTTGCGCAGCGGCGGCAGCGTGCCCTCGGCCGAGCGGCTGGTGACGGTGATGTTCACCGACATCGTCGACTTCACCGCCGCGGCAGAACGCATGCCGGCGGCCGAGGTGGCGGCGATGCTGAACGCCCATTTCGACCTGCTGGGCCGCTGCGTCGAGGCCGAGGGCGGCACCATCGACAAGTTCATCGGCGATTGCGTCATGGCCTTCTGGGGCGCGCCCGACGACCAGCCGGACCATGCCCACCGCGCCCTGCGCGCCGCCCGCGCCATCGCCGCGGCGTTGGCCGCCGACAATGCCGCCCGGCGCGGCCGCGGCCTGGCGCCGCTGCGCCTGCGCATCGGCATCCACAGCGGCCGCGTGGTGGCCGGCAATATCGGCATGAGCGGCCGGTCGGGCTACACCATCGTCGGCGACGCGGTGAATCTCGGCAACCGGCTGGAGCAGTTGGGGAAGGCGGTGGCGCCGGCGGACGAGATCGTGGTGCTGGCCAGCGGCGAGACCGTCGAGCTGGCGGCCGGCGACCGGTCGGACCTGCACAGCCTCGGCCCCCAGGCCGTGCCGGGACGTCGGACCGAGATCGAGATCTTCCGGCTGCAGGCTCCGCCTCCGTCCGGTCAGCCCTGAGGCCCGCCATGCTCGACCATGTCTCGATCACCGTCTCCGACCTTGCCGCGGCGGAGCGCTTCTACGACGCGGTGCTGGCGGCGCTCGGCATCGCCAAGGTCGGCTCCAGCCGGAGCTGGATCGGCTATGGCGAGCGCTGCGACGCGGAGCATCCGGAGCGCAGCTACCTGTCGATCCTGTCCGGGGACCGGCCCGAGGACGCACCGCGCCGGCACTGGTGCTTCAAGGCGCCGGACCGGGCCGCGGTGGACGCGTTCTGGCACGCCGGCCTGGCCCAGGGCGGCCGCGACGGCGGCGCCCCAGGGCTTCGGCTGGAGTACCACCCGGGCTACTACGCCGCCTTCCTGCTGGACCCCGACGGCAACCGCATCGAGGCGGTGTGCCATCGGGCGGGCTGATCAGCCGCTCCGCGCCGGCGGGCGGATGATCGCCATCCGGATCCGGCGCGACACGGCGTCGATCACCGCGACGGTCGCCAGGATCATCAGGACGATGAACAGCACCTCGTCCCAGTTGTTGATGCGGATCCGCTCCGACAGCTGAAGGCCGATGCCGCCGGCGCCGACGATGCCCAGGATCGCGGCCGAGCGGGTGTTGGATTCGAAGAAGTAGAGGGCGTGGCTCAGCATCAGCGGCAGCACCTGGGGCAGCACCGCCAAGCGCAGCGACTGCAGCCCGTTGGCCCCGGCCGCGCGTACGCCCTCGACCGGTCGGCGGTCGGCGCCCTCGATCGCCTCGGCATACAGCTTCGCCAGCACCGCTACGTCGCTGAAGGCGATCGCCAGGATGCCGGCAAAAGGCCCCATGCCGACGGCGCTGACGAAGATCAGCGCCCATACCAGCGTGTCGATGCCGCGGAAACCGTCGAACAGCCGGCGCAGGCCGAAATGGAAGATCCAGTTCGGCACGATGTTGCGGGCGCCGAGGAAGCCCAGCGGCACCGCGGCCAGGACCGCCAGCAGGGTGCCGAGGAAGGCCATGGCCAGCGTCTCCAGCAGCGCATAGGCGAAGTCCCAGGCGGCGCCGCCATCCGACGGCGGCAGCATCAGCCCGACCAGGAAGCCCAGCTTCGACAGCCCGCCCCAGATCCGCGTCGGCGAGGCGTCGATCCACCACAGGCCGAAGCCGAACAGGGCGAAGAACACAAGCCAAGCGCCCCAGCTGCGCGCCCGTTCGGCGGTGGAGCGCCGGAACAGCCGGGGATGAGCGGCCTGCAGCGCCGCCAGCTCCGCCGCGGCGATGGTCGCCTCTGCCATCTCACACCATCCTGAGCGCGTCATGGCCGATCAGGCGGTGGCGCACCGCCTCACAGCCGAGATCGATGATCGACACCATGGCGATGATCAGCAGCAGGATCGCGCTGATGTCGGGGTACTCGAACTGGCGCACCGCCAGGTACAGCTCCTCGCCGATGCCGCCGGCGCCGACAATGCCGATCGCCGAGGCGGAGCGGACATTGATCTCGAGCCGCAGCAGCGCGTAGCTGGCGAAGTTCGGCAGCACCTGCGGCAGCACCGCCAGGCGCATGATCATCGCCCAGGTACCGCCGGCGGCGCGGACGCCCTCGATCGGCCCGGGATCGACATTCTCGTTCACCTCGGCGAACAGCTTGCCCAGCGACCCCGCGGTGTGGACCGCGATCGCCAGCACGCCGGCGAAGGGGCCGAGGCCGAAGGCGTAGACGAAGACCAGGGCATAGACCAGCTCCGGCACCGTCCGCGCCACCTCCAGCAGCCGGCGGCAGGCGAAGTGCAGGGCGCGGCCCTGCACCAGGTTGCGCGAGGCCGGGAAGCACAGCAGCAGCCCGGCAACGCCGCCCAGCACCGTTCCGGTGAAGCCCATCAGCACGGTCTCGGCGGCCAGGCGCAGCCAGTAGCCGAGCCCCCAGTACCATTCGCCCAGATCGGCGCCGAGGGTTTTGACGCGCAGCACCGGGATCGTGCCCCAGACATAGGCCCAGGCCTGCGGCAGGCCGGTCGCCAGCCGCGCCAGGTCGACCTGGCCGACGATGGCGGAGGCGACGAGGGCGGCGGCCAGCAGCAGGCCGAAGCCCAGCGTGCGCCGCCGCTTCTCCGCCTGCTGCCGGCGATAGCCGCGCTCGAAGCCGTCGATCGTCCCGGGGCTCATCGCGGGGCGCCGCTCAGGACCCGCGGCGACGGCGCTCCGCCGCGTTCATCTCGGTGATGGCGATGACGTCGAGATAGTCCTCGTGCTTCGCCGGGACAAAGGCCGACCATTTGCCATCGCTGAGCTGCTTCTGCGCCTCCGGATCCTCCTTCGGGAAGGCGAACAGCGCCTCGGTGAAGGCGTCCTGCAACTGCTGCGGCAGGTCGGTGCGGACCACCCAGGGCGAGTTCGGGATCAGGTCCGAGGTCCAGATGATGCGCACGGAGCCCTTGGGGATCATCCCCTTCTCTTCCATGCGCTGGATGTTGCCGCGCTCGGGGTTGGTCCAGTGGGTGGCAGCGGCCTCGAAGGTGCCGTTCAAGAGGGCGATGATGCCGAGCTCATGGCTGCCGGAGAAGGCGGTGGTGCTGAAGAAGGTGTCCGGGTCGATGCCGTTCTTCTTCATGAAGTAGAGCGGCACGGCGTAGCCCGAGGTCGAGTTCGGGTCGGCATAGGCCAGCGACTTGCCCTTCAGGTCCTGCAGGCTCTGATAAGGGCTGTCGGCGCGGACGGCGATCACCGAATGGTAGCCGGTGGCGCCGTCCATCTCCTGCGTCACCGCGACCGGCTTGATCTTGTCGCCCATGACCTTGCGGGCCAGGGCGTAGTTGGCCGGGCCGATGGTGGCGAACTCGACCTGGTTCGCGCGCAGCGCCTCGACCACCGCGGCGTAGTCGGTGCCGCGGGTGATCGTCACCTTCACGCCCAGCTTGCGGCTGAGATAGGCGGCGAAGGGCTCGTAGCGGGCGACCGAATCCTTCTCGTTCTCGCCGCTGGCGATGCCGAAGCGCAGCTCCGGATACTGCTGGCGCCAGTCCTGGGCGCGGGCCGGCAGGGTGGCCAGGGCGGCGACGGCGAGGGCGGCAGCCAGGGCCAGGCGGCGCCGCAGGGAAGCGATCGGCATGGGTCTCTCCGGACTGGATGGGCCGGCCTGCGGGCCGGCGGGTCGTCAATGGGCGAAGGCCGGCTGCGGCCGGGGCACGGCGGGCCGGGGGACCGCCGCGGGAATGGTGTCGGTCAGGCTCTCGTCGACCGCCTCGTCGCTGCCACGGCCGTAGATCGCCTGGACCCGGGCGGCGGTCAGCTCGGCGGGGGCGCCGTCGAACACGACACGGCCGGCGGCCATGCCGACGATGCGGTCGCAGTAGCGGCGCGCCGTTTCCAGCGTGTGCAGGTTGCACAGCACGGTGATGCCGTCCTCGCGGTTGATCCGGCGCAGCGCGTCCATCACCATCCGGGCGTTGCGCGGGTCCAGCGAGGCGATCGGCTCGTCGGCCAGGATGATCTCGGGCGACTGGACCAGCGCCCGGGCGATGGCGACGCGCTGCTGCTGGCCGCCGGACAGGGTGTCGGCGCGCTGCAGCGCCTGTGGCAGCAGGTCCAGCCGGTCCAGCGCCCGCGCCGCCATGCCGCGCTCGGCCTGCGAGAAATGCTTGAACATCACCGGCAGCGTGCCGCTGGCGCTGACCCGGCCGATCAGGACGTTGGTCAGGACGTCGAGCCGGTTCACCAGGTTGAACTGCTGGAAGATCATGGCGCAGCGTGCGCGCCAGGCCCTCAGCGCCGCACCGCGCAGGGTGCCGATGTCGGTGCCTTCGAACAGCAGGCGGCCGCCGCTGGGCTCGACCAGCCGGTTGACCAGGCGCAGCAGCGTCGACTTGCCGGCGCCGGAGCTGCCGATCACGCCGACCATCTGCCCGCGGGGGACATCCAGGGTCACCGCGTCGACCGCGGCCACGGATCCGTAGCGCTTCGTCACCCCGCCAAGCTGCAGCATCGGTCGACCTCCTGATCCATAGACCTTGGCTTTAAAGGTCTATATGAATTCGTCAGTTGTCGCACCCGGACCTGAAGAACTCCCGTTTTCGAGCACAAACGATCCGGCGCCTTCGCCAGTATCTACGCGAAGTTCATGACACCGGTATTTCGGATATCTGAAATCGACGGGGCCGGCGGTTCGGGCAAAGATCCATCCCGCTTCGGCGCACGGAATCTGATTGCAGCGCTGTTCCAGGACAGGACCTGCCGAAGCGGCGCTGGTTCTACAGCCCCACCGCCCCCGGCGGCGCGAGCGACAGGCGGCGGGCGGCGGCGATCAGGGTGTCGAGCAGCGACTGCCGCCGCTCCTCCGGCGTGTCCAGCGGGGTGACCAGGCACAAGGTCGCCACCGCCCGCGCGTCATGGTCCACCACCGGTGCCGCCAGGCAGCGAGTGAAGCGGTCGACCAGCTCCTCGGTCACGGCATAGCCGCGCGCCCGGGCCGCCTCGGTCTCGGCGACGAATGCGGCCGGGTCGATCCGCTCGCCCGACGGCAGGGTGAAATCCTCGTCCGGGATGAAACCGGCGATCCCGGCCGCGTCCAGATGCGCCACCAGCAGCCGGCCCGACGCCGTCCAGGGGATCGGCAGGCGGATCCCGACCTCCGAGGTGATGCGGAAGGTACGGCGCCCGGGCTCGTTCAGCATCACCACATATTTGTCGCCGTCGAGCATGCAGAACTGCGCCGTCTCGCCGGTCTCGGTCGCCAGCCCCAGCACCTCGCGCCGAGCCCGGCTCAAGAGGTCGACGCCGGCGACATAGGTCTGGGCGTAGTAATGCACGGCGCGACCGAAGAACACCGCCCCGCCCTCCCCCGCCGGCTCCAGGATGCCGGCCGCCGTCAGCCGGCCGACGATCTCGTACAGGGTCGAACGCGGGGCGCCGATCGCCTTGGCCAGTTCGCCCATCCGCACCGGCCCGCGCCGCGCCTGTAGATG